>Ga0207148_1144_pt1 | contig 13812 bp, 11 predicted proteins | sample Alteio_BWMinHeat_34_FD_153558 | JGI IMG/M metagenome (GOLD analysis project Ga0207148, IMG submission 153558) | Enriched cells from forest soil in Barre Woods Harvard Forest LTER site, Petersham, Massachusetts, United States -... | ecosystem: Environmental > Terrestrial > Soil > Temperate forest >... | reverse complement strand
ATCAACTCGGTTACAAGTGGGAAAGCGTAGTGCAAGCAGGTGCACCGACTCTGGCGCAAACCTACCAAAATCTCACTGGCAGGAATGACGCGCTGGTTTCTTTCAAATCGCTCCTGCAGACGCGATTCCCTGAGGGCGCTCCCAGCGGCGTAATTACGGACAATCCATTTCCTTTCTCGCTAGGGACTGAGGCATGGACGAGTTGGGAAAGCTTGGGTGGTTACTGCATCGATGGAGTTGCTGTCGCATCGTGGGCACCCAACCGGCTTGACTCGTTTGTGGTCGGCAGTGACGGTGCATTGTGGCACAAGGCTTGGGATAGTTCTGCCTGGACTGGCTGGGAGAGTCTTGGTGGTTACTGCCTCTCCGCTCCTGCTTCCGTTTCCTGGGGACCAAACAGGATCGACACATTTGTCATCGGAACAGACCATGCGATGTGGCACATTGCATGGGACGGTAACGCCTGGAGTAGTTGGGAGAGCTTGGGTGGTTACTGCCTCGAAGGAGTTGCGGTTGCATCCTGGGCACCCAACCGGCTTGACGCTTTCGTGGTCGGCAGTGACGGTGCGTTGTGGCACAAAGCGTGGGATGGTTCTGGCTGGACTGGCTGGGAGAGTCTCGGTGGTTACTGTCTCTCCGCTCCAGCTACCGTTTCCTGGGGTCCAAACAGGATCGACACATTCGTCGTCGGAACAGACCATGCGATGTGGCGCATTGCATGGGACGGTAACGCCTGGAGTAGCTGGGAGAGCCTTGGTGGTTACTGCATCGATGGAGTCGCATCTGCATCCTGGGCACCCAACCGACTTGACTCTTTTGTGATTGGCAGCGACGGTGCCTTGTGGCACAAGTACTGGGATGGTTCTGCCTGGAGTGGCTGGGAGAGTCTTGGAGGCTACAGCCTGTCTGCTCCCGCTGCGGTATCCAGAGGACCAAATAAGATTGACAGCTTTGTCATCGGAACAGACCATGCGATGTGGCACATTGCCTGGGCCTAACTTCGCAAGCAACTAAGTAGCCGCTTGGATCAACACGGAGCAGGTGAGGTGTCTATGATATCCTCACCTGTTCCGTTATTGCGAGGTTAATGTCGTTGCTAACCTTATACGCTTTAATGCGTTAGTGCCCAGATCACAATGTTTGTCCCGATCTTCAGCGCTTCCTGGCGCTTCTCTTCCGGATCGCCGTGTACGTCAGGGTCCGCCCAACCGTCACTCGGATTTGTTTCGTAGGTATAGAAGACCGATAACCGCTGGCCTGAAAATAATCCAAATCCTTGCGGTGCCTTCCCATCATGCTCATGGATCTTCGGCAGACCATGCGGAAATTCGAAATGACAGTGATAGATGCCATGCGAGAACGGCAGCTCGACAAACTCCTGGTCTGGAAATACTTTTTTCATCTCACGGCGCAGCGGTTTGTCAAGACCATAGTCGTCATCGATGTACAAAAAGCCACCTGCATCACAATAGGCTCTTAGGCGCTTGGCTTCGATCTCGGTGAAGTCCATATTGCCGTGACCAGTGATGAAAAGAAATGGATAGTTGAAGATATCGTCGCTTGCCAGATCAACCCATACATATTGCGGGTCCACCTCGACATTACTATTTGAACGAATGAACTTCAGCAGGTTTGGCTCGCTCGAGGGATCGTTATACCAATCCCCTCCCCCAACGTATTTCAAACGTGCGATGCGAAACTGAGATACGGAACGTTGGGGCGAAGTGCTGCCAGTCGATTGTGCGACGGCATCCCGAGCCACAAAAAACGAAAGAGAAAGAAGAAGTAAACGGAGTATTCGGCTTAACATAGCTATGGAATACTTAAGAATTGGGAGTCGACTCAGGTTCCAATTATGCTACTGGGGTCGGCTGGATGGCGGGGCTTGGGCATGAAAAGAAATTGCTTTTAAGAATGCCTTCGGATCGCTAAATTCGTAAATGCCGAAGTAGGAAACGCGTGCCAGTTGTGCGCCAACTTCTTTGCCAACCGATTGGAGTGTCCTGGTGTCTTGCCAGAGCAGAAACGCATTGGTCACATCAAGAGAATCCGTGGGATATTTATCGATCGTGCTCGCCGAGTGATAGAATTTTACGGTTCCATTGCCTGCGGCATTTACAGTGATGAAGGTGTCAGAAGGGAATGCTAGCATAAGCGCCTTCGGGAATATCCAGGTGTTCGCTGATCCGTCAATGAACAAGAGACGTTGTGATGCTCCCACTCGACGAATCAGATTCGTGCAATCTGCAAAATCCTGATCCGCTTTTCGAATTTTGCTGAGCGCGAGCAAAAAATGAGATAGGCTTCGGGCTTCCAGGGCTCTGATTCGCTGCAGGAAGGGTCGCTGATCACTTGTTTGAAGGTTCGTACGCGGCTCAACAAACGGTGTGAGGAAGAAAATAGAGATACTAAAGGCAATCGCTAAAGCTGGGAAAAGACGCCAGACCACTTTGTTTGAATCTAGCGAGATACGTGCAAGTAAAATCGCCATCGACGGCCAGATGAGCAGTGCATATCCTTTTGCATAGTAAACAAAAAAGAAAAACGTTAAGGGAATCGCTATCCAGACAACCAACGCAACACCGAGTGGACCTTTGATCACTTGTCTAAATTGCCTTGCCTTCCAAACGAGAAGCACGATCCACAGATTAAACGTCCAGAAAAGATAGGTTAAGCATGTCGCTTCGCTTTGCAGGAATGAGGTCCGATGAAGTGCAGTGCTCGCGAATAGTTCGTGTATCGAATCGCCGAGCGGTACTGTAAGAAGAAATGGAATTCCCCAAACTGCGACACCGAGCAGGAGCGCGGCCAGCGAGCGTGCCGCCCTTTTCAGGATGTCATTTCTTCCATGCTCGATCTGCTGTACGATCAAAAGAACTGGTGTCATGAGTACCACCGAAGAGATTCGGAATCCACCAAGGAGCCCGATCATAAACCATCCGACCAACGATCGTTTTTCTGAAGCACGGAAGATGAGTAGGAATGCCCCAACTGAAAATAATGCGTCGAAGATATAGGTCTCTGAAATGCAGGCAAAGTACAGGAACAGAGGGTTGAGCGCCATGGTCGCACATGCGAGTGCCGCGGTTCGCTCATCAAATAGTTTTCGTACGAGCTTCCAGAGCACCACGATCGAAGCGACGGCCAAGATCAGGTTTAGCGTAAGCATCGTTTCATGGGTACTCATTCCGGTAGCGGAGGAAACGAATCTCCACGCGAGCACAAAGAAAGGGTATCCAGGAGCGTGAAGTCTTTCCTGGCCAAGATCCATACCATATTTTACCGCAAGCGCAAGGTTTGCCGGATCACCTCCCGCAAGATATCGCTCGTGACAAATAATCACCGTCACCACAACAAAGCAGATCACACCAGCAAGCAGCCAACGAGGACGATCGGCAGGCTTCATGTGACTACGCGGAACGCATTTGGAACATCAGCTCACCAACCCAACAAATACGCGAAGATCAGCGGAGCAACGATCGTCGCATCGGATTCGACAATAAACTTCGGCGTCTCTTTACTCAGCTTGCCCCAGGTGATCTTCTCATTCGGAACAGCGCCGCTATATGAGCCATAGCTTGTAGTCGAATCGGAAATCTGACAGAAATAGGCCCAGAACGGAATGTCGTGCATGCCCATATCCTGATAGAGCATCGGCACAACACAGATCGGGAAATCACCCGCGATGCCACCGCCGATCTGGAAGAAGCCAACACCCTGACCCTTAGAGTTCTCAATGTACCAGTTCGCCAGCCAGGTCATGTACTCGATACCGGATCGCATTGTCCGTGGATTCAACTCGCCTTTGAGGCAATAGCTCGCGAAGATATTGCCCATCGTAGAATCTTCCCATCCCGGCACGATGATGGGCAGATTGCGCTCGCAGGCTGCAAGCATCCAGCTATCTTTTACATCGATCTCGTAATTCGGTTCGAGATCTTTCGAGCGCAACAGCTTATACATGAACTCATGCGGGAAGAAACTCTCGCCCGCATCGTTCGCAGCTTTCCACTGCTTGAAGATATGCTTTTGAATTCTGCGAAAGGCTTCTTCTTCCGGAATGCAGGTATCAGTGACGCGATTGTAGCCATGCTCCAGCAGATCCCATTCATCATCGGGAGAAAGATCGCGATAATGCGGCACGCGCTTATAGTGCGAATGCGCAACGAGGTTCATGATATCTTCTTCGAGGTTCGCACCGGTGCAGGTAATGATATCGACCTTACCGGCTCGGATCATCTCCGCCAATGATTTGCCAAGCTCTGCAGTGCTCATCGCTCCGGCGAGCGTGATCATCATCTTACCGCCTTTGGTCAGATGCGTCTCGTACCCTTTCGCCGCATCGACAAGTGCAGCGGAATTGAAATGGAGGTAATGCTTCTCAATGAACTGCGAGATGGGTCCTTTCGGCATTGTAGGCTGGATGAATGTAATTCAAGGCGAGCCGGAAGAACACGCACGACTCTCATTTCTCTCCCTCAAGTAGTCTTCAGCCTTGCCTGATTATGCCGCTCCTGCGGAGCTCTGAATCCGTTTTTGTACCATTACCCGGAGTTCCGTCCTTCGGACTACACTCCGGGCTACAAATATGTCGCTCCTAACGGAGCTGGAGAGATCGCGTCCGGACAGATCGTACACTTTGAGCTCCGACATCTACGGTATCATCTCTAACAATGGGCGTCGCCAGACGCCGCCTGTGTTTGTCCCGGCAAAGAGCATTGGCCGCGATGCATTTGCACCGCTTGGAGTAAGCGACCAGACGATTGTATTCGTCAAACCGGGGCTGACCGCTTTCCAGATTGCGCCATTGTTCGTAGATAGAAATACGCCATCACCGCGTGTCGCTGCAAAAAGATTCGTGCCGCTAACAGCAAAGGCATTGACATTCGTGTTCTTCAAGCCGATGTTTGCCAGTGTCCAGTTTGATCCGCCGTCGGCAAAGCGAAAGACGCCGCCACTCGTCCCAGCGAAGAGACTGGTGCCAATGACCGTCAATGCCTGAACATTCATATCTGCCAGGCCGGCATTGACTGCAGTCCAATCCATACCGTTGTCCGTCGAGAGGAACACACCACCGCCGGAAGTCCCTGCATAGAGATCGCTGCCGATCACCGCAAAGGCCTTGACAAACGTGTTCGCTAAACCATTGTTAACTGCACTCCAGGTCGAGCCATTGTCCGTCGAGCGAAAGACGCCGCCTTTGGAAGTCCCTGCAAAAAGAATCGGGCCGTTCATGATAAGAGCATTGACCGTCGTGTCGGTCATGCCCATATTGATCGGAAACCAATTTGTACCGTTGTTAGTCGAAAGGAAAACGCCTCCGCGAAGCGTGCCTGCAAAGAGATTGTTGTCGCTTGCAACAAGGCTAATCACATCGGTCGCCGTCAAACCTGCTTTGGCCGGCATCCAGCTTGTACCGTTGTCGGACGACCGAAAAACGCCGCCGCCATAAGTCCCTTCAAAAAGCATTGGCTGCGATGCATTCGGGCCGTTCACGGCAAGACATACAACTGAACCGCCAGAAGGTCCTTTGGATAGAACCCATTGGGCGTGAGCGGCCATTGGCGTGACATAAAGTGCGCAAATCGCACAGATCAAAAGGCTAAAGAGCTTCATGGGCGTTAATAGAATGTGTTTTGGCCAAGAGCAGGATTGACCGACCGCTGTCAAAGATACAACCTGGATACGACGGATACAACCTGGATTGAGCAGATTCAGGGGATTACGCTGATTTCTTTCGCCAATTTTAACAGATCTACGCTGGTTGGAGGGATTGACTGACTCTTCGCATGGGGTCCGGCGTCCCGCCAGACCTAAGGTGGATCGGGATCAATCCTATTACATTACCTCAATCCCCAAAATCACACAAATCCCATAAATCACGGTTCAGACAACCAAAGCTCTACCTCGGCGAAAAGAACTGTTGCGCATGGTTCGCGTATCGTGCGATGTAAACCGCTGTATGCGAGAATGTCCTCTCGATCTCGCGAGGTGTTGAACTTGGAGGAAATGACTGCTCAAAAATCTTTCTCCCAAGCAGATCAAAACATTCAAGTGTCTCGCTCTTTGCCGAAGCCGGAAGTGTGAAGAGTACTGAATGCGATGTTGATCGGATCGTGAATCCATCGTTTAGACGCATAGCAACATTCGCAACAGCGACGTCATTGAATTCCATGCTGGCCCTTGTCGTGCCTTGATAGCCGCTGTGCAGATCTGTGCTGAACATTCCTTCAAATTGGTGGTAGTCGTACTTTGCATAACGCAGGTGAGCAATCAGCGAATCATTCGGGATGGGCAATAGCTTAAAGATCCCATTCACAATGTGAAATGGAAGCGAACTGAACGAAGCATCATAGCGATAATTGTAGAGGTACCCAGGCACTTGAGCACTGTACAAAACATCACACACACCGTGAATACTGTCCAGTGCGAACGCAAGTGAGCGAGTGACCCCGTTATCCTTGAAGGTAATGAAGATCGATTGAGCGCTATCCACCACGGAAAGGGACGCACTGCCCGCAGAGTCCGCGTCAAACCCTTCCATCATGAGGCTATCAATCGTCCCATAGTCATAACTCATATTGCCGTACATATCGATACGATGACCATAGCTATAGTCGAGGTGGAACAGGATTCCGACAGAAAAATGAAGCTTCCCATTTTGAAAGACTGAAACTCCCGTAGCCCGTGATTCAGATGCGAGAGAACTCAGTAGTGCCACAACGAAGTATAGGATGGCGTGTTTCATCTGCGTACGCGGTGGATGAACGATGCATCAAGATAACGCCAGCTTTGTCGAAGGGTTACAAGGTTCGAAACAGATTAGAATGGCACGACATGCCGCTTGAACCATTCAACGCTACACCCGGCTTAGCTATCTTCACTCTATCCACAGGCGACCTATGGAACGCTATCTAGCTCTGATACTTCTGGTTCTCGCTATCGGATGCACCAAACAGGCTCCCGTTGCAAACCAGGACTCTCCCTCCAAAGTGTTACTCCAGACATACGACGCTCTAAACATATCTGATTCTACTACCTTCCTAAGTCTCATAACCAAAGTGCGTCGCGAGGATTACGCTGAGCACCCTGAATTCCTCAAGAATTCTATGGAAAGGTGGCGTCACAAGCACGCGGACGTCCAGATCTTATCCGAGACCCACGATAGCACCACAGCGCAAGTGCAGTACCGAATCAAAATGACAGGCGCGATTACCGGCGACACAACCAGGTTCCAATCGGTCTATCTCGAGGATGGCAAATGGAAGGTGGGTTACTAAGTCCTGTTCCCTCTTGCCCCCTTCTCTTAAATTTCTTGTGCTGACGATGGAAGTGAAATAAATTTTGGAGAAGGCGGCGCCGGGCAAGGATGAGGGATGAACAGGAAGCGAACTCGATCATGCGTTGGATTCATCCCTCATCCTTCAGCCTTCATCCTTGCCCGAATGCCCTCACCCTAAATCCCTCTCCCACTGGCGTGGCGAGAGGGACTTTAAGGATTTTCTTTTTTAAATCCTCGTCCCGAAACTCTGAGGGCCCGAAAACGAGTTTCAAACAATCACAAAAATATTTAATTGTCCTTCTGATGTCATGCCCAGACGTTCGTCCGCGACTCTCCTTAAATTCGCTCGCGATGGTCGGCACGCAACGACCCACACTGAAAAGATGCTTTGGCAAGCACTGCGCGATCGCAGACTGGATGGTTTGAAATTCAGACGCGAAGCTTTGGTCGAAGGTTACCTCGCAGATTTCTATTGTGCCGAGCATCACTTGATTGTAGAAGTCGACGGCGGTGTCCATGACCTCGAAGAAGTCAAACAGCGAGACACATACAGACAACAGCAATTGGAACAAGCTGGATATAGAATGATCCGATTCACTTCAGATCAAGTTTATGGCGCACTTGGATGGGTCACGGACGCGATTGTGGAAGCATGCAGAAATGGTGGCGAAGAAAAGCCCCCTTCTCCTAAATTTGTTTCTGCTGACGAAGGAAGCAGAAACAAATTTGGGAGAAGGGCGGGGGGATGAGGGCGATGGGGCAAGCAGCATGCAGCGCTTAGCGAAACCGACCGCAACCGAAGCAACGCAGCATTCCCCACCGCCCTCACCCTAAATCCCTCTCCCACTGTCGTGGTGAGAGGGACTTGAAGGATTGTCTTTTTTAAACTCTTACACGCAAGCGCGATGCACGAGCGAAGGATGAATGCAGGTGATGCCAATTTAAAAAAAAAAATCCTTAAAGTCCCTCTCCCACCTGTGGGAGAAGGACTTTACTTGCCCCCTTCTCCTAAATTCTCGTTTGCTGACGAAGGAAGCAAATGAGAATTTGGGAGAAGGGCGGGGGGCAGTGCAAGGCTGAAGGATGAAACAGGAAGCGAACTCGATCATGCGTTGGCATTCAGCCCTCATCCTTCAGCCTTCATCCTTGCCCGAACGCCCTCACCCTAAATCCCTCTCCCACTGTCGTGGAGAGAGGGACTTTAAGGATTGTCTTTTTTAAATCACGGGCTTCAGGGAACTCCGCTGGATAATACTATGTTTAATATGTCGTAGCCATAATTTCCGAAAATTTGCTGTTTCCTCTCGGCTGACTTGCGATGACTTCCAAAACTGTGATGCTTCCCGACGGACCGGGAAACCCCGTCCCTACAAACTCAGAATCAGTCCTCGGATCCTCGTATAGTTTTCTCTACGAAGGAGAATTATGAATAAAGTTTTCACACTTTTGGCAGAAAACAGGGAATTGGGAACAGGGAACAGTGGAATTTGGCTCGGAATCGAGGGCGGCCATTTCAGACGCTTCGTATTATGAATAAAGTTTATACATTTCCCACTCAGATCCCAACTGTTCCCCATTCCCAGTTCGCTGTTCCCTTTGGATACTACTTCATGCTAAAGATCGCCAACGTTGCACCTTGTGGATCGGCGAAAACTGCATAGCGACCTGCGCCGGGCATATCCATCGGCGGCACTACCGTTTTGGCACCAAGTGAAATGGCTTTTTCCATTGTCGCATTAGCATCCGCGACCATAATGCAAGCTGTCCAGTGCGGAAGCACATGGCCCCAATCCGGTTCGATCTTTTTCATGCCGGCCATATGCGGCTTACCGTCCATTACAAGTTCGGTATATTCTGTACTCACGTTTGTCTTCCATCCAAAGAGACCCTCGTAAAATTTCTGTTCCTTCTCAGGATTGTTGACCAACACTTCGTACCAGCAAAATGTATTGAGTTCATCCTTAATCGAGGCACCGATGTGGCGCTTCCCTTCCCAGATGCTGAACATGGCTCCATCGGGATCAGTCGCGATCGCCATGCGTCCGACATCCATGACATCGAACGGCTCGGCCATGAATTTTCCGCCGAGCGCCGTGATCTTCTTTGCGGATTCGTCGGCGCTATCGACGGCGACGTAAATATTCCAGTGCGGCGGGATGCCGTTTTCGCGCTGCGCTTTGTCCTGACTGTACAAGGCGCCCAAGGACTTCCCTTTCAGTTCAAGCATCGTGTAGAACGCGTCGGGTCCCATGGGTTGATCGTTCGGCGTCCAGCCGAAGAGACTCGAATAGAATTTCTTCGCCGCCGATTGATCGGTGGTCGCAAGTTCGGCCCAGCAAAATTCTCCTTGTTTGTATGATGTGACTTCTGACATTGTAACTGACTCCTTTGGCTTGTTATTAGGTGCTCATAGAATAGGGTATGAATATAGGGCAAAACTTCCCTGATGTAGGCCAATCGGGCCCTCTTCAGGTCATAATTGCTCGTTGTGACAAGTCTTTTCCAATTGTGTAATTTGTTGAATCCATCTCGGGATCTCGCTGTTGCACCAAGCTAATTCAAGTCGTGCCATTCATTTACGTCCCTTTTTTTCACGTCCCACTCTATGTCGAACGAGACCCTTGCATCGAAGAAAATCACTGAACTTGTCGTCGTCAAAGATCCGAAGGTTGCATCGCGCTACAAAGACGGTGTCAAAGTCCCGATCACAACGTTCATCGAGGATTACATGAATGGCCGCGTGGATATTACCTGCGACCTGCAAAAGCTCATCCAGAACAGGACGCTCTTCTTCAATTATCAGTTTGTAGGTCATCACCTCAAGTTTCTGTTTTCAAACTTCCTCCCCGAGGTACTGATCCACTCGAAGGCGCAGGACGAGCGTGTGATCCGCAGCCACTATGATCGTGGCAATGATTTCTTCGGATGGTTCTTGGGCGATCGCATGGTCTATACGTCAGCATTTTTTAAGACCGGCGTCGAAGATCTCGAAACAGCACAGGACCAGAAGCTCGACCTTGTTTGTCAGAAGTTACAGTTGAAGCCAGGCGAGCGCCTGCTCGATATTGGTTGCGGATGGGGTACACTCGCAGCGCACTCGGCGAAATATTATGGCACCGACTCAACAGGAATCACGATCGCACAAAAAGGCGCAGACTTCGCCAACGACCGTATCGCCAAGTGGGGCGTGAAAGATCATGCGCGCGTGCTTCGTATGGATTACCGCAGCATCCCTGCCGATAAGTATGACAAGATCTCGTGCCTCGAAATGGCAGAACATGTAGGCGTAAAATATTTCACACGCTTCATGAAGCAGATCTCAGGTCTGCTGAAAGATGATGGTCTCTTCTACTTGCAGATCGCAGGACTTCGCGCGGGCTATCACCAGGAGTCGCTCGTCTGGGGTGGCTTTATGTCTGAATACATTTTTCCAGGTGCAGATGCGAGCATGCCACTCAGCTTTGTGGTAAAGCGCCTTGAGAAGGCCGGCTTTGAAATTCACAGCGTTGAGAATATCGGTATTCACTATTCGTACACGATCCAGCGCTGGTATCACAATTGGCTGAGAAACAAAGACGCGGTTATCGCTGCCTATGGTGAGTGGTGGTTCCGTTGCTGGGAAGTCTTCCTTGGCTGGTCGGTTGACATTGCCAAACAGGGTAACTCGACGTGCTTCCAGATCATCTGTAACAAGAACCGCGACATATACAACCGTCCGCGCTTCTTCGCAGGAGTGAACCTCGGCGAGCGTGATGTCATCAAGAATGGCAAGGTCACGAACGGCAGAGTGCTCGAGCTGTCGTAACAACTTTGGTTCGTTGATAACAAAAGTGAGGGCGTTATGCCCTCACTTTTTTATGCGCCTTCTCTCTTAGGCGAAAGAGTCCACAATGAGAGGATGGCAAGTGCAAGCAGTCCTGCAAGCGAAAGATACTTTCCAATTGATTCGAAGTCGCCTTCCCTTTTGATCAGCAATCGGACCTCATGGCTGCCGCGCGGTATCGTTGCTACAGCTCTGCCCAGGCTATCTCTTGATAACGGAAGATCGCTTCCATCCGCCGTCGCGAGCCACTCGGGCCAATAAAATTGATGGAAGGTGGCTTTCGCATCGCTTTTAGCATTGACCTTGACCGTGATCGCTTCCATGTCCTTCCTGCCGGATGACAGAACAAATGCTGAATCATCAGTCATGACAAGCGGATCAGAAGCATGGCTAGCAAGGATGTTATGAGTGAGTCTTGTCGATGACATTGGCATATACTCGTCATTAGTGCCACTATAATCTGGTGCACGATGAGGATTGATCTGCACATGAAAGAGGACAAACAATGTAAGGATCGCGGAAGGAATGAACCACAGTGCGAGCATCCATGCTGCACGGTTAGCCTTCGGTCCAACCCAACGCACTGCACACAAGACTGCTGCGGCAAGTGCTAAGATCACGTTCAGCCGCCATGAGCCCTGAATAATGTTGAAGGGCGGGACTTTTTCAAACAGCGGGGCAAACACGTAGGGCAATTGTAGAACGAGCACCATGATCAACACCGCGCGAAACCCACGCTCTGGCGTGCCCCGTTTGAAGAGGCCGCCGCCAAATAACAAGAGGAGCGAAGCGAGCATCAGGCTGCAATACGCATCGACCGAAAGCGACTTCCGTCCAAACAGATCGACTAACACGTTGCCGGACCCAACATGAGCTGCTCCCAGAAGTGTGGTCGTGTTGAGCAATGGATAGAAGTGCAGCATCGGGACTAGATAAATCGCCGAGACACACGTACCAAGCACGAATCCAACTGCAAGTTCGAAAAGCGAGCGACCGCGTTGCGTTGGAATTCTATACAGAAGATAGACAGGAACCGCAAAAGCACAGATAGCAACCGCGGGTAAGTTGGTGAGAATGATGGCCGCCCATGCAAGTGCTGTTAGAACAATGCCGCGGGTTTTGATGCGTAGCGATTCTTCTCGCATGATGATTTCCATCCCCAAAAAAAGGAAGGGAATAAAAGCCATTGCGACGTGCTCACTTAGGGCATTTCGGATAAGGAGATCGAGTACTCTGTACGGCGCGAATCCGTAGATCATCGCAGCTAGGAGAGACTGCTGCTTACTTAGCGAGAGACGCAGACAGAGATAGTAACATCCAACCACCGAAAGCAATGTTGCGAACGAACCGGTCAGATAAAAAAGCTGCGTTGGATTCGTGCTTCGAGTCAGGAAGGAAATGACTGCAGCGATATAATAAGTAAGCGGAGGATAATAATAGAAGATCGGAGCCCCAAATCCGAAAAATCCATCGGGCATCCAGCGAGGATAAAAATTTCCGTGCCCGATACTGGATCTGAAGAAGGCGATCCACTGAAGATGCGAACCCGAATCGTGACCGTCGACAGGAAGGATAAAACATGCAAGAATCTGCTCCAGCACGCAGATCGCCAATGCGATGATCGCGCATTTTTTCAACAACGAAAGATCCTGCCACCCTTTGCCTATGTGCATCGGGGGAGTTCAACAGCTTTGAGATGGAGAGAGTGCTGGAGATGCAACAATCAACTTCCGGTTACCGATGGAGTCTCTTGCTTCTTGCGTGGAAGGATCGAACCAAAAAACAAGATCACTCCCAAACAAAGGGCCGCAATAGAAATCGAGCTGCCAACAAACTCAGCTTCGGATTTCTTCAGCGTAATGAAGGCGCGATACTTACCGCGAGGCAAGTCAACAAGCAATCGGCCATCGCTCGCGGGATAACAGCGAATGGGTTTACCTTCCGCAACACATTGCCAATAAGGCCAGTAGAATGAGTGCACAACAACCGTTCGGGTGCTATCAAGCGAACAATCTATCACTCCTCCACCTGCTGACGATGGCGTGCCTTTGACTGTTTCATCAGCACTCAACGACAAAAGTGGCACTGCGTATTGATCGTGCTCGTGCTGATCAGCAAAATGAATCACTTGCTGAACATCCGTATATGTGTAAATCGGAGCATATTCCGCCGGATCATAATGAGTGTATTCTGCCTTTGCTCCTCGCGGACGCAGTCCGAACACATTCATCGCGACCAGCCCAATACCCGCAATACACCACAGAATGACGGCTCCCTTTATCACCGAAGGTTTTGATTCTGCTTGCGGCAATGCCAGCATCGCACAACCAAAGAAGAGGATCAGGACATCTAGTCGGAACGTGAATTGGACGAGCTGCAGTGGGAGAAAGTGTCGCCAGAGCGGAAGGGTGAGATACGGGATGTTGAGTACAACAAAGCAAGTCGCAATCAGTACAAATGCTCGATAGACTATCGCTCGCCAATGTCCCTGCTCGGTGGTTGCTGCAGTAAGGCGGTCCTTTCGGTATTGCACGATCACGGCAATCGCTATTACCAAATCAACAAGGCAGACTGCTGTTAATGTAAAGTTCGCGCCTGTAAAAAGATAGACCAGCGCAAAAGCGGGATCAGCGGGTTTACCAGAGAGTTGAAGTACATTATCAATCTGCGCAAACGGCTTCAGAAAGACGATCGGAAGCAAATAATA
>Ga0207148_1143_pt1 | contig 13857 bp, 8 predicted proteins | sample Alteio_BWMinHeat_34_FD_153558 | JGI IMG/M metagenome (GOLD analysis project Ga0207148, IMG submission 153558) | Enriched cells from forest soil in Barre Woods Harvard Forest LTER site, Petersham, Massachusetts, United States -... | ecosystem: Environmental > Terrestrial > Soil > Temperate forest >... | reverse complement strand
AGCTCGCCGGGAAAATCGCCGGAGGGCATCGCGAAGCGGAATGGAATGATCGATCCAGGATCATATTGTCGTGTCGATGACTCCGTCAGGTAAGCGCGTACTCGATAGCTCCCTTTTGGTATCAGTTCAAACGTATACGCTGTCGTGAGATGCGGCAATACTTTTTCGTTCTTTACAGAACCTGATTGTTCGAGAAGCTGGACAACAATGACAGATGCTGGATGCTGTGCCCAGATTGAATCTGGGACTCCGATGTGGCCTGAAAGAGTACCGTCGTCTCGAAAATCCACTGTTTCGAAACGAATGGTGAGGGTTGTATCCTGCCCACCGTGTGCTGCGCTACTGACTGGGCTTTGGAAAAACTTCGTGTGAACGCGCAGCGTATAAAATACGCGTGGCTTGAGTGTGTCGTTCGGGATGATGACCATATGTGCGTCATCCTGCCATCGAATGCGGAACGGAGTTGGGTGTTTTGCTGAGTCGGCGAACTCAATACCTGTCTCGGCAGCAGTTCGCATGACGGCATCGGTGAACGCAATGAGAATTGCCGGAGTGACGGACACTTCACGTGTGCTGTCGAAGACAGAAACTGACTGGACTCTCGGTGCTGGAAATGTGTCTAATGAATGAATTGGGGTGAACCGAATCGATTTCGCGGAATCGCTAAGAATATTATGCGCAACATCTCGAATGCTATCGCGCATAGCATCAAGCAGATACTCCTTCGTCGCGGCCAATTTCTGCGATGATAGGAGTACTACTTCTCCAGGATGCTTATCCGGTCGATCGCGATAGAGCGCGACGAGAGGCAAGGCAGCGTGATCCGAGGCACCTGTCAGGCGAAAGTTAGTCGGCTGCAGACTTGTCGTGTCGAGCGCTTTCGAAAAGATGGCACGGACGTGATACCCATCGACCGACAGGGCATCCTGTAATTCAGGCCTGATCGTATCCACATTTGGAGCCATTCGAACTCGGAAATCGGTTCGAACAGCACTATCGAGTACCGCATCCCCCGAGGGCAATCCATAATTATCGACGCCTTTGTCGTACAGGTGATTTCTGAACTGGTCCAGCACCGCAAAGACGCGATAGATGTGCGAGGTTTTCATCGCAAGGAATTCGTATGCGCCTTTGTCGTCTGACTGCGTGAGCAAATCCGGTGGAGTCGTGCTGTAATTCAGCGTGTCGGGACGATGGAATGCGAGATCGTAAGCGAACAGATAGATCTCACTTGTTCTTAACGGTTCATTCGAACCGATAGCTGGCAACAGATACCCGTAGAGTCTTCCCGTATCGATCGCAGGACCTGTTGAGAACGTAAGATGGAGCGGTGTAACGAGAGCGTTGCCTCGCCTGCTCTTAAGATCGCGTGATAACGAAAGTGTGTAGGTGGAATTCTCGCGCAATCTCTGCGGCAAAATAACCGTCACCTCAGTCAGACTTGACCAATTGTACTTGATTTTTCCAATCACATACGGAGTGATGGAAAATGCCTGGGCAAATCCTGTCTTGTCGATGGCATCGGCGAAGACAAAATGGAGCCGTACGTCGCGAGGCACATTGGTCGCACGTTCCTTCGGAGTTGTTTCAAGGATCTTGGGAGGCGTTTTGTCTTCAGGTCCGCCAGGAGGTGGCTGAATGGAAGCGCATCCGGCCGCAACACATCCCAGGAGCAGCACTAGCGAGATTGTGTATCTCGTCATTTGCGTTGCGCACTGAATGCCTTGACCGTCTGAGAGAGTCCCTCCTTCAGCGAAACAGTCGGCCGCCATCCAAGCTCTCGTTCGATAAGATCATAGCTGCAAACGCTTCGAAGTTGCTCACCCAGTTTGGCCGGACCGTGCGTGGCTTTAGCATTTTCATTCGTCACGAGAGATGAGAGCAACTTAAAGATCTCGTTGACATCCGTCTCGATTGCCGTCGAGATATTATAGATGCGCGATCCTTCAATACGGCCATCAAGCGCGAGCAAGTGTGCACTCACAAGATCACCGACGAATACATAGTCGCGAGTCTGTTCACCCGAGCCATGAATCGTGCATTGCTGGCCGTTCAAAAGTCGTTCAATGAAGATTGCAACAACGCCAGCTTCGCCTTGTGCACTTTGACGCGGACCATAGACATTCGTGTACCGGAATGCCACATAGGGGATCTGATGAACAAGATGATAATAATTCAGGTAAAGCTCGATCGCGCGCTTTGTGATGCCGTAAGGTGAGATCGGAGCAGTAGGATGTGCTTCGTCCGCCGGAAAATATTCCTGTTCGCCATAGACGGCCCCGCCCGTCGAAGCGAAAATGAATCGTTTAAGCTTCCCCGATTTTCTCGCTGCCTCGAGTAGCGTCAACGTTCCGAGAATATTGGTGCGAGCATCAAAGATCGGATCAGCCACGCTCTTGCGAACATCAAGCTGCGCAGCATGATGATCGACAACATCAAATTTGTGTCGAGCGAAGAGCTCGCCTACGAGTTCGGCATCGGTGATGTCGCCTTGAACGAACGTTGCTTTCGGGTTTAGATTAGCGGTAAAACCGGTGCTTACATTATCGAGTACAACAACATCATGCCCGGCACCAATGAAGGCATCGACAAGATGAGAACCAATGAAACCTGCGCCGCCGGTGACGAGAATGGAGCTCTTTTTCATGCGACGTTGCTAACGGCTGAAATGCATGGCAGGTTGCACTGAACTCCTATCAAGCTCTTGGCTTGCCTAATCGAATGAACACACGGGTGTACTTATCGGAGTGCGAGACTTCCATCGTGCCCTCTTCCGTCTCCCAACGATGATGTGTCATAGATTCTTCGGTCTCTTCGATTCCACGGCCAAAGAGTCGTTGCAAGTACTTATCGACCTCATCGCGAATGTTGAGATAGCGGTCGCCCGAGAGCGGATGGAAATTGATCGCGATCGTTCGAACACGCTTATGCAAAAGCTGGGCTTGAAGATATGCAGGCTGGCCGAAGACCATGATCGAATCGGTTTCAATGTAGGTCATCGAATCTGCCTGAATCACCTGCTTGCGTGCTGCATAACTTCTGAATACGGTCAGGACGGAATCTTCCGACATCCCGATGTGGATCTTCGCAAAGGTAGCGCGAGGTATTGTGACCGATTGGGGACGCGGCTTTGACGAGTGAGGGAGCTTCGCTCGGGCATATCCAGAAGCCCCGAGGCACACGAGTACAGCGCATAGTAGGAAAGGACGCTTCATTAGATAATTTCTGTCAAAGCATCACAGGTATTGTCGAATGTGCAGGAGCTTACCATTGAGCAGCGCGACATACTCAACACCTTTCCCGTTCGGAAGCCAACCAATCCGGCCAATACGTTCGAAATCTTTTGATCGCTTACCGTTAAGTACAACGAAAACCTTGCCGTGCGATCCTGTTGCCGAATACACCACTCGTTTTTCATCCGGCGACCAGGTGCAGTTCTGAGCCTGCGTGACCGCATCGAGCAATTTCTTATCGAGATAGACATTCCCTTTGTCGAGGCCAGTCGAGTAAAGAACATGTTTACCTGACGGACTGAGGAAAATTCTTCCAGCCGCGTCAAATGGACCTCCAATGATCACTCCATCATGAACCACCACTGACTTACGCTCATCAGATTCTCTTCCACGCGTTTCCTGCTTGGGATCGCAAGCGAAATATGCGATATGATTTCCGGCTGTATCGATGAGGACGTTCTGTATCCAGCGAAACGGCGTTTGATTTTTGCCATTGAACGTTATGTACGCGTGCGCGGTGTCCCGAGCCTCGGGTCGAAACGAAGTGTGATGGAGATTCGCGACGTGCTGGAATCCGTTATCATAATCACGGCCTTCGAGCAGTAGACCATGGAAATGCATGTCCGGCGTGAGGCGATAGACCGCGCTGTCGCGCATTTTCTCCCGCTCGCCTTGACGGAGATTTCCCGTGTAGGGAAGCTGCTCCTCGGGCGAGACCAGGAATTCCTCCCGCGACTCGGTCGCTCGATACATCCAATGTGACTCATTGTGATCGAACGAAAGGTCGCGCGGCTTGCCAAGATTCTTGCTGACGACCGCACCATTGACCATCACAAGATCGCGGTCGCCATTTTGCATTACATTGGCGTAAGGAAGCACCACACCCCATGATTTGCCCGTCCTCGAAAATTCAAGCACAGGATAGTCCGCAAGCACCGATGCCACCAACGCCTGATTCTTATAGATGTAGACAATCGTTGAATCAAACCCAGTCTCGGTGTAGTGTCGGTCCAAACCGAGCCAGATGAGGTAATCACCGTTCGGGCTCAATTGTGTTGTTGGTGCGGGGATCTCGTTGAATTCCCGATCGGAACGCCTGCCATCATAGATGAGAGTTTTGACAACACCCCATTTATCGACGACAAACCAGTGCGAACCGTCCGGCATCGCGTCCATATTGACCACTTCGCGAGCGAGATCGAGTGACGCAAGCGGTGTCTCATCAACTTTCGCGTTCTGAAGTTTTGGTTGTTCCGGATCGCCTTCACCATATTTGCTCATGGAGACCTGAGCGGTAGCAGCGGTAGCCAGGAAACAAGAAAGAAGTAGCAGAATGAGAACAGGTCGCAATGTCATGCGTCGCCGAACACTTAGCCGACGAACAAGGCTCCGAACTTGCATTGAGCTTTCTTAATCAAGATCGACATGAGCAACATGCGAAAGAAGCCGGCCCATTTCTTTTGTCAGGCTTCGTCGATCGAAATGTTCGACGAACTCCTTGCTTGCCAATAGCCCAAGGTTCGGGAAGTTTCTACGCTCATAAAGCCGTAGGATCGCGCTCGCAACGGCTCGAGCATCGTCGGGCGGTACAGGAACACCAGCGCCATAATCAACCAATAGACGCTCTGCCTGACTATTTTTTGGCACAAGGCCGAGAATGGGTTTGTGCGTTCCCAGGTATTCATAGAGCTTGCCAGGAGCGCTGATGTCATCCGACATTGTCATCCACAGCACATCGCTCGATAAAAGCAGTCCGACACTTTCGCGATGATTGACATATCCTTTCTCGATGACATTCGCCGAGAGCCCCATCTTCTTGATCAGCTTCTTATACTCTTTTTGAAGAATGCCTACGAACATCAGCTCGAGTTCATTGGCAAGCGCTGGCTCTTCTTTTATTGCGATCAGGCAGCCTTCGAGGAATGTCTTGGGACTTCTCCCGACATAGAAAGCGCCCGAATAGGTAATCCGAAATTTACCTGGAGAGCTCAGATGCTGAGCAAATGGCAAGGCGCGGTCGATATCCTCCTGGTCATATCCGTGTGGAAGAATCGAGATATCTTCGTGTTTGAGAAAAAGATGCTGCCTAATAAGCACTTCTTTCATCTTCCGATTCACGACTGTCACAGCGTCGCTTGCGCGCAGGCAGCTATCCTCGAGTTTTTTTGCGTATGCCTTGTGAAAGGGTGTCGCATAGAAGTTGAGAACCGGATTTTCCACCCAGGCATCGCGGTAATCCATGAGATAAGGCGTGCCATACTTCGCCCGCGTGTCGCGAGCAACAAGAAAATCGGTATACGGAGGTGCGGTTGTCAGGATTGCATCTATCGTGTGCTTTGCATAAATGGAATCGACCGCTTTCATTGCGGCTTTTTTCCATCGAACACGCGAATCGGGCTGAAGAATGGTCTGGATCACTTTCGAGCGCAAGCGCTGATAGCTTGCGCGAGGTAATTTCAGGAGTTTCCCTTGTTTGCGTACAAACTTCTCAGCCGGTGAGCCACTTGAATCGGTCCGTACGATCTCGATCAAACCCTGCTCGACAAGCGGCTCGATCTCACTCAGCAGCGTCTCGTCGTTAGCATAATACGCGGTGCTTCCGGCCGTCAGCACGATCGGCTTCCAGCCAAACTCCGGCAAATACTTGACAAACTTTAACGTCCGCTGTACCCCAGACAACCCCATGGGCGGGAAGTAGTAGGCAATAACAAGAACAGTTCTGGTTGGATATGAGGCAGCGGGTGTGGTTGGCATCGGCACAAAGATACGCGAGGACTACCGATCAAGCCCCAAGTCCCAAGCTGAAGATTTCTGAAACATCTCTCTCGTTCTTCGTGTAGAATATGAGCAGCTCCTTCTTCACCTGCGGTAACAGTTCGTTTATTACTTTTTTTGTGCCACAAGAACTCTATCAGGAGCTTTTGGATCGTCTTGCCCGCGTTCGCCACCGGCGGGAGCGTCTTGATTTGTATGAAGGGATCGTCAATGCGGTCTCTGCATTCCTGGTCATAGCACTTGCTTCGATCGCGCTCGAGGCTGCGTTTCATCTTTCGATCGCAGGACGCACCACGCTTTTTTGGTCGGCGACAGGACTGTTCGCAGTTGCCGCAAGTATTTTTCTCTATTCCCCAATCGCGACCCGGCTTGGCTACAAACCTCGTCTGAGCGATGAAGAACTTGCCGCGCGAATTGGAGCACACTATCCAAGCATCAGCGATTCGCTTTTGAATGGTTTGCAGCTTGCGAGACCCATATTCACACGGAGCATTTCCTCAGGTTCGCCGGCATTCGCGCTCGCCGCGTTCAACCGAACTTACCAAGTAGCGCGACCACTCGATTTTCAGGTAATCGTTGAAGAGCGACCGCTGAAACGTGCGCTTCTTCTCTTTTTCGTCGTGCTCCTTGGTTCGCTTGGCATCTTCTTCGGACTGCACAACGAAATGTCAAGCGCTGCGACTAGGCTGATACATTTTCGTACCTATTATCAAAAGCCAGCGCCGTTTGTGCTCCATGTGACGCCTGGCAATACACGAGTCATGCGTTCGGATTCGTTGCACTTGCATATCACGACAAACGGCGAGCAACTGCGGCAGGTTACGCTGCACCTTCGCGAAGAAGGACAGAAAGATTTCGACACGATCGGACTTGCCTCGATTGAAGTCCGCGACTCAGCGCATCCGGCGCTATTGCTCCGACCATTCTTCTATGACATTCGCGTTCAACATCCGATAGAATATTACGCTGAAGCGCGAGGCATTGAATCCGATCATTATCGCGTCTCAGTGCTTGATCATCCGATCGTTCGAAAACTGCTTGTCACTGTCACGCCCCCTTCCTACACTCGCGAACGTCCGCAATCGCTCAATGAGAATTTTGGAGATCTTACAGGCGTAACGGGCACTCGTGCAACATTCCAGGTCGAAGCCTCAAAACGGCTAAGAGCTGCCTGGATCATGTTTGAGCCCTCGAAGGTGCTTGATTCAAATGCTCATCAGCAGAGTGCACCAAAGTTGCAAAGCTTCACACTGACGATCCATGACAGCATCGCGCAGGGGTCACTTGTATTCATGCAGTCAGGCACCTACCACATTTCGCTGCTCGACGTGGATTCAATCCCAAATGAGCATCCGATCGAATACACTGTTACTATATCGAAGGACGAGCCCCCGACGATCGCGCTGATCGAACCAAACGATCGGACCGATCTACCAAGCAATCTTCGCCTCAACATGCTGGCTCGCGTCCATGACGATTTCGGATTCAGAGGCGTGCGTATCGGTTATCGCCTGACCAAATCAAAATACCTGCCTTCCGTAACGGAATACAAATGGCTCGATGTGCCACTCGCGAATTACAACGTTCAGGATCTTGATGTTCCTTATATCTGGAATCTGACCAAGCTCGAACTCGCGCCGGAAGATGAAGTTGGCTATGTCTTTGAGGTTGCCGACAACGATGCTGTCTCGGGACCGAAGACAGCGCGCACTCCCGAATACACCGTCCGATACCCAAGTGTCAAAGAGATCTTTGAGCGCGCAAACGAGCAGGAATCGACGGCGGAGAAAACTCTGACCGAGATCAAGCAGGACGCCACCGAACTGAAGAAGAAGATCGACGAGGCTGTCAATGAAATGCGGCAGACGAAGAGCTCCAACATTGCGAAGGAGCAGCAGGAGTTCTCGAAGAAGAAAGATGCCGAGCAACTGATGCAGCGGCAGGAGGATCTGAACAAGCGTCTTGAAGATGTTGCGAAGAATCTTGAGCAGATGACCGATCAGCTCAAGCAACAGCAGGCGCTCTCTCCCGAAACGATGCAGAAGTATGAAGAACTGCAAAAACTCTTCAAGCAAATCAACTCGCCCGAAATGAAGAAGGCGATGGAGCAATTGCAGCAGGCGATGAAAAATGTCGATCCGAAGCAACTGCAGGAGGCGATGAAGAACATGCAGTTCAACGAGGAGAACTTCAAGAAGTCGATCGAACGCACGACGAATATTCTGAAGAAGATCCAGTTGGAACAGAAAGTCGATGAACTGACAAAGCGCGAAGGCGAACTCGCAAAACAGGAGGACCGCGCCTCGGAAGAACAAAAGCAGGCAGCGCAGAATCCGCAGAAGCAAACTCCGCAAGACAAAGCACAGGCTGAGCGTCAGCAGGAAGACGCCAAGAAGGAGCTGGAGCGCCTGCAGAAGGAAGCGCAGGACCTCGCCAACCAAATGAAGAAGCTTCCGGAGAATATGCAGGCACCGGAAGAAATGAAGCAAGCGCAGGAGGAACTCGCTGATCCTTCCACTCCAAAGGCGATGGACGACGCCAACAATGCTGCACAGCAAAACGACCATCAGCGCGCAAGCGAGCGTGCGAAGGATGCTTCGAATAAAATGAAGTCGGCGCAGAAAAAAATGCGCGACTTAAAGCAAAAGCTCTCTGAAAATCAGAAGCAGCGCGATACGCGTGAGATGAAGCAGATCCGCGATGAGCTCAATCGACTTTCGAAAGATGAAGAAGCCCTGAAAAATCAGGCACAGCAGGCGCAGCCGAATTCAAACGTCTATCGCGAGATGGCGGAGAAGCAGTCACAGAAGAAAGATCAACTCGGTCAGACTGCCTCAAAGACAATGGAACTTGCACAACGCTCCACTGCCGTTCCGCCCGAGATGGGAAAGGACATGGCCGAGGCGATGAACAGCATGGATAAGGCGCAGGATGCCATGACCGAGCGCGATCAGCAGGGCGCACAACAGCAATCGAAATCCGCAATGACTTCGCTCAATAAAGCGGCGCAAGGTGCACAGAAGGCACTCGACAAGCTGAGCAAACAAGGCAAAGGGCAGCCCGGTCAAGGGCAGCCCGGTGGTCAGGAAGGCGAGGGCGAAGGTGAAGGCGATGGTCAGAGTCCGGGCGGAGAAGCACAGGGGCAGGGAGAAGGCAGTGCAATGCAGCAGTTTTTGAACTCGATCAATAAGCTAACCTCGCAGCAAAAAGCGCTCAACGATATGATGTCCGGTATGCAGGGTCAGGCCGGTGGCAGCGCACAGAAGCAGATGATGCAACAGCAAGCGCAACTTGCGAAACTTGCTGCACAGCAGCAGGCAGTGCAAAAGTCAATGCAGGATCTCGCAAACGAGCAGAAGGATGCTCAGAAGGGTGATAGACGCGCGAGCGATAATCTAAAGAAGATCGCTGACGAAATGCAGGATGTCGTATCGGAGATGCGTACCTCTGGTGTTCGCCCTGAGACCGTGCAGCGTCAGGAGCGAATCCTCGCGAAGCTTCTCGAAGCGCAACAATCCGTGCACGAGCGCGACAAAGAAGAAGTGCGCGAATCCAAACCTGGCGAGAATATCGTGCGCGAATCACCGCGCGATCTAGACCTGAAGACCCCCGAAGGCCGCAAGCAACTTCTGGATGAGCTCAACAAAGCGAAAGAATCGGGCTACTCGAAAGATTACGACGCACTCATTCGCAAATATTTCGACGCACTGCAGAAGGCAGGGATGAAGCCGGAGTAAGCTAAGCGTTCAGCACTCCTCTAATCGCTTCATCTTTATTCCGAAGATCAATGCCACCTTCAAGCATAGATTTTAGATTGGCGAGGTAGAAGGTCCAGCCGGTTGAACATTCGAGGTGAAGGCTGACGCGAGAATCTTCATCGAGGGGAATATTGTCCTGTATTAGTTCGACGATCAATGTGCCGTTCTCTTCGATGATCGACATGCGAACGTTGCAGCCACCTGCGAATGTGAAGCGCACGTGATCATTATTGACGGCTTCAAGCACCTTACCTCTCTCTTCAACACTATTCGGATAACCGTACCAAAGCCAGCGGTAGGTGTCGCCAACTTCTACTGGACTGTCAGCGCCGCGCAGTAATCCATCTGACTTTGAAAATTCCGCAACGCGCAAGAACCATCGCTGCAATCCTGTGAGCGTTGCAAGCGCTCGATAGATCTCTTCTCTTGAGGCGCGGATCGGGATACGCTGCTTGAAGTTTGACCAGTCGTACGAACCCATGACCGACATCAGAAATGATAATTCGGTGCTTCTTTCGTGATCGTCACATCGTGCGGATGAGATTCCCGCAATGATGCGCCCGAGATTCGAACAAACTGTCCGTAGCGCTGTAGATCCGCAACAGTCGCTGAGCCGGTATAGCCCATGGCTGCGCGTAATCCGCCGATCATTTGATAGACCGAGTCGGCAAGCGGACCTCTGAAAGGTACTCGCCCCTCGATGCCTTCAGGCACGAGCTTCGCGAGTCCCTCTTCAACATCCTGAAAATAACGATCGGCTGAGCCCTGAGCCATTGCCGAGATAGAACCCATGCCTCGATACATCTTGTATGTGCGCCCTTCAAGAAACACTTTTTCTCCCGGGGATTCTTCTAGGCCAGCGAACAAACTTCCGATCATTACAGTCGAAGCGCCGCCAGCAAGTGCTTTCGGGATGTCACCTGTCTGCTTGATTCCGCCATCGGCAATAATCGGGATCCCCTTCTTCATCGCAACGCGCGCACTCTCAATAATTGCCGAGAGTTGAGGAACACCAACGCCAGCCACAATACGTGTAGTGCAGATAGAACCCGGACCCACCCCAACTTTCACTGCGTCAACACCAGCAGCGATCAATGCTTCTGTGCCCTCGGCAGTCGCGACGTTGCCGGCAATGACTTCGAGATTCTTGAATGCACGCTTCACTTCGCGCACCATTTTTAGTACGCCTTCGGAATGTCCGTGTGCGGTATCGATCACAACGACATCGACTTGTGCAGCTACCAGAGCCTCCACGCGTTCGAGCGTAGTCGAGTTCACGCCTACCGCTGCGCCCACGACCAGTCTGCCTGCCTCATCTTTGGCAGCCGCCGGATAGCGCTTTTTCTTTTGAATGTCTTTAAAGGTGATGAGCCCTTTAAGCTTGCCAGAGCGATCGATGACGGGAAGTTTTTCGATCTTGTTTTGCTGGAGAATCGCCTCCGCTTTTTCCAGCGTAGTCCCGATCGGTGCCGTTACAAGATTCTCTTTCGTCATGATATCGCCAACGAGTTGATCAAGCTTCGATTCGAATCGAAGATCGCGATTGGTGATCATGCCTACGAGAAACTCCGCATCATCGATGACGGGAATACCGGAGATGTGATACTTATTCATCAACTGCACCGCATCCCGCAGTGTGTGATCTGGCGTGAGCGTGATTGGAGACTGGATCATCCCGCTCTCACTCCGCTTCACGCGATCGACTTCCATCGCGTGGTCCTCGATCGAGAGATTCTTGTGAATGATGCCAATGCCGCCTTCCCGTGCAAGTGAGATCGCCATTGCTGATTCCGTCACTGTATCCATTGCGCTCGAGACAAGCGGAATAGACAAGCGGATTCTGCGCGTTAATTGCGTTGATGTGTCAACATCGCGAGGCAGCACTTTCGAGTATCCAGGTATTAGCAGCACGTCGTCGTACGTGATGCCTTCGTACTCAACGAATTTTAGGATTGCTCGCTTGGTGGTTGAGCCGTTAACCCTTGAGTTAGCGGTCGGAGGACGCTGGACGGTTCCTGATCGGTTTGCCATGAAAAACTCCCTTCCCTTTGGTTAGTTTTTCATGCAAATATACTCCTTTTTGGGGCTGGGCTTCAGAGGTTGACGTTATGGATACATTTCCAGTGTCTATTCAAGCAGAGAATCGTTCGGAAGAAAAACTAACAACCCCAAGTGCGCGTTGGGTGATCGAAGCTGAGCTATATAGTGAAGTATCGATATAGTCAGAGGACGACTCTTTAATACATGAGCCGCGAAGCAACTGCGTTCCAGGCATTCGGTGAGGTATTGCGCGCTGCCCGACAGGCACAGCATCGTTCAATCGATGAAGTCGCGCAACGAACACGCATCAATCGACGCTTTCTTGAAGCGATCGAGTCGGGAGATCTTGCCCAACTTCCTCCCGGGCCCTACACCCGTGCCTTTCTGAGAGAGTACGCTCGGGCTGTCGGCTGCACGGTTCCACAAGAGCTCGCACACATTGCAAACACACCCAACCCGATCGCTTTAGGCACCTCACTCCTTCCGCAAGTATCGAGACGCGACCGTACTGGAAGCGGCCCATCAAGGACTACGTCGGAGCATCCCGATTCCTCTGGAAAGCCCGGCACTGGTGCCGCCGAGCAATTCGGTGCCGCACTTCGAGCGACCAAAGAACTTCCAAAAAAGGCCAATCAGGCGGCAAAAAGCGCCGCTCGGACTACCGAGAAAGTGATCAAGCGCGTGGAAACTGGCGCAAAAGAAGCCGTCGACGTCTTCACGTCGAAATCGCTTTGGAATGAAGCGGAGCAAGTCCGACGTGAACGACGCGGGCTGCAGCCAACACATGAATCCGAGTCTGGCACAGCGGTACGAGTCAGCAATGATGCAGGATTCAACATCCGCGATATTCGGGAGAACGCAAATGATCGGGATTCTTCTGAGAAAGTAGATGATGATTCTGCAGTTGGATTTTCGCACGCAACTTCAAAACCCTCGCGAACCGGAGTCTTCAGCACGACCAACCTTGTTATCATGTCGGCGGTCCTTCTTTTCGCGGGCGTTATGGCTTTCGCGCTTCGTATGAACAAGGAGGATAAATCACCTGCTGACGCCACCGAGGAAACAGCAACTGTTTCTAAGGAAGCACCCGCAAAAGCGAAGATTGCCGTTGTAGAACCAAAGCCCGCAGCGCCAAACGTCACGCAGCCCGGCGTCGATTCACTCAGGTTTATTGTGCGCGCTAAAAGCCCAGTGTGGGTCTCGATCGGGCCTGACGGTAAGACACCGTTTACTGCTGAATTGAAGTCCGGCGAAACCCGAAGCTTTGCAGCGGGCGAAAAATTCTTGGTGAATCTGGGCGATCAGAATGCTCTTGAAATGACCTTCAATGGTCAGGCACTTTCGCATCTTCCAACCATTCCGAAATCCGGTATCGTTGTTCGAGATCTTGTACTCACGCGCGATCATGTTACACTTGGAGGCCGGCCTATAACGATGAATGGCGCTGCAGCTACCAACACGACTGTCGCACCAAAAGCAACTCTTTCATCGGCGACACCTGCGAAGCGAATCCTGAAGAGCACCTCGACGCCGAGCAAAGCCGCGCATGTCATCACGCCGGATACAAAGATTGCATCAACTGCACATGGGACGAAACCCCCGGTAAAGTCTACATCGAAAGTCACGAAGCCAGCCCCGCATAAGAAGCAGGTGAAAAAGATCATTCCTCCGGTCGAGCCGCTCCCGGCTCTGCCGTAACCTCGCACTATAAGCGTGGATCTCGAAGTCTATCCTTCCACACCCAACGAGCGTTTCGTAAGATGGGTACTGATCGCTGGTGCTGTAACATGCGTCATCGCGTTTTGCATCTCGTTGGTGCTCATCTCCTCGTTCGCACTGGATCTACCCTGGAAGGTCGGATATCGGATCACACCCACAGTCCTGGCACTTTGCCTTGGAATGGCGCTCATCCTCACGCATACCGGCCGTAGCCACTCTCGGACACGTCGTCGAGTGATACAATTCTTGAGTTTTTTCACTTTACTCATAGCCTTTCTGACGATCGTCGAGTACATTTCAGGTATGAGCTTCGGGATTGACCTCGGCTACGC
>Ga0207148_1126_pt2 | contig 14267 bp, 10 predicted proteins | sample Alteio_BWMinHeat_34_FD_153558 | JGI IMG/M metagenome (GOLD analysis project Ga0207148, IMG submission 153558) | Enriched cells from forest soil in Barre Woods Harvard Forest LTER site, Petersham, Massachusetts, United States -... | ecosystem: Environmental > Terrestrial > Soil > Temperate forest >... | reverse complement strand
GGTTGGATCGAGCAAAACAGGGAGCAGCTTGCTGCATTCGGCAAGAGTGTGGGGCAGGCTGCTTTGGTGGCAGGCGAATTTCTTGCCGCTGCAGATACTGCCTCACAGAACTTGGTAATCACGCTTGCACGGCTGGAAGGACTCGCAGCGCACGGCTGGACCTTGCCAACTCAGCTGTCCGTGGCAGACTTACATGATTTCGCCCAGTTAGAGGACTCAGAGGCGGCAGCGGATTTCCTGGTAAAGAAATTTGAGGAAACAGATCCCGAATTCAGGCAAATGGAGGAGCGTCTTCTTGGCGATTTGAAGGAGTTTTCGACCATTCTTCCGCAGTGCTTTCGTTCCATACGTTGCGAAGACTATGCGATTGCTATACCTAGCCTGATGGCGATACTTGAACGCGTGATCCAAGCGCTCAATCCTCCAGACCTGGCGGCGAGCACGGATGTCGTGAAGACGCTTACGCAAGGTGGCACCGTTGCCCAAAAAGCACAGCATGATCTCTTCTGTACCGCGATTTGGTTCTCTCTTGCCAAGGTAGTGGCCGACCTTTGGAAGCAGTACCCCTTGCATATGCCGGGCACGCCAATGCTCTCGCGGCCAGCAATTCAGCATGGAAGAATCGAGCCACCGAATTCCAAGCGCGAGGTTGTGAGGTTGCTCAACGCTCTGGAAACAGCATTGGCGCTCCATGATCAGTTGGATCACTCCGGACTGCCCCCGCACAGGAATGGGAAAACAGGTAGCAGGGAGCAGGCATTCCAGGCAGTGCTTACAGCGGCCTTCTATCTGCCACGGGGTAAATAAGGAACTACTTGTTGCAACGAGAACAGGTCAGATACGATCCGATGGATACACCCAAACGCGTGCCGTCCCTCTGGGGCGGCCTTGCTGCTTGCGACATCGCCATCTAGCCCGTGTGGTCGCAATCGAGTTTGCCCCATAACTGGAATAGTCGCTTCACGCAGCGCGGAACCTACAGTTGGAGGTGAGAGCATATGGGCAGGATATTCTGCCCTATATCAGCAGGTTGGTGCCCGCGGAAATAGGCGAGCAGCTCACGGCTCCTGGAGATGTCCATTGTTAATAGCTCGACTCAACCACTGGATGCTGTATCCCGTTTCCACGGATACCCATCGTTTCCACTCTGATCTTCGTTTCTTGTTACCCCATTCGACGATGTACTTCTGAGCACAGCGGATCTTCTCATCCTGCTCCTGTTTGCGTTTCTGTCGAACAGCGGGAATAGCAGTTGCCCTCGAACTGCAAGTTCTCGAACAGTAAATCTTCTGCCTCTTTGTCTTTTTCACATAGTAGTCTTTGCACCGAGCACAGGGGCCGCCCAAGATCTCCCAATATGGATTCGTGATCAGGGTCATGAATTCTCTGAGAGCATCGTCTTTGGGAGAAGATGGCTTCGTTTCAGAAGAGACCACAAGCCCGTCCAAATACCCCCTACCACTCGGTGTTGGCCAGAAGGACGCTTGAACCTGCTTTGTCCGGAGTCCGAGCTCAGGCTCTTGCTTGAACATCTTGTTAAGATTCGGTCCGGACGCCATCCAACTTTTGACCAAGCGCCTCAATTCCTTTTCCGTCTCCGAAAAATCCACATGTACTCGACGCTTCGTATTCGATCCGACCTCGATTTTCGGCCCATTCAAAGTGCGGACCAGCTCCTTGATTAGCAGTTTGGCGAGAACGCGATCGGGCTCATATCCAAGTCTCAACAGGTTCGATGTCTGTTTTATTTTCATAACTATCGTTAGTACGAAAAAAGTAGTATAGGTAAACATATTATCAAACACTTGGCGTTGAGCTGGGCCATGATCGGTTCAGGAGCAAACCAATGCCTGATCATCCGATTTCCGAGGCAAACCAAGCGAAGCAAATCGAGCTGTCCGTTACCTACGTCCCGCTGGAGTCGCTCGGTGTATATCCTCGTAACGCCCGAACGCACTCAAAGCACCAGATCCGCCAGATCGCCAAGAGCATCCAGGAGTTTGGCTTCACCAATCCGATTATTGTGGACGGCCAGAACACGATTATGGCTGGCCACGGACGCCTGCGTGCGGCCCAATTACTGAATCTCGACCGTGTGCCTACGATTCGGCTTGAGACTCTCACGGACGATCAGATCCGGGCATACGTCCTGGCTGATAACAAGCTTGCTGAAAATGCCGGTTGGGACAAGGCGATCCTGGCCATCGAACTACAGCATCTGATGACGATCGAGGAGTCCATTGACATCACGATCACCGGCTTTGAGATTCCAGAGATCGATCTCATCCTGCAAGATGGAACGCGGAAAGATCCGGACGACACTCCCGAGCCGGTTGCAACCGGCTCGGCAATCACGAAAGTGGGGGACCTGTGGCTTCTCGGAAAACACCGTGTTCTCTGTGGCAATTCCCTTGACGACGCATCGTTTTCCTATCTGACGAACGATCGCCAGGCCCAGATGGTTTTCGTGGATCCACCCTATAACGTTGCTATCGATGGCAATGTCTCCGGCAATGGTGCTGTAAAGCACCGGGAGTTCGCCATGGCGACGGGGGAGATGAGCGCGGATGAGTTTACCAACTTCTTGACGGACAGCCTTAGTCTCCTCGCCCGCCACAGCGTTCCCGGATCCGTCCACTTTGTATGCATGGATTGGAGGCACCAGCGCGAACTCCTAACATCCGGTGGCAAGATTTACGATGATCTCCTCAACCTCTGCGTCTGGGTGAAAGACAACGGAGGCATGGGATCACTCTATCGATCTCAACATGAACTCATCTTTGTCTTCCGCAACGGAAAAGCATCGCATCGCAATAACATTCAGCTCGGACGTTACGGAAGAAATCGAACGAACGTATGGAAATATCCGGGTGTGAACACGTTTTCGAAGTCCGGGGATGAAGGGAATCTCCTGGCCCTCCACCCAACCGTGAAGCCCGTTGCTCTCGTCGCCGATGCAATTCTGGACTGCTCCGCCAGGGACGAGATCATACTCGATTCCTTTCTCGGTTCCGGGAGCACTCTCATTGCCGCTGAGAGGACCGGTCGAGTCTGTTATGGCCTTGAACTCGATCCTCTGTATGTCGACGTTGCTATTCGTCGTTGGCAGCGGCACACGGGCGACCAAGCCGTGCATGCGATCAGTGGTAGGACATTCGAGGAACTTGCGGCTGGAGTGGAGGTCACGCATGGCTAACAAGAATGCTGATTTTGAAATGAAGCAATACGAGGTCGGATTCGGCAAGCCACCACGGAACACTCAATTCCGCAAAGGGACGACTGGAAATCCCAGGGGGCGTCCAAAGGGCGCTAAGAGTCTGCACAGCATTTTGGTGAAGATGGGCCGCGAACCCGTGAAGGTAAATATCAATGGTCGGATTCGCTCCGTCAGCAGGCTTGAGGCAATCGTCATGCAGCTGAGCAACAAGGCCGCCAGTGGGGACCTCAAGGCGATCCGTGAGCTTCTCGCTGCACATCGACTCTTTCCAGAGCCGACCGAACCCGTTGAAGCCGAGGTGGTCTCGACAGAGCGAGACGAAGCCGTTCTAAAGAGCATTCTCAGTCGGATGCGCAACTCTGACCCAGCATCTGGATCGGAATCTGGAAAGGAAGAATAAACGCAGTGCGTACAATGAACATTCAGTTGTCGCCAATCGAACTCGGCGTGGTTATTAGAAATGATCTGATGAGCTTCATAGAAGCCTCATTCCTGGAACTCAATCCAGAGGCGCACTTCTCCTCCAGTCCCCATTTGGAGGTGATGGCCTCGAAGCTTGAGCTCTGCCGACAGGGTAAGATCCGGCGGCTGGTTATCAATCTCCCTCCACGGTCCTTAAAGTCTCACAGCGTCAGCGTAGCTCTTCCCGCCTTTCTCCTCGGACATCGCCCGGAGAGCCAGATCATCTGTGCGAGCTACGGGCAGGAGCTTTCCGAGAAGCTTGCTCGCGACTGCCGCACCCTGATGTCGACCAGCTCCTATCAGTCACTCTTTCCTCGAACCCGACTCTCACCGCAGAAGCAGTCCGTAAATGAGTTCATGACGACCCGGCAGGGATTCCGTCTCTCCACCTCCGTCGGAGGTGTCCTGACGGGGCGGGGTGCCGACTTCATCATTCTGGATGATCCCCTAAAGCCCGACGATGCCATGTCAGAGTCGAGAAGAAAAGGCGTGAACGACTGGTATGACAATACCGTTCTGAGCCGACTCAATAATAAGGAGGAGGGCGTCATCATCATCGTCATGCAGCGACTTCACCAGGACGATCTGGTCGGGCACGTGCTCGAACAGGACGGCTGGGAGACGCTCTCCTTTCCCGCCATCGCCGAAGATGATGAGGTGTTCCCAATTGAGGATGTATTCGGAGAACGATATTTTCACCGCCGGCGTGGCGAAGCCCTCAACTCCGAACGCGAGTCACTCGAAACGCTGGCGGTCATTCGCAGCACCATCGGCGAGTACAACTTCTCCAGCCAATACCAGCAGCTCCCCATTCCCATTGGAGGCGCAATCGTGAAATCTCACTGGCTTCGCTATTACGAGCCAGAGAGTGAACCAACGGATTTCGGTCAGATCCTACAGAGCTGGGACACAGCCAACAAGGCCGGCGATCTAAATGACTTCAGCGTCTGCACCACATGGGGATTGGATAAGCGCAAATACTGTTATCTGCTCGATGTGTACCGCCAGCGATTGGACTTCCCCGAGCTCAAGAAAGCAGTGCGAAGACAGGCTGCAAGATACACCCCACAGACTATCTTGGTTGAGGACAAGGCATCCGGCACACAACTGATCCAGGACTTGAAGGCCGAAGGCATGTACCGCATTAAGCCCTACCTGCCGCTGGCAGGGAATGATAAAGTCATGCGGCTGTACTCTCAAACTGCGGAGTTCGAAAGCGGAAATGTACTTCTTCCCAAACACGCACCATGGTTATCTGAGTACGTCACGGAATTGCTCGCTTTCCCTGGTTCCAAACATGATGATCAGGTCGACTCCACCACCCAGGCGTTGGACTATCTGAAGCGAGTGTTGGCCAAACCCAGTATCCTCGACGTACTTTAAATCGTCGTCGGAGGAAGGGAGAGTTGGCATGGCCTCAGAGAACGTCGGGAGGCGGTCGCGATCTTGGCCGCAGAGTTGCCTCAGAGAACTGGAAGTTGCAAGCACATGTGACAGGGCTCTGGCATGACACCGGCAAGTATCAACTCGCCTTTCAGTGTGATATAGATGGTCACTCCTGAGGTTTTCAGACAAGAACAACTGGCGATACGCTCAGTGCACATTATGCGGCGGGTGCAGCATTGGCTTCAGAGCAGCGTCGGGGCTGCGTGCTACCCGGGCTCGCAGGAGTAGGTGGGGCACGCTAATTCCTCCACTACCCTCCTCTACGACTGGCGTAAAAACGCGGCCTGAATTTCACGTGAACTATTAATAGCTGTGATAATTGGTTTACAGATTACGTCGTTGGCTTCCAAGTCGAACGGAAAGTGAGTTGTGCGTATGGCCCGCCAAAACAATGAACGTGATACCTCGCCTATTTTGTCGGCTGCGAATCTCTGGATAAGCGATTGCTTGATTCAGGATGGCTCGGTCTTTAGCACGGATAAGTCCCTCTGGACGCTCCCCTTGGTGGATGAAATCTATCACGCGTTTGTCGAGCATCCTGACTTCAGCGGCGACGATTTCATGACAAAACTGAAGAAGCAGGTCGCTAAGTGCTCCGCCCCCGCACAGCAACTTACGGCGGAAATGCTTTGGGCCCTGCTGCTCTTTCCGTCAAACATGAAGGCAAGAACCAAGCGTCCCCAAATCATGGAGTTGTGGGCCCTAGCTGGCCAGCCACTTCCTCAGGATCATCCGCTGCTCCGTGACGACGTGCTCGTGGGAATCGGCTCGGGCGGGCCTGGGTTCAACACATATCGACCTAACGAGCTTGTATTCTTGATTGCATTGACGCGTGGACTGAAAAGCCTAAACGCGGCGGAGCGATGTATTCTTACGGACTACCACTCCTTTTGGGCTTGGATAGACGCAGTTCCAAGGGAAGGAAGCCGGCAGTTCAGGCACATGCTCCGATATTTCGCGTTCCCGGACAAAGTGGAAAGGATCTCATCGAACAATGACCGGATAAGCATTTTGGCGGCATTCGGTGCGGCATCGACGCGAGAGATGGCAGGTTGGACTGATCGGCAACTTGATGATGCCTTACTAACGCTACGCACGCGACTTCAGCAGGACGCCCCTGCCTCGATTCTGGACTTCTACGAGTCACCCTGGAAAGAAAAATGGGCAAAGGACCGCAAAATTAAGACTCCTGAAGGTGAGGTCACCGTCACGGTGCCTGGAGCTGAGGAGGCGGCGGTTGAGGAACACGAGGTAGCGCCCCCGGGGAGTGCGCAAGGAGATGTGCGCCAATCCTTTCAGATTCAAGCAAAACTCGCGCGTATCGGCGCGATTATGGGATTCAAGATATGGCTTCCACGCGCTGATCGCGGCCGCGTGAGCGAGTTGCTGAACGCGACGGATCGTGCGGCCGTCCTAGAGGAGCTCCCCTTAAACTACGACGGGACCACCCTCGATACCATTGAGCTAATTGATGTGCTCTGGTTGAAGGGTAGATCCATGGCGCGCGCGTTCGAGGTTGAGCATACGACCGCTGTTTACTCGGGTCTCCTGCGGATGGCCGACTTGCTCGCTTTACAGCCGAATATGGATATCCGTCTTCATATCGTGGCCCCTGAGGAGCGCCGCGAGAAGGTATTCCGCGAGATGCAGCGTCCGGTGTTTTCACTGCTGGAGCGTGGCCCACTCTCCAAGAGCTGCACCTTCATTGCCTATGAAAGTGTAAATTCGATTAGCGCGATGCCCCACTTGGCGCATATGCACGACAGCATAATCCGGGAGTATGAAGAAGCTCCAGAGTCCAATTAAGAGAAATCAATAATCATGTCTGGATTCCGCTTTTCACGCCGAACAGTGCTTGCAGGAATTGGTCTGCTGGAGCAGTTGACACAGGCGAAATTGAGCCGTTACCTTCTCGAACTGGGGCCACAATACCTTCAGTGGGTGGGATCTGAGAGTTTAAGTCTTACCAAAAGACTGAACAATCTCATGAGTGTTTTGGATCAGCTACCTGATCGACTCACTGACGATGGAGAACTACTTCGAGAGAATATCGTTGAAATGGCAGTCTCCTTGGTGCCAGCGTTGGAGCCTCAATTCCCTTGGCAGGACTCTCCAACATTGCGGCCGGAGGAGGCGGCATTCGTCCGGGCGCTCGGTTTGGACGGATTTGTGATTTCTGGCGGAACGCTACGAAGGGAAATGCCGGTCGAACTCAGTTTGCCCGAGGCCGAGAGCGAACTGATCCAACTGCTCAAGAAGCATGGCTTGGGTGTCCCTCATGGACACCTCAATCAAGCGCTTGACGCACACGGAAGAGACGATTGGGCGGCGGCAAATGGACAGATTCGGACCTTTATCGACTCTCTCCTCGATGAGATCGCCGTCAAAATAGACCCAACTTCGGTGACGCTGAAGAGCGGACAGGCCCGCCGTGCAAAGCTAGCAAGCCTGGGCTTTCTCAGTAAGGAGCTGAACGAATGGGATGATCACGGTCTCGGCTTCATGAATGGACTCGTAAAGCGACTCCATCCTCAAGGTGCTCATCCTGGCCTGTCGGATGAATCGGATAGCACATTTCGGCTACATATCGTGTTGCTAACAGCCCGGTTATTGCTGGTGCGCTATGACTCTGGAGCTGGTAAAAGATATGCGAGCTGAAGAAGTAGCGCACCGCGTGTGGACCTCCGGCCGCGCGATAAGCAGAGAAGCTAAGGACCTTACGATCTGGACGAACTCTCGGTATGTGGCGCGCAATTGGACAACCTTTGGAGCCGTCTACGCCAAGGTCACTCTGTAATGCTCCGGATCGAATCGCAGAGCTTGCATTAGCTCTGTACCACGTATGGTGAAGAACGACAGGCATGGTGCCGTGGGATCGTAGTCATACAGTCGGTAGATCACGTAACGGTCGGCAGCGATTTGGCCGTACACGTGCTCGTTACTGCTCATGAAAAAGTGTGTGTGTGCTGGCCCTGTTGTTGTCTTAACTTCAATATGTATCTCGGCGCCGGTCATTGGGTCGAATGAGCGAATGTCGTATCCTGCGCCATCACCCACGGTCTCGGATACAATCTCCACCTTCTCTGCAAGATCTGTTCGTCCGGCAGCTAGAAGGCGTGTGCGTTCGTAGACCGCAACCAGTCGCTCTCCTTTCATCCCGAGGAGGCGGTTCCTGCTATCCCTCTGTGCATAATCGATCTTTGTCTGTTTGAAGCTTCTCGTCGAGACTCCAACACAAGCAACTCGCGCAGCAGGACGTTCTGTTAATAACAGGGATGGCTCAGTTGACAACCCGTTACCATCAGTCTGGACAAGCTCTTCGGGCGAATCTTCCGCCGGCAGAAGCCGAAGTCCAGTCTGTTCAAGACGCGCAGCTCTAGAATCGAAGTCGATCAATTGCCAGTTGAAGTGCACGGGGTTCTGCCGATCCCTATCATGGTTCACGTATTTCAGTGGACCCATATAGATGTATGGAGCACCCTTGCGGGTGCGCAAGAAAAGAAGAATGTCATGCTCTTTCTCGTCGTGAGAGATCAGGTCCTGGATCCTCTTCTCCTTCAAGTCCTGTCGAGGCTGAGATTGCCAGCGTACAAGGCCACTCTCGTAGACCGCTTCATCAAAGCGATGTTCACCCTGGACCTGGCCGATCGTTACGAAGAATGCGTAATTTGGCCCTATCCCGAATCGGACGATACCGTGCAGCCCCCATGTCCCTACCTGTTCCTTAAACGCATATTCGGGAGCTAACACTTCTGCTACGGCGGCGCGCGTGTAGCTCGCGTAGCGCCCAAAGGCATAATGACCCACTGTCCTCACGTTTATAACGTAACTCCTCGCCAGAATGTCCCTCTAGCGCCGGTGCATCATCGCACTCTGCAAGCGCACTTTTGTGGAATATTCTACCGAAGAGTATGTCAATGGCTCACAGCATATTTGCGAAAGCAGGCCGAGGACGCTCTTACCAACTGCTGACCCACGAACGAACCCTGGCCGTGAGAGACAGTATGGCCACCTAAAACACTACGCGGTAGGAATCCCATGAGGACCTGGGAGTGGGCCGAGACCCGCTGGTACGGAAGCGGATGCCATACGGCATACCAGATCCCTTGCGGATGATCGACTTGACTGTGTGACCGATGAGAGCGTCACTGTGTATGCGGACGTTCTCTCCGGGAACGAATCGCAGGAGAGTGAATGGACGCGCGCATTTTGGAACAAATTTCTGACCTTCCCAAACTCGATAAACCTCAATTACTCGTGATCTGGTCTGAAAACTTTCGCCATCCTCCGCCATCGACGTTGCGGAAGGAACTTATGGTGCCGATCCTTGCTTTCCGCATCCAGGAAAGAGAGATGGGGGGCCTCTCAAATGGTGCTCGACGGCGATTGAGTGAGATTGCCAAATCTCTGAGATCAGAAGAAGGGTCCCGCCCGGAGGCGGAGTCAGAACTTGACAATGGCACCCGGTTGATCCGTTTGTGGAAAGGTGAGGCCCACGAAGTCAGGGTTCTTGCAAGCGGCTTCGAGTACCGCGGCAAGACGTTTGGAAGCCTCTCGAAGATTGCACGCGAGATTACCGGAACCCGCTGGTCTGGACCACTGTTCTTTGGAATGAGGAATAAGCAGAGATGAGCTCACCTGCACGCATCCGCTGTGCGATCTACACCAGGAAGTCTTCAGAAGAGGGTCTGGAGCAGTCCTTCAACTCCCTTCACGCGCAGCGGGAGGCCTGCGAAGCCTTCATTCTCAGTCAGCGGCATGAAGGTTGGCAGGTGCTTTCTGAAGAGTATGACGATGGTGGCTTTTCAGGCGGCAGCATGGAACGGCCAGCCCTGAGAAAACTTCTCCAGGATATGGCCGCGAAAAAGATCGATACTGTGGTCGTCTACAAGGTCGACCGCCTCACCCGGTCACTGGCCGACTTTGCAAAGATTGTTGAGCAATTCGATAAGCAGGGCATCAGCTTCGTCTCGGTTACGCAGCAGTTCAATACCACAACATCGATGGGCCGTCTCACGCTGAATGTACTGCTCTCCTTCGCTCAGTTTGAGCGGGAGGTCACGGGCGAGCGGATTCGTGACAAGATCGCCGCCTCCAAGAAAAAAGGCATGTGGATGGGAGGAGTTGTCCCGGTGGGTTTCAGGCTTGTCGACCGGCTTCTTACGGTCGATGACGTCGAGGCCGAACATGTGAGAGAGATCTATCGACTCTATCTAAAGTTTGGCTGCGTCTCAAAGCTGCAGGCGCACCTTGCATCTGTAGAAGTCCGCAGCAAAGAACGGCTCAGTCGCACCGGCCGAGTTTCGGGTGGGACCATCTACTCTCGTGGCGCTCTCTATGACATGCTCCACAATCGCATCTACCGCGGAGAAATTACTCACAAAGGACAATCCTATGCAGGACAACACGCGGCGATCGTCGATCAGGAGCTTTGGGATCTGGTGCAGGCACGCTTTGAGGCGAATCTGCAGGCGCCAAGGAAACGCTCCCGAGTGACCAGTCAAAGCCTCTTGACAGGGATTCTTTTTGACGAGAGCGGCCATCGTTTCACACCTTCCCACACGAACAAAAAAGGACAGCGCTACCGATATTATGTGTCGCAAGTCATGATCAACCGAGAGGGCCGGCGACGCCCTGGACCGGTGCGGTACCCGGCTGCGGAGCTTGAGAGCCTGGTCGTCGGGCAAGTTCGTGCACTCCTTCAGTCGTCGCAACGCATGATGGACATCCTGTGCGATCCCACAGCCGAATCGGACGAGTTACAGAGGGCGGTAGAAGGAAAGCGTATTTGGGCCGCTGCTTCGACCGACAAGGTTCGAGATTCGCTTCGCTCCATCGTGCAACGCGTCGTACTCGGCGAAAAACAGGCCGAGGTGCAGCTTAGCCGCAGCAGTATCCGCCACTTGGTCCTTGGAACGGAGGAAGAGGCGGTAGAGGGTGATGAGAGAGACGTTCTCATTCTGCAGGCGGTGTCAGAGCTGAAGAGGTGCGGCGGGGGGATGCGTCTCCTCCTACCCCCTGATGATGCTATGGACAGGCCGCGCGCCGTCCCTTCCCTGGTTCGCGCCATCGCTCGAGCTCACGACTGGGTCGAGCAGATTTTGAAAGGCGAGGCTTTGAATCAAAGAGCAATCGCTATCAGGACCGGTCTAAATGAGCGGTACATAAGCAGGATCATACCTCTCGCGTTTCTCGCACCAGACATCGTGGAAGCGGTGATCGAAGGAACGCAGCCTGCACACCTCACCTTGGACGCCTGCCTGCGGAATCTTCCGACAAGCTGGGTAGAACAGAGAAACTTGGTCGCAGCTGAAAATCAAAACAATTGGGAGCAGCCATTCTGAGTTTCTAACTGGTTTGCACCGTTTGTTCCTGACTGGAGAGATGAGCAGTCATTCGGCGTTCAAAACGTGCGCCCTGCTCTTCAATCTATGGCGCGATGCGGCGCTCCTGATGCTGCGTGACAAGCAGAAAACCTACTCGCGGTGGATCACATATCGGGCTCCAGCTAACGCTGAGCAGGCCTCCACCACTTCGAAGAGAATGCGCAGTGGAATCTACGCCCGTGTCAGCACCAAAGATCAGAGCTGCGGGATGCAACTCTGTGATCCGACGGCGGGCTGTATGACATCACGCCGCTTGGCGACGAGGGAGTGCGGACATCTTTGCGATTCGTTACCGCCGCAGCGGGACGGAAGAGGTTTTGGCAGTGTGAAGGGGCTGAACGCTGGGTCTGCTGCTCAACCGAATTAGAACCGGCGATGCCAGATGGGATACAGGGGAGGTCGGGCGATCGAACCGACACATAAAGGTCCTGGCTTATGCTTATAAGTATTGGAAAATATATGACTTAGCCGGATTGCCTGCTAGCGGATGCAAGCTCCTCCATGCAGCCACTCCCCACGAAATCCCCACAGCGCCGAGGCCCATCCATCAGTTCAAACGCCTCGCTGCTCGAAGGCGACAATCTCAGAACCGAGTAGCGTACGAGCTGATTGCGGATTGTTGACATTATCCCTTCATATTCTGGCCCCTCGATTGTATTGGCGCGAGGTTCACACCGTCGTACCATTAGCTTGAATGCCTACAGCGATACAGAACTTCATCTCCCGGTAGCAAAACTCCGAGGCCGCGGAGCGCGCTAACTTTCCTCAGTTCCTTGTCGAACTTTGCGACTTCCTCGACGTTCCTCGCCCCGATCCCACCCAGGCCGAAGAGTGCCGCAACACATACGTCTTCGAAAAGGCCGTGGAATTTAAGAATCTCGACGGAACATCGTCTCCTGGTCGAATTGATCTTTACCGTCGCGGGCATTTTGTCCTCGAAGCCAAACAAGGTAGCAATCCCACCACCAACCTCTACATGGATCCAGAAAGCGGCGAGTTCACCCCTGCATCACGCGCGCCACGTCCTGCGCGCCCCCGTCGCGGCACCGCAGTCCGCGGAACCCACGGATGGGACGAAGCCATGATCGCCGCCCGCGGTCAGGCCGAACAATATGCCAAAGCGCTTCCATCGTCTAACGGTTGGCCGCCCTTTCTCATTACCGTTGACGTCGGTCACTCGATGGAGCTCTTCGCCGACTTCTCCCTCACCGGCAAGGCCTATCTCCCGTTTCCCGATCCACGCACTTACCGCATTCTCCTCGGCGAGCTCGAAAACCTCGACATAAAGGCCCGCCTCCGAGCGGTGTGGCTTGACCCGCACGCGCTCGACCCGTCCCGCCATACCGCCAAAGTTACCCGCGAGGTCGCTGCGAAACTCGCCGTCCTCGCGCGCAATCTAGAAACCCAATACCCGCCCAAAGAGGTGGCCGAGTTCCTGACTCGGTGTATCTTTACCTCTTTCGCAGAAGACGTGGAGCTCATCCCTCGAAAGTCCTGGCTGCGCCTTCTCGAGGACCTGAGAGATCGCGACCACGCTGCGGTCTTCCCGCAAATGGCCCAATCTCTTTGGGCGACCATGAATAGCGGAGGCTTCTCCCCCGTCCTTCAAACTGAAATCCTTCAATTCAACGGTGGACTCTTTGAATCAACTACCGCCTTACCGCTCTCAAGAGACCAACTCCGCCTCCTCATCGAAGCCGCAGACTCGAACTGGCGCGATGTGGAACCTGCTATCTTTGGAACGCTTCTTGAGCGAGCCCTTGACCCTGCCGAACGACACTCTCTAGGTGCCCACTATACACCGCGTGCCTACGTAGAGCGTCTCGTCGTTCCCACACTTGTCGAACCGCTCAGAGCCGACTGGGCCATTACTCTCGCCGCCATTACCGAATTGGTCAATCAGGACAAAGGTGACGAAGCCATCGAAACCGCCCGCGCCTTTCACCGTCAGCTCTGTAATACGCGAGTTCTTGATCCTGCGTGCGGTTCCGGCAACTTCCTCTACGTCGCTCTCGAACACATGAAGCGGCTCGAAGGCGAGGTCCTTGAAACCATCGTTTCTCTCGGTGAAACCCAGCAGGCGCTCGAGCACACTGGTCTGACTGTAGATCCACACCAACTCCTCGGCATCGAGATTAATCCCCGCGCAGCCGTGGTCGCGGACCTCGTCCTTTGGATCGGCTATCTCCAATGGCACTTTCGTACCCGCGGCGACGCCCAGCCGCCGATCCCCGTCATCCGCAACTTCCACAACATCGAGCACCGTGACGCGCTTCTTACTTGGAAGACCCGCGTACCAGCTCTTGACGAAAACGGAAACGAAATAACCCAATGGGACGGCGTCACAACCACGGAGAACCCTAGTACCGGCCACCAAGTACCTGACGAGTCCGCACGCCGGCTGGTCTTCCAGTACACCGACCCCAAACAAGCTAAATGGCCCGAAGCCGACTTCATAATCGGCAATCCTCCTTTCATCGGCGCACGCTACATCAGGCATCTTCTAGGCGACGGCCTCGTGGAGGCGCTTCGAGGGGCTTACGCGGAAGTCCCTAAAACCTCAGACCTCGTAATTTATTGGTGGCACCGCGCCGCGTTGCTGGTTGGAACTGGGAAGACTCGACGATTCGGATTTGTTACCACCAATAGCATTTCTCAGCCGTACTCTCGGAGGCTTATTGAAAGTCATCTCGTTGACGAGAAGAATCCGATTAGAATCATTTACTCGATCCCCGATCAGCCTTGGGTGGATTCCG
>Ga0207148_1140_pt1 | contig 14301 bp, 9 predicted proteins | sample Alteio_BWMinHeat_34_FD_153558 | JGI IMG/M metagenome (GOLD analysis project Ga0207148, IMG submission 153558) | Enriched cells from forest soil in Barre Woods Harvard Forest LTER site, Petersham, Massachusetts, United States -... | ecosystem: Environmental > Terrestrial > Soil > Temperate forest >... | reverse complement strand
ATCAGGAGGTAAATCGTCTGCGAAGAGCGGTTCCCATCCTGGAAGCATGAGGAGTTCCGTGGGAGAAGGGATGCAGCGGGACGCCCCCTGTCTGCTCTGGCGGCAAGGGATGCGGATTGCGGCTCAAGGTCCGGGGCTACCGACTGGCCTAAGGTAGGGTCATCAATGGCGCGAGGGAAATCCCCCATTCAGGGGATTCCGATTTTTGGGGGGCGGGAGTTTCGTTTTGGGACGGCGGCGGTGCCCGGTTCGGGGAGCGAGCCGGGCGTGGGGCTGAGCGACTGCGGCGATATACTACGCAGGTGAGCAAAACGTTCTATATCGAAACATTCGGCTGCCAGATGAACGCCCATGACAGCGAGAAGGTCATCGGGACCCTGGAGCAGCAGGGCTATGCCCAGGTGCAGGATGAGGCCGAGGCCGGCCTGATCCTGTACAACACCTGTTCGATCCGCGACAAGGCGGAGCAGAAGGTCTTCCACCGGTTGAACGAGTACAAGCGGATGCAGGGCGAAGGGAAGCGGTTCGCCGTGCTGGGCTGCGTGGCGCAGCAGGAGGGCGAGAAGATCTTCGAGAAGGCGCCGTATGTGTCGATCGTCTCGGGATCGGCGTCGTACCGGAACCTGCCGCAGATGTTGCAACGGCTGGAGGCGGGGGAGACGCGCATCACCGGGCTGGACGACCGGCAGACGGAGGAGACCTTCGAGACCGAGTTCACGTCACGGTCGAATCCGCACCGTGGCTACATCACGATCATCGAGGGCTGCGATAAGTTCTGCGCCTACTGCGTGGTGCCGTATACGCGCGGCAAGGAGCGCAGCCGGACCTCGGAGTCCGTGCTGGCCGAGGCGCGGCGGATGGCGGACCAGGGGTACACGGAGATTCAGCTGCTGGGGCAGAACGTGAACTCATACCACGATCCGCTGGGCAAGATGAGCTTTGCCGAGCTGCTGGCGGCGGTGGGAGAGGTCGCCGGGATTCGGCGGGTGCGGTTTACGACCTCGCATCCGCGGCACTTCTCGAAGGATATCGTCGAGGCGCTGGATGCGGTGCCGACGCTGTGCGATCACGTGCATCTGCCGGTGCAGAGCGGGTCGAGTGCGATCCTGAAGGCGATGAATCGCGAGTACACGCGGGAGTGGTACCTGGAGCGGATCGCGTGGATCAAGGCGGCGAAGCGGCCAATCAGCATGACGACCGATATTATCGTGGGCTTTCCGGGCGAAACGGAGGCGGACTTCGAGGATACGGCGACGTTGCTGGACGCGGTGGGCTATGACGCGATCTTCGCGTTCAAGTACTCGCCGCGGCCGAATACGCCGGCGATTACGATGGCGGATTCGATCTCGGATGCGGTGAAGACGGAGCGGCTGCAGCGGCTGCTGGACCGGCAGCGGGAGTTGCAACGCGTCAGCTACGAACGGCATCTGGGAGAGATGATGGAGGTGATGGTCGAGGGCCATAACCGCCAGCGTGGGCAGGTGATCGGGCGCAGCTCGCAGAACAAGACAGTGAACTTCACCACGACGCAGCCGATCCTGCCGGCACCGGGCTCCTACCTTCCGGTGCGGATCACGCAGACGTTCCCGAACAGCTTGGTAGGGGAGGCGATGTGATGGCGAGCATCGAGGCAACGCTGGAGGTCGAGCAGGAGATCGAGATGCAGATCCGGGGGTTGATGATGGACCCGGTGACGAACATGCCGATCGTGGTGCTGAAGGATATGCGCAGTGACATGGTGCTGCCGATCTGGGTGGGAATCTTTGAGGCGAACGCGATCGCGCTGGAACTGGACAAGACGACGACGCCGCGGCCGATGACGCATGACCTGCTGCGCAATGTGGCGCGGGGGCTGCACGCGGTGGTGAAGAAGGTGGTGGTGTCGGAGCTGAAGGACGACACCTTCTACGCGGTGATCTGGATGGAGCAGCAGGGCGAGACGGTGACGATGGACGCGCGGCCTTCGGACGCGATTGCGCTGGCGCTGCGCTGGGACTGTCCGATCTACGTGCATCGCGATGTGCTGGCGAACTCGCGGGTAGCGGCGAACGGGACGCAGAACATCAATCCGGATGAGCTGCGGAAGTGGCTGGAGAATCTGAACGACGATGAGATGGGACGCTACAAGATGTAACTGTGAGCGATCTTATTTCCAGTTTCACAACGACTAAATCCAATGGCACAACCGTGCTACACGCTCTGCCCACTGCTCCTCGGTGGGCAGAGTCGGTTTTGGGGCGGTGTGGTGGCGGTTGGCGAGGACGTTGTCGATGGCCTGGCGGAGGGCGGGGAGCAGGGTGGACTCGTCGCCGTGGAGGACCGTGGCCCAGGGGGTGTCGAGGAGGATGTCGCTGACGCCGGACTGGCGGTGGAGCAGGACGGGGATGCCGCGCTGAAGGCTTTCGATGGCGGGGATGCCGTAGCCCTGGATGGCGGGCATGAGGAAGAGGTGGGCGCGGTCGTAGAGGTGGGCGAGCTCCTGGTCGGAGACGAAGCCGTGGAGGTGGACGCGGCCGGCGATGCCGAGGGAGACGGCCATCGCGGTGAGGGCGGCGATCTGGGAGCCGCTGCCGGCGAGGTCGAGGTGCCAGTCGATGCGAGCGGAGAGCGGAGCGGGGGCATGCTCGAGGGCGGCGAGGGCGCGCAGCATCCAGTCGATGCGCTTGTTGGCCTCGATGCGGCAGACGGAGAGCATGCGGAGCTGATTTGTAACCGTGCGGAGATGCGGGGTGTGAGCGGCATCGCTGAGGCCGCCCATGCGGGCGATGTGGGCGTTGACGCCGAAGTCGCGGCGGCACTCAGAGCGGAGGAAGTCGCTGGTGACGATGGTGGCCCCTCCACTGCGCAGGCCGCGGGCGGCGATGGTGTTCGAGACGGAGATACGCAGCTTGTTGCGGAGGGAGCGATGGGGTGCATCGCTGAAGAGCGATGGGGTGTCGTGCATGAGGCAGTGGAAGCCGCGCAGGCCGGCGATGGCGGCGTGCAGGGCGGGCTGGTAGCCGGAGACCAGAGGAGCGAAGGGGGAGGGGCCGCGTTGGCGGAGGTGGTGTTTGAGGGCGGAGATCTTGCTGGTGGCGGGAAGCGGGAGCTTGAGAGCTGGTCGGAGCTCGATGAGTGTGACTGGGTGGGTTGCGTATTGCGCGAGGTTGCAGTGGTCGGCGTAGGTGAGCAGATAGTGCGGCAGGGAGTTGCGATGGAGCCAGGCGGAGAGCGCGAGCAGGCTGCGTTCGGCGCCGCCGAACTGGAGGATCTCCGCGATGAAGAGGGGCCGGGCGTGAGCCAATGAGTGGGGCATCGGCGTGGGGCTCCTGGTTGGGATGTCCTCGGCGGGAGGGCGATGGACTGTGATGTTCGACAGTCTATCGCCCTTTCCGGTTACTGCTGACACAAAGTATTCGCTGATGCGGACGCGTCGTGTGGGTTAGCGCTGCGCCAGGGTGTCGAGGGAGGTGAAGAACTCCGGGAAGGAGATGGCGGCGGCCTCGGCGCCGTGGATCTCGGTCTCGCCGGAGGCACGGAGCGCGGCGATGGAGAAAGCCATGGCGATGCGGTGGTCGGAGCCGGAGTCGATTTGGGCGCCGTGAAGCTCCTGTTCGCCGGGGATGGACATGCCGTCCTCGTACTCGGTGACCTCGGCGCCCATGGCCCGAAGGTTCTGGACGACGAGGGCGATGCGGTCGGACTCCTTGACGCGGAGCTCCTTGGCGTCGCGGATGCTGATGCCGTTGCGGGTGTAGGGGGCGATGGCGGCGAGCACGGGGAGCTCGTCGATGATCTGGGCGGAGAGTGCGCCGTTGATGCGGGCGCCGTTGAGGCCGCCGGGAGCGACGTTGACCTGCAGGGTGCCGATCATCTCGCCGTGGTGCTCCTCGACGGTGAGGACGCGGAACTTTGCGCCGAGCTGGGTGAGGACGTCGAGCAGCGCGGTGCGGGTAGGGTTCATGCCGAGGGAGTCGAGCACGAGGTTGGAGTCGGGGAAGAGCAGGGCGGCGCAGAGGAAGAAGGCGGCGGAGGAGAGGTCGCCGGGGACGGTGGCGTCGATGGCGCTGAGCTTCTGGCCGCCGGCAATGCTGAGGCGGTTGTCGGTACGATCGAGGGTTGCACCGAAGGCGCGGAGGGCGTGCTCGGAGTGATCGCGGGTGCGGATGGTCTCGTTGAGGCTGGTGGTGCCTTGGGCCTGCAGGCCGGCGAAGAGGACCGCGGTTTTTACCTGGGCGGAGGGGATGGGGGTTTCGAAGTCGATGGCGTTCAGCGGGCCGCCGTGGATGGTGACGGGGGCGTGGCCGTCGACGAGTTCCATCTTCGCGCCCATCTGGGAGAGCGGCTTGCGGATGCGCTCCATGGGGCGGAGGGTGAGGGAGTGGTCGCCGATGAGGGTGAAGGTGTGCGGATGCGGGGCGATGAGGCCAGAGAGCATGCGCATGGTGGAACCGGAGTTGCCGCAGTCGAGCGGGGCGGCGGGCTGCTGGAAGGCGCCGGCGGTGCCGGTGATCTCGATGGCGCGGGTAGGGCCTTCGCCGGTGTGCTTCACGGTGGCTCCGAGGGCCTCGATGCAGCCGAGAGTGGAGTGCGGGTCGGCGCCGGTGGAGAAGTTGGTGAGGCGCGTGGTGCCCGCGGCCAGACCGGCCAGCATGGCATAACGGTGCGAGATCGACTTATCTCCGGGAACAACGAGAGAGCCCTGTACGCTGCGGGCGGGACGTACGATTTGAGTAGACATGCTGCAGCCATTCTAGCCAATTCGAGGGTGGGCTGCTGTTGATCCGCGGTGGGTTGTTGCTGCAGCCAGTGATGGGCGAGGGAATCGGAGCGCTGCGGTTCGATTTCTGTGGGGATGGCGAAGCGGTCCTTTATGATTCTCTTAGACTCGCGGCCGCTGTCGTACGGGCGAACGAGCCATACCCCGAAATGATCTCTCCCTTTGCTCTGCTTAGTATTTTGGTGACTGTCGGTGCGCTCTTCAGCCTGTTGAGTTATCGCATGCTGCGGTTGCCGACGACGATCGGGACGATGATGCTGTCGCTGTGCGCGGCGGCGGCGCTGATCGGAGCAGGCAACCTGGGCGGTGCGCCCGCGCATCTGTTGCATGCCAGCGCGGAGCGGCTGGTGGCGGGGATCAACTTCAATCATGCGGTGCTGCACGGCATGCTCGCGTTCCTGCTGTTTGCGGGGGCACTGCAATTGGATATCGAGCAGCTCTATCGCGAGCGGCGGGTGGTGCTGGCGCTTTCGATTGTGGCTACGGCGCTCTCAACGGCGATTGTCGCGGTGCTGTTCAAGGGGGCGCTGACGCTGATCGGCCTTCCGTTGAGCATGACCAGCGCGCTGCTGTTTGGTGCTCTGATCTCGCCGACCGACCCGATCGCGGTGCTGGAGATGCTGCGGCGGGTGGGGGCTCCGGCGCATCTGGAGGTGCAGCTTGCGGGGGAGTCGCTGTTCAATGATGGCGTGGGTGCGGTGATCTTCCTGGCGCTGCTGGGGGCTTCGGGAGTTGGAGGTGGTCCGGCGTCTTCGATGGGGACATCGATGGGATCGTTCGCGGTGTTGCTGCTGTTGAAGGCCGGTGGCGCGATTGTGCTGGGTCTTGTGCTCGGGTATCTGACCTTTCGGGTGTTGAGCCTGGTGGACAGCTACCGGGTGGAGGTGCTGCTGACGTTGGCGCTGGCGATGGGCGGATATGCGCTGGCCGATGCGCTGAAGCTCTCCGCGCCGTTGGAGGTGGTGACGGCGGGGTTGATGGTGAGCGGGCGGGCGCGTGTCCTGGTGATGTCCCCGGAGACGCGGGATCATCTGGAGAAGTTCTGGGAGCTGATCGACGACATTATGAATGTGCTGCTGTTCCTGCTTCTGGGGCTGCAGTTGCTGGTGCTGCCGATCGCGCGTGGTTACGTAATCGCGGGGCTGATTGCGATTCCCGTGGTGCTGCTGGCGCGGTTGTTGAGCGTGACGGCGACGCTGGAGGCGCTGGCGATCGTGCGCGGGCGGGTTCCGGGAGCGGTGTGGGTGCTGACGTGGGGCGGTCTGCGCGGGGCACTGGCGGTGGCGCTGGCGCTTTCGCTGCCGGCAGAGTTCGGGCATGAGCGGAACCTATTGCTGATCGCGACCTATATGGTGGTGGTGTTTTCGATCGTGGTGCAGGGGCTGACGATTCCGCGGCTGCTGCAACGGCTGGGGTCGCGACGGCAACTTTCGGTCTGACGAAAGAAATCTGTGTAAAGGCTTGCGGTTCGCTTTTTATTCGCTACAATCGCACTATGGCGATCACGCGACGGCAAAAAGAGGTAATGGACTTTCTCTCCGCTTTCACGCAAAAGAACGGCTACTCGCCGTCGTATGAGGAGATTGCCGGGGGCCTGGGCGTCAATTCGCTGGCGACGGTCCATAAGCACGTCACGAATCTGCAGAACAAAGGATTGCTGCAGCGCGCGCATAACCGCAGCCGCTCGATCGATGTGCTTCCGGTGCGCACGGGACGCAAGGGCTCCGAGCGTGTGCCGCTGATGGGGCGCATTGCCGCGGGGCGGCCGGTGGAGGCGATCGAGAGCGCCGAGAGCATCTCTCTGGGTGAGATCATCGGCAACCGCGAGGTGTTCGCGCTGGAGGTGCGGGGCGACTCGATGCGCGACGAACATATCGTCTCCGGCGACTATGTGCTGGTGGAGCGAACCCAGACGGCGCGCGAGGGCGAGATTGTGGTGGCGTTGATCGATAACTCCGAGGCGACGCTGAAGCGCTTCTATCGCGAGGGCAACGTCATCCGGCTGCAGCCTTCGAACGCAGAGATGGCTCCGATCTATGCGCCGGCCGCGAGCGTCAACATCCAGGGCAAGGTGCTTGGGGTGCTGCGCAAGTACGCGTAAGCGATCGGCCGATGGGCGGGTTGCGAGGCGCAAGCGGCGTGGTGTAGGGTGATCGCACCTGGAGGTGCTTATCTTTTCCCGACGCTCGATCGTGCACTTGTGCCTGTGGCTGTTACTTGGAGGTATGTTTCCGCTGGCCGTGCAGGCGCAACGCGGGGCGTTGGGCATCTTTGACGGACGGACCGATGTTGGGAATGTGACCGGAAAGGGAACATTCCATTACGATCCCGCTACCGATACATATTCCATTCGTTCCTCCGGAGCGAACATATGGGCGACGGCCGATGCCTTTCACTTCGTCTGGAAGCGGGTCTCTGGCGATGTTTCGCTGACGGCGGACGTGGCGTTTTCCGATGCCACAAGCGGGTCGAATCCCCATCGCAAGGCCGTGTTGATGGTGCGTCAGGATCTCGATGCGGGGGCTGTGTATGCGGATGCGGCGCTGCACGGTTCGGGGCTGATGGCGCTGCAGTATCGTCGCGAGGCCGGGGCCAAGACGCAGGACATCGAGATTGGGCTGGTATCGCCGCGGCGCGTGCGCCTGGAGAAGCGCGGCGACAGCTTCACGATGTTCGTGGCTGGGCCGGAGGGGGCATGGCAGCAGGTGGGCGCGACCATGAAGCTGCCGATCCAGGGCGAGTTTTATGTCGGGATTGGCCTGTGCTCGCACGATGCGAAGGTTGAAGAGGGGGCGGTCTTCTCGCATGTGGAGCTAAAGGCGCTGGCACCGGTTGCCGATCCCAAGCTTGTGCTCTACAGCACACTGCAGCGGATTGGAATCGACGAGAACGCGCCCGTGGCCACCGTGGTCTACAGCAGCCAGGGCCGCTTCGAGGCGCCGAACTGGACGCGCGATGGCAAGGAGCTGGTGTTCGATCAGGAGGGGAAGATGCTGCATGTGCCGGTGGCTGGTGGGCAACCGGAGACGCTGAACGTCGGCGAGGCGACGCGGTGCAACGGGAGCCATGGGCTGTCTCCGGATGGGCGCTGGCTGGCGATTACCTGCAGCATGCCGACGATGCCGGAGTCGCGGGTCTACGTGATTCCCGCGGATGGAGGGACGCCGCGACAGGTGACCGAGCATCCTGCCTCGTACTTCCATAGCTGGTCGGCGGACGGGAAGACGATTGTGTTCACGCGGCCGAATCATGGTGCTGGAAATATCTACGCGATCGCGGCAGCCGGTGGCGAGGAGCGAGCGCTGACAACGGGCACAGGCATCAGTGACGATCCGGATAGCTCACCGGATGGACGATATATCTACTTCAACTCCGACCGGAACGGACACGAGCAAATCTGGCGGATGCGGCCGGATGGAAGCCAGCCGGAGCAGATGACCTTTGACGATCGTGTGAACTGGACCCCGCATGTCTCGCCGGATGGGCGATGGGTGGTGTTTCTCAGTTATGAGAGCGGCACGGTGGGACATCCGGTCAACCAGGATGTGACGCTGCGGCTGCTGTCGCTGCAGGATAAGACGGTGCGGACGCTGGTGCATCTGGTGGGTGGCAGTGGAACGATCAATGTGCCTTCGTGGGCTCCGGATAGCCGGAGTCTTGCGTTCGTCAGCTACCAGATGCTTCCGGGGGATGAGAAGGGAAGCGGCGAGTGAGGTGCGCGTGGCGCATTCCGTCAGCTTCCATAAGAGGGGCCGATCTCCCATAAGAATTTTGGTTTGAGCAAACTGCGATTTTGCCTGATACTTGAAATTGAGATTCGCTGCGGAAGCTGGCTACCCAACGCTCCGTGGCATGGGTTCATGAGGATAGTTTCTCCAAGTCGACGAGCATCCATTCTTACCGCCTTCGCCATTCTGTTTCTGGCGTTTACCGTATTTGGCTGGGGAATCGGATACAAGCTGTCGCTCTATCTTCCGGCTGGCAGTCCCGCTCGAGCGATGGCTGCGGCAAAGCTGCTCTCCGAAAAGGAACGACCGGCGGCCACCCAGGCTGCCGAGAAGGCCGTTCCTGCACCTCCTGCGGACCTGTCTGCGACGCGTTCGTCGGTGACCCTCGTGTTTGCCCTGCTGTTAGGTCTGCGCGGTGTGCTCTCCGCACGGGTGCGAGCGGTACGAACTGACGACGTGCCCAAGGACGCCGCGGCGCATTCGACTTTTTTCTCCTTCCGGCCTCCGCCTACACTCCTTCTCTGCAATTAGGCGGTTCGCTTCCAGCAGGTAGTCAGATCTCCGTCCGGTGACGGCGCTGCGCTGCCTGAAGAAGCACCGTAGACTCATGCCGTCCTCGAGTAGTGCGATAGGTGCCGTTATATGGCGATGCAATCTCCTTTGGTGATCTTCAGGGGTGCGCTTTGCATAGCGCTTCCATGCCTTGTTTTCAGTGGCTGTCAGGAAAAGCCAGCCGATCCTCCACAGGTTCCGACCGCGTCGATTGCCCCGGTGACGCGGGGCGATGTGTCAAGCACGCTGACGGTTGCTGGAGCGTTCCAACCGTACCAGGAGGTGGAACTGCACGCGAAGGTCTCGGGGTACATCCGACGGATCAATGTCGATATCGGGGACCGGGTCAAGAATGGGCAGGTCATCGCCACGCTGGAGGTTCCTGAGCTAAGCGCTCAGGTCGCCGGTTCCAAGGCGGAGGTGCGGCATAGCCACTCGGAGATTGCGCAGGCGGAGAGCGGGGTTGCGCTGGCCGAGGCGAACTATGCTGCGGTCCATGCGGCGTATACCCGATTGTCGGAGGCGGCGAAACGCCGTCCAGGCTTGGTCGCCGAACAGGAGCTCGATGATGCGCGGGCCAGAGATCTGGACGCCGCGGCGAAGATCCATGTGGCCCAGGCGGCTCTGGACGCGACGAAGGAGCAATTGAGCGTATCGCAGGCCAATCAGCAACGGGTGCAGTCGCTCGAGGACTACTCGGTCGTCACGGCGCCGTTTGCGGGGGTCGTGACGATGCGCTACGCGGATGTGGGCTCGCTGATTCAGGCCGGAACGACCTCGAATACGCAAGCGATGCCGGTGGTGAAGGTCGCGCAGAGCGATCTGCTGCGGTTACGTATGCCCGTGCCGGAGGAGGATGTTCCCTTCATCAAGGTGGGTGGGGAGGTGTCGATCAAGCTGGAGGCGACGGGGAAGAGCTTGCGCGGTACCATCGTCCGTTTCACACGAGAGCTTTCGACCGCGACCCGGACGATGCTGGTGGAGGTCGATGTTCCGAATCCGGATCTTAGCCTCAGCGCGGGGATGACGGCGCAGACGACCATCGTGCTGCAGGCGCAAAAGAATGTGCTGACGGTTCCTGCCGGTGCGGTGCTGAAGGGCGATGGACAGGATGCGGTGCTGCTGGTGGATGCAGCCGACAAGGTGGAGAAGGTGCCGGTCATCCTGGGGATTCAGGGACCGGACCTGGTTGAGATCACGCACGGCCTGAGTGAGAACCAGAGCGTCATCGTCTCCGGGCAGAGGAACTATCAGACGGGCGAACTCGTGCGGCCGCAGCGCAGCACGATCGTTCTGGCGAAACAAGGAGACGAGCAGTAATGTCATCCTTCGCGATTAAATATCCTTTTTTCGTTCTGATGATGTGCCTCTTCGTGATGGTGGTTGGGGTCACGACGGTGGCGAGTATGCCGGTGGACCTCTTTCCCGAGGTCAATATCCCGGTGGTGGTGGTGGCAACCTTCTATGCCGGTATGCCGCCGCAGCAGATCGAATCCGACATCACGGATAGTTACGAACGCTTCTTTACGCTCGGCAGTGGCATCGACCATATCGAGTCTCGTTCGTTGCCGGGTGTGAGCCTGATCAAGATCTACTTTCAGCCTGGCTCCGACGGGAATGCGGCGGTCAGTAATATCTCGAATCTGGCGATGGCGAACCTTCGCCGGCTTCCTCCGGGCACCCTGCCGCCAGTGGTCCTCAAGTTCGACGCAGCCAACCTTCCGGTCTGCCTGATTACCCTGAAGGGCGCGGGCCTGAACGAAACGCAGTTGAAGGATCTTGCGCAGTTCACGGTGCGGAATCAGGTTGCGAGTGTTCCCGGCGCTTCGATTCCGCAACCTTACGGCGGGCGGTATCGCCAGATCATGGTGTATGTGGATCCAGTGAAGCTGGAGGCACACCAGATGAGCGTGACCGACGTTGTGGACTCTCTGAACAAATCGAACCTGATCCTACCTGCGGGCGACGTTCGTATTGGGATGAAGGACTACAACCTCTATGCGAACAGCCAGGTTCCTATCGTCGACCAGATCAACGATCTGCCGCTGAAGACGGTAGGGAACGCACAGGTGATGGTCGCCGATATCGGTCAGGCGAAGGATGGCGGGCAACTGCAGACGAACATCGTTCGCGTGGACGGCCAACACTCGGTCTATATCCCGGTGTTGAAGCAAGGCGGGAACTCAAACACCATCACGATTGTGAATGGCGTCAGGAAGACTGTTGCCCATCTGCTGGATATTCCGCCGATTCTGAAGACGAACGTGGTCTTCGATCAGTCTGCCTTTGTGAAGATCGCCGTGAAGAATGTCATCAACGAGGGAACAATTGGGTTGTGCCTGACTGCGTTGATGATCCTGCTGTTTCTGGGGAACGTGCGCGCGACGGTTGCAGTTCTGATCTCGATTCCGATCTCGTGTCTGGCGACCTTTCTGGGGTTGAACCTCGGAGGGAGCTCGATCAATACGATGGTTCTGGGCGGACTTGCGCTGGCGCTCTCCCGGCTTATCGACAACTCCGTGGTGGTGCTGGAGAACATCTTCCGGCATATGGAGATGGGCGAGTCGCCGGAGGAGGCTGCGGTCAAGGGAGGCAAAGAGGTACAGCTTGCAGTTCTGGCCGCCACCTTCAGCACTTGCATCGTGTTCTTTCCGGTGATCCTGCTTGTGGGCGTCAGCAAGTATCTTTTCACGGCGCTTGCGCTTGCCGTGGTGCTCGCGCTCTTCGCCTCGTATGTGGTGGCCATGACCGTTGTGCCGCTCTTTTGCGCGAAGTTCATTCGGCTTGATCCGGCACACATGCATCAGGCTGGCACGGAGGCTGCCGAGGCGGATTCCGCGCAGAAGAGGAAGGTCAACCTCTTCCGCGTGGTTATCGATACGTTCAATCGCGGGTTCCATCAACTGCAGACGAGGTATGGGAACGCGATCGGCGCATGTCTGGATCGGCCCGTGCTGGTGGTGACGGTCTTCAGTCTGTTTGTCGTCTGCAGCTTCGCGCTCTATCCCTTGTTGGGGAAGGCCTTCTTCCCGCGCACGGATCCCGGGCAGTTTGTGGTCAACGTGAAGGTGCCGGCAGGCACGCGCATCGAGGTGACCGACGACTACATCGCGAAGATGGAGCAGGACATTCGCAGCGTGGTATCGCCCGCGGATCTGAACATGATCGTGTCGAACATCGGCATCACGCCGGATCTTTCCGCAATCTATACCTCGAACTCGGGCATGCACACGGCGTTTATCCAGGTCAGCTTGAAGCAGGAGCACAAGACCGGCAGTTATGCCTATATGCAGAGGGTGCGGGAGAGACTTACACAGGACTTTCCGGATGTAAACACATACTTCCAGGCGGGAGGGCTTGTCGATTCCATCGTCAATCAAGGCAAGCCCGCTCCCATCGATATTCAGATTGGCAGCGCCGATCTGCGCGAGGGCTACGCGATTGCGCAGGCAACAGCGGCCAAGCTGAAGCGGTTGAGCTCGGTGAATGACGTGCTGATCCCGCAGGATCTGGACTACCCGGGACTTGCGCTGAACATCGATCGCGTTCAAGCGGGTCTGCTGGGAGTGTCGCCTAAGAATATTGTCGACAACGTCATCACTGCGCTCACCTCAAACGGCGTGATCGCGCCGAGCTTCTGGGTGGATCCGAAGAGCGGCAACAACTATATGCTGACGGTCCAATATCCGGAGAATCAGATCCGGACGATGACGGACTTCCGGCAGATTCCGCTGCGTTCTCCGAATGGGACGAATACAACTCCGCTCCAGTCGGTTGCCGACATCCAGCACATCGACACACCGACCGAGGTGGATCACTATCAGCTGCGACCTGAGTTCGATATCTACGTGATGCCGAAGAAGGAGGATCTGAGCCGGGTTAACAAGCAGGTCGCGAGCATCGTTGCCCAGATGCAGAAGCCGCAGGGGGTGACGGTGCATATTCGCGGCTCGGTGCGGGATATGGAGGCATCCTTCTCGAGCTTTGGGAGCGGTCTCGTTCTTGCCGTGGTGCTGGTCTATCTCATCCTGATGGCGCAGTTTGCCTCGTTCTCTGATCCGTTCGTCATTCTGCTGGCGGTGCCACCGGGACTGTCCGGCGTTCTGATCTTCCTGCTGATGACGGGGACAACGCTCAATGTCATGTCGCTGATGGGCGTTGTGATGATGACTGGGATCGCGGTCTCGGACAGCATCCTGATCGTCGAGTTCGTAGGAACGCTACGAAGCGAGGGGATGGCGCTGAAGCAGGCCTTATCCGAAGCCTGCACGGTCCGCTTGCGTCCCATCCTGATGACGACGCTGGCCACGATTCTTGGTCTCATCCCGATGGCTCTTGCGCTGGAGCCTGGCAGTGAGCAGTATGCGCCCCTGGCGCGTGCCATTCTTGGAGGACTGTCGGTGTCGGGTATGGTCACGGTCTTCCTTGTGCCAACGGCGTACCTGCTGATTCATCGCAACGAAGAACGCAGCACAGTGGAAGGCGAGGTCTAGTCATGAGAGCAAACGCAATGATTCTTGCCGCACTGCCTGCACTTCTCATCGGCATCCTGGGGGGACAGAGGCTTGCGGCGCAAAGTTCCTCTTCCTCGCTGCCGAATGCGCCGGCAACGCAATCGCTCTTTGCCACGTTGGCTCCTGCGGGACCGGTTGCTGCTCTCCCGCAGGCTGCCGGTGGAGCGGGAGGGCCGGCACTGCTGACGCGTCAGGAGGCAGAAACGATCGCTCTGAGGAACAATCCTCGCATCCGCATCAGCCAGTTGGTGGCGCGGATCGAGCATCAGGTGGTGCGGGAGCGCCGAGCGGATGAGCTTCCGAACCTGAACGGGAACCTGACGGCGGTGGAGGCGAACGATGGAAGCCGCATCTCCAGCGGTGCGCTGACCGCGTCACGGCTTCTGGAGCATGCCGGTATGGGGATTCAGGCCAGCCAGCTCATTACGGATTTCGGACATACACGGAACCTTGTTGCCTCGGCCATGCTGCAGGAGAAGGCGCGTGGAGCGGATGCCGAGGCGAGCCGTCAGGATGTGGTGCTGGCCACCGATCAGGCCTTCTTTGCCGTGATCGAGGCGCAAGAGACGCTGCGGGTTGCAACCGAGACCGTCACGATGCGACAGACACGCACGGAACAGGTGACGGCGCTGACCAAGACCAAGCTCAAGTCCGATCTGGACCAGAGCTTTGCCGAGGTCGATCTCTCCCAGGCCAAATTGTTGCAATTGGACGCACAAAATAACCTGGATGCGGCGAAGGCGGCGTT
>Ga0207148_1139_pt1 | contig 14346 bp, 13 predicted proteins | sample Alteio_BWMinHeat_34_FD_153558 | JGI IMG/M metagenome (GOLD analysis project Ga0207148, IMG submission 153558) | Enriched cells from forest soil in Barre Woods Harvard Forest LTER site, Petersham, Massachusetts, United States -... | ecosystem: Environmental > Terrestrial > Soil > Temperate forest >... | reverse complement strand
CTCAAGGGTTCGACCGCAGCCGAGGCGCGTGCCTTCGTCGCGTACTGCTGGATCGTCCCGATGATCTTCTTCCGCAGCCGGCGCTCGCCCTTTTCATCGGTCTCGCGCCACCGATAGACCCAGACCGCGGGTCCAACGCTGCGGGGCATGAGTTGCAAACTTCCTTCTTGATACCTTGGTCTGCTCAAGAGACCCTCCTTGAACAAGACCCTGGCCGCTGCCCGGAGTGTACCGCGGTCCGTATCCAGTGTGCGAGCTCAGAGAGGCGAAACCGCCACATCCTGCGCTGGCCCGCTCCGATCGGGTACCCCGGCAGTCTGCCCTTGCGGGCGAGCTCGAGGAGCGTCTTGCGCTCCAGGGAGAGGAAGGCCGCAGCCTTGCGGCGTCGACGAACGGCTCCGGTGCTTCCGGGCGATTGAAGGACTCCATCCTGCACCTCTTCAGTAGCTACATTGCGAGGTGAGCGTAGCGGCCAGGGCGGGGGAGCGCGCGGAAGAATTCTCCGCGTCGGAGAAAATATTTCCGCAACAACTCCAACGCCGCAGAACGAGGCCACGAGCGAGAGGGCCAGAGAGCATGCTCCTAGGGAGAGTTCGATATAGTAGGAACGGCAGAGCGATTTTGATCGCTATGGAGAGTAGATCTTGGCGCAGGTAAGACGTTTGAAGCGAGGACCGGGACTCTTTGAGTTAGCTGTACCCCACCGGCCTTCCTGTCTGCCTGAATTGTCCATGCTTTGCATGGACAGCCTGGATCATGATGATGGCTGATGGCTCGTGCAGGACGGTCTGTGGGTGTCCGCCAGAAATCCTCCTTCAATTCCAAAATTGTCTAAACGAAATCAGGCGCCGAGGCCTCGGGCCTAACCGCAAACATGGGGTGAAGCAGCGGTACTTCTTTTCTCCACACAAATACACGCAAGTCACTTGTTTTCTGCAAGACGGACACTATGGAGCGCTATGTCTGATTTACGCAAGGCCCAGGCGGCGGAGTTTGCGCCGATCATTTTAGCGGGAGGGAGCGGGACGCGATTTTGGCCGCGGAGCCGTCGCAGCCGGGCGAAGCAGGTGCTGGCGCTGGATGGCGAGCAGACGATGATCCAGCAGACGGTGGGTCGTCTGCTGCCGCTGACGCGGTCTGAGGACATCTGGGTGATCACCAACGAGCTGCTCGACGAGGTGATCGGCGAGCAGCTGCCGATGGTGGCGCGGGAGCATATTCTGAGCGAGCCGGCGGCACGGAATACGGCACCGGCATGCGCGCTGGCGGCGTTTCTGCTGGAGCGGCGATCGCCGGAGACGGTGATCGGGATCTTTCCGTCGGATCACGTGGTGAAGGATGCGCCGCGGTTCACGCAGGTGATCGAGGCGGCGATTGCGCTGGCGGCGAGCGGGCCGAAGATCGTGGTGCTGGGGGTTTCGCCGACGCGGGCGGAGACCGGCTACGGGTACATCGAGCAGGGAAGCTGCGTCGATCCGGATCCGTCGTGGGGCAACTGCGAGGGACTGCGGGCGCGACGGGTGAAGCGCTTCACCGAGAAGCCGTCCCCGGACCGGGCGGAGCAGTTTGTGGCCTCGGGCAACTACGCGTGGAACAGCGGGATCTTCCTGTGGAGCGCGAAGACGCTGGCGGATGCGATCCGCGAGCACTGCCCGGCGATCGCGCCGCATCTCGAGAAGATCGCGGCGGCGTACGGAACGCCGGAGTTTGCAGCGGTGTTTGCCGAGGTGTATCCGCTGTGCCAGAACATCTCAATCGACTATGCGGTGCTGGAGCCGCGCTCGGCGAAGGGCGAGATGAAGAGCGAGATCTACTGCCTGCCGGCGGACTTTGGCTGGAACGATCTGGGATCGTGGGCGTCGCTGCATGAGTACCAGGCGGCGCGGCCGGAGTTCTCGGGGCGGACCGATGCAAATGTGATCGATAGTGCACAAAATGTTGTGATCGAATCGCGCACAAATTACGTGTACGCACCGGGCAAGATGGTGGTGCTGGTGGGCGTGGAGGATCTGGTTGTGGTCGAGACCGACGACGCGCTGCTGATCACGACGCGCGGGCGGTCGCAGGATATCGGCAAGGTGGTCAAGCGGCTGTCGGACGCGGGCCAGGAAGAGTTGATCTAAGGGTTGTGTTGCGAGCTGAATTGAGGGGTATGAGCGAGAGCAAGAGTGTGGTGAAGTTCGGGACCGACGGGTGGCGCGGCATCATCGCCGATGACTTCACCTATGCGAATGTGCGCGTGGCGGCGCGGGCGATTGCGCACTACGTGCTGGCGCACGAGGACGCGGCGCGCGGGGTGTGCATTGGGTATGACACGCGGTTTGGCTCGCGATCGTTTGCCAAGGTGGTGGCCGAGGTGCTGGCGGGCGCGGGGATTCCGGTGCTGCTGGCCTCCGAGATTACGCCGACGCCGGCGCTCTCCTACGCGGTGCGCGAGCGCGGCGCGGCGGGCGGCGTCATGATCACCTCGAGTCACAATCCGGCGGAGTGGAACGGCGTGAAGTACAAGGCCAGCTACGGCGGGTCGGGCAAGCCGTCGATCATCGCGACGATTGAAAGGTATCTAGACAAGCCGCTGCCGGCGGGCGACGGGCCGGCGGCGATCGAGGCCGCGGACTTCAACACGGATTACATCGCGGCGATCACGCGTTTTGTGGATCTCGAGGCGATTCGCAACTCCGGTTACAAATTCCTGATCGACTGCATGTACGGCGCGGGGCGCGGGGTGATCGCGGGCATCTTCGCCAAGGCGGGTGTGCCGTGTGTGGAGATGCACAGCGAGATCAATCCGGCGTTTCCGGGCATCAATCCGGAGCCGATTCTGCCGCACATCGAGGCGACGCAGCGACGTGTGGTGGAGGAGCGTTGCGATGCGGGCCTGATCACCGACGGCGATGCAGACCGCATCGGCGCGGTGGATGAGCACGGCAACGTGGTTGACGCGCACAAGATCTTCGCGATCCTGCTGCAGTGGCTGCTGGAGCGGAAGGGCTGGCCGGGTGATGTGACGCGGGCCTTCAACACGACGAAGATGCTGGACCGCATTGCGGCCAAGCATGGGCGGCGGCTGCACGAGCACGGTATCGGCTTCAAGTACGTATGCGATCTGATGCTCGAAAAGGAGATCCTGATCGGCGGCGAGGAGTCGGGCGGCGTGGGCATCAGCCGGCATCTGCCGGAGCGCGATGGGCTGCTGAACTCGCTGCTGCTGGCGCAGGTGATGGCCGATGAGGGCAAGACGCTGGGCGAGCTGGTGGCGGCGCTGCAGGCGGAGTTCGGCGAGCATCAGTATGGGCGCATCGATATGCATATCGACGACCGGCTGAAGCAGGCGGCGATCGCGCGCGCCTCCGCCATCCAGCCGGGCGGGGAGTTTGCCGGGATGAAGGTGCTGCGGGTGGAGACGCTGGACGGCATCAAATTCTTCCTGGAGAACCCGGCGTGCGCGGGCAAGAAGAATGCGGCGGAGACGTGGCTGCTGCTGCGGGCCTCGGGCACTGAGCCGCTGCTGCGCGTCTACTGCGAGAGTTGCTCGGTGGAGTCGGTGAACCGGGTGCTCGAGGCCGCGAGGGAGTTCGTGCTGCAAGGTTGAATCGATCTGGAGGGTTGCCATGACGAGCCATACGTTGCGGGATGAGGAGCGCCTGACGATTGTCGGGATCAGCGATCGGGTCTCGAATGCGGAGGCTCAGAAGATCGGCGATCTGTGGCGGCGATTCCACGTAATGGGCGGCGGCAGCGCCATCCCGGCGCGACAGAGCGATGCCGTATACGGGACGTACTTCGAGTATGCGGGCGACTATACGCAACCCTTTACGGCACTTATCGGATGTGCGGTAGCGCCGGATGCTGCGGTCCCGGAGGGGATGCAGAAGGTCGTCATCGAGGCGGGACGGTTCGCGGTGTATCAGCCGGTGGGGGAGATACCGCAGGCGGTCTTTGCGACCTGGGCAGAGATCTGGAAGGCGCCGCTCGAGCGGCGGTACGAGGCCGATTACGATCGGTATGGCGCCGATGGTTCGGTAGAGATTCACGTGGGGGTTCGGTGAAGGTCGAGACGAAGGGCTTGCTGTTCGATATGGATGGGGTGCTGATCAGCTCCATCGGGTCGGTGGTGCGGTGCTGGCGGCGATGGGCGGTGGAGTACCAGCTGCCGGATGCGGAGCAGTTCGAGGTGCCGCATGGGATGCGGGCAGTGGAGATCATCCGCCTGGTGCGGCCGGATCTCGATGAGGCGGGGGTGCAGGAGGGTCTGCGCCGGATCGAGGACCTGGAGGTCGAGGACACGGGGGATCTGCGGGTGCTGCCCGGGGTGCGGGCGCTGCTGGAGTCGATTCCGCCGGAGCGGTGGGCGATTGTGACCTCGGCGACGCAGCGGCTGCTGCTGGGCCGGCTGAAGGTGGCGGGGCTGCCGGTGCCGGCGCGGATCATCTCAGCCGACATGGTGGAGCGGGGCAAGCCGGACCCGGAGCCGTATCAGCGGGGTGCGGAGCTGTTAGGCTATCGGCCGATCGACTGCGTGGTGGTGGAGGATGCGCCGAGTGGCGCGGAGGCGGGCGCTGCGGCGGGGTCTCCGGTGTTAGGCGTGCTGGGCACGCATCGCGCGGAGGAGCTGACGGCGTGCACGTGGCTGGTGGACTCGCTGGAGGGGCTGGTGGTGACGCCGAAGGCGAACTCGCTGGAGCTGGAGTTTGCGCCGGTGGGCGGGGAACTTTAGCGGCCTGATTTTGAAGCTCGCTGCCATCGCCAGCAAACGCAGATCCTTCGACTTCGCTGCGTTCCGCTCAGGATGACACCTTTGGGGGCGCACTTAAGACTCATTCCCCTAACGGGGGCGGAAGAGTCGGGAATCCCAGAGGACCGGCTCCGGATCGGTGGACGTGATCCGTGCGAAGTCGGGATGGTCGGGGTTGATGAGGACATTCACCTCCTTGCCCTGGAGGATGACGCTGGGCACGAGCAGGACGGGAGAACGTTGCTCGTCGAGCCAGCGGTCTCCGAAGGCGCGACTGGCGATGAGATCCCCCGCTGCCCAACCTTCCAATGCATAGGGGAGGAGCGTTTCGTAGGACAGGTCGTCGGGGATGTGGATCTCGATGGCGGAGTGTGTCCTGGGGAGGATGCCGAGGTTGGCGTGGACCAGGACCTCGAGGAGAGCGCCGGCATAGGTCTGCGCGGCGTAGATAACACGTTTGCGGGGTGAGTTCCAGCGCCCGCCGAAGAGGAATGCGCCGGTGGGATCAAAGATGGGATGGCGGCGGTCCGCGATGCGGAAGGCGATCATCTACGCGGGCAGACCGTAGAAGAGCTTATCTAGGATGGCTTCGACGGAGCGGGCGCCGAGCTCGGTTCGGGCGGCGGCGACGGGCGTGCGGCCCTGCAGTTCGGGGTGGGGCTGATGCATCCAGAGGCGGGCCTGCGCGGCGTCGTCCCAGGTGTATTCGGCGGTTGCCAGAACGCGCGCTAAACGCTCGGCGCGCTCGCTGGCGTGAGGGGAGATGCGTCCTTTCGCGCGCTTCCAGGTCGCGGGAGGAACCAGCTGATCGCGGAGCGTGCGGGCGTCCTTGAGGTTTGCGGCGATGCGGGTGACGACGCGGAGGACGGATTGTTTGGAGAGACCGCGCGCCACGGCGTCGTCCAGTTCGGCCATGGTGTGGACGTCGTCCTGAAGGCCGAGAATGTCGGCGATGGCGCGGGGTGCGATCATCACTCCTCCTGCTGGGATCAGTATAGGCCCGGAATTGGCTCAGATGGTCCTATTTTGCAGGAGGAGGGCTTCGACGCGGTGGAGGTCCTCTTCGGTGTCGACGCCGATGGTGTCGTGGTCGGTGGGGGCGACGTAGAGGTTGAAGCCGTTTTCGAGCAGGCGGAGCTGTTCGAGGCGCTCGGTGCGCTCGAGCGGGCTGGGGGGGAGCTCGGCGAAGCGATGGAGGGCGTCGCGGCGGTAGGCGTAGAGGCCGATGTGCTTCCAGTACTGCGGGTGAGCGGCATCGCGGTCGTAGGGGATGGTGGCGCGGGAGAAGTAGAGGGCGCGGCCGTCGGCGGCGGTGACGACCTTGACCGCGTTGGGGTTGGCGATGTTCTCCGGGGTGCAGAGGACCTTGAGGGTCGTGACATCGACGTGGGGCGCGGCGAAGGGGGCGAGGAGCGCGGTGAGGTGCTCGGGTTGGAGCAGCGGCTCGTCGCCCTGGATGTTGACGTAGATCTCGGCCGGAATCCGCTGGGCGATGGCCTGGACGCGGTCGGTGCCGCTGGGTAGCTCGGGCGAGGTGAGTTCGACGGGCCAGTGGTTCGCGCGGCAGAGGTCGGCGATCTCCTCGGCGTCGGTGGCGACGACGACGGCATCGAGCTGCGGGCAGGCGCGGGCGGCTTCGTAGACCCAGGCGAGCATGGGGCGGCCGGCGATCTCACGCAGGATCTTGCGGGGCAGGCGGGTGGAGGCGAGGCGGGCGGGGATGACGCCGAGGGTGCGGAGGCTGGGATTGGTATCGGGCATAACGGTCCGGGCAGAAGTGGATCCCTTGCGGGGATGAAAAAAGGTAACGGCAACGGCAGAAGCAGAAGCAATGGCAAAGGCAGACGCAGATCCCCCTTCGGGGGATGACAACCAAAAAGGCAAAGGCAAAGGCAAAGGCAACAGCAACGGCAGCGGCAACAAGTAACGGCCAGGAGATCGCGGCTAGGGATACGTTACAGGATGTTGACGGCGCGGGCGGCCAGCAGGACGACGGTGGCGAAGGAGATGAGGGACTGGATCATCATCAGGCACTTGGCCCAGCGCGAGAGGACAGGGGAGTCGGTGGGCGAGAAGGCGGTGCTGGTGTTGAAGGCCAGGAAGAGATAGTCGATGAAGCCCGGGGTCCAGCAGGCCTCGCCCATCTCGCGGCGGCTGGCGGCGTCGAGGGTCATCTGCGGAAAGAGGAAGGCGCCGTCGGTCTGGGCGCCGCGGAGCTCGCGGGCGTGGGGACCGCCGGCGTCGAGGCGCCAGTACCAGGAGGCGAAGACGAGGATGTTGGTGAGCCACAGAGCGCCGGCAGAGCGGAGCAGGTCGTGGGGGCTCTCGGTGTGCGAGGGCAGCGCGGCGACGAGAAGGTAGAGCGACCAGAGCATGTCGAGCGTGACGATGCCGGTGAGGAGATGGCCGAGGATGCGGTTGAGGTCCTGGTTGTCGGCGTAGTGGGACCAGACGATGGGGATCATGAGCAGGCCGACGATGGTGATCAGCAGCCAGTTGGGGCCGACGGAGAGGTTCTCGGGCAGGGCGAAGTGCAGGGCGCCGACGGCCAGGAGCGCGACCATGGCGGGCCAGCGGGGCTCATGGGCGCGATGAGCCGGTGGCTTGGCTGAGGGAACGACGGTATCCGCAGGTTCCATAGTGTTCATGGTGGCAGTTCCATGATGCCCTGCGGGAAGGGTGGGGGCAAGCGTGGCGATGGAAGCTTCTGCCCCGACGTCGTTCCGTGTGCGACTTCATCACGAGAGCCTGAAAATGCAAGCTATGTGACAGTTGGGACGAGGAATACACAGGGAGGCGTTTACCAAGGGAGGAGAATCAAGTATTATCGAAACTGGCTGTAAGGGAGCAATCTGCTTCCGGCGGAGAGCCTTCTCCGCGACATGGAACGGCCACCCACACCGGCGGTGTAGCTCAGATGGTTAGAGCGACGGACTCATAACCCGTAGGTCGACAGTTCGATTCTGTCCACCGCCACCAAGCGCCTCTCCTGCGCTGCTTTCATTTCCTACAGATTCGAGAGTATGATTCAGGCAATCCCTGCCCTCGCCCCGGCTGTTTCGGGAGCCGACTATCGGGAGTGTGCGCGACTGCGTCTAACCCTGCGAAGAGCGTCGCGACCCCACGCTTTGGAGAAGATTCCGACCTATGCCTAAGAGTTCAAAGATATTTTTGCTTGCCATCTCGGTTGCCCTCGTGGTGATGATCTTCGTGGGCGTGAACTCGAGCGGGGTCAGCGCGGCGTCGGCGGATCAGGACGGGGCGTACCGGCAGATCAATGTGTACAGCGAGGTGCTGCAGCACATCCAGAGCGACTACGTCACCGACCCGAACATCGGCACGGTGACCAATGGCGCGCTGCGCGGTCTGCTGGAGTCGCTGGACGCGGACTCGAGCTATCTGACGCCGGACGACTACAAGGTCTACAAGGCCGATAGCAGCCACACGGGCAAGGCGCAGGTGGGGCTGAATGTCTCCAAGCGCTACGGCTATGCGACGGTGGTGTCGGTGGTGCCGGGAGGCCCAGCGGACAAGGCGAACCTGGTGGATGGCGACATCCTCGAGGCGATCAACGGGCAGGATACGCGGAACATCTCGCTGGCGATGATTCAGTTGATGCTGGAGGGGCAGCCGGGCACGCAGGTCTCGGTGTCGGTGGTGCGCCCGCGCCGCGCGGAGCCGGAGAAGGTGGAGATGACCCGCACGGCGGCGCCGATTCCCGCAGTGCAGGAGACGATCTATGAGGGTTCGACCATTCTCTACCTGAAGCCGGAGATCCTCGATCACGATCACGTGCAGCAGGTCGAGGCCAAGCTGAAGGGCATGTCGAAGGCGGGCAATAAGAAGGTGCTGCTGGACCTGCGCGATGTGGCGGCCGGCGATATGACCGAGGCCACCCGGATGGCGAACTTCCTGCTGAAGACGGGAACGATCGGCAGCCTGGAGGGGCAGAAGTTTGCCAAGGTGACGTTTACGGCGGATCCGGCGAAGGCGATTGTGCCGAACGCGCCGGTGGTGGTGCTGGTGAATCGCGGAACGGCCGGACCGGCGGAGCTGGTGGCGGCGGCGCTGCTCGATAACAAGCGGGCCGATGTCGTGGGCGAGAAGACCTTCGGCGAGGGCGCGCAGCAGAAGACGTTTGAGCTGCCCAACGGCGCGGCGTTGATCCTGTCGGTGGCGAAGTACGAGTCGCCTTCGGGCAAGAAGCTGCAGGACGAGGGCGTGACGCCGGGCGTTGAGGTGGCCTCGGCGGTTCCGGATGAGGACCAGGCGCCGGTGGAGCAGCTGGGGCCGGGAACGGCGCAGGGCACGACCGCCCCGCTGCAGAAGCCGACGGTGACGGTAGACGAGCAGCTGACGAAGGCTCTGGATCTGCTGAAGAGCAAGCCGGCGTAATCGCCGCATTGCGGCGCAATCGGGAGTGGCTGGTTGCGCCGCACAGTTTTTTGTTTCGGGGACGGGTGGGTCCCGGAATCGGTGAGGATTTACGGTGGTTCCCTGCCACCGACACCAAGAGGTTGTAGCCGATTCACCAGCTGGTGAGCCGGTGAATAGGATCTGCAGCCTCCGACCGCTGCAGATATTGCAGCCATAGAAGTGCCTGTGTATGTAGCATGTTCACGACCCCCCAGGGCCTATTCCCCCGTCGTGACAACATCACTTCCTATGCAGGTATTCGATGAGCACCCATAGAAGCGCACCCAACCACGCTGTATGGGTTGCAGCAGGAGTCCTCACCGGGGCTATAGCCATCTATGGCGACTTCTGGGCACGCGAGAGCCAGCGTTCGATAGCGCAGTTTTTTCTCTGGACCTTCTTTGTTGTGGCAGTTTTTTCCATTGCACTTCGAAGGACGCTGCAGGTACGTTTCCAGCAGTTCGTCACTTTTGTTCTGGCAATAGGCCATTTAGGCTTTCTATGGCTAATCAGGCAACAGTTTCCTCTTGGGAAGGCACTGTTTGTTTTACCCTATGCTTTCGTCGAGGTGGTGGTTCTAATCGTGCTTTACGCTTTGGCTGGACAGATTTTGGACCCATCAGGTCCTTACGGGCCAACAGCAGAAGATCGCAAACGATGGGCAATGCGTCGTTCCAAGCGCTCGTTTTAGAAGACGAATTTACCCCATTTCAACTCCCCATCCGCACCGATAGCATCGCGACCACCGAGGGCCCGCTCGAACAAACTATTGCTCTATCCTGCCGCAGGACAAAGAACGCCCCCACCGCGCAGAAGGTAGCGCAGTGGGGGCGTTCTTTGTCCGGCGTGCTTTTACTTCGCGGCCTCGCCGGCGGCGTCGAAGGCGTCCAGCGCCCGCGTCGAGTAGGCCAGCGCCGCGCCGGCGTTCATCGCGACCGCCACGCCGAGCGCAGCGGCGACCTCTTCCTTGGTCGCGCCCTGCTTGCGCGCCGCCGCCGTATGCACCGCGATACAACCGTCGCAGCGCGTGGTGACGGCCACGGCCAGCGCGATCAATTCCCGCGTCTTGCCATCCAGATGGTTCGTCTCCGCGGCCTGGTGCAGCGTCTTATACCCCTTCACCGTGTCCGGGCTCAGCCTGGCCAACTCGCCCACACCCTCAAGGATCTGCTCCCGATACGTATTCCAATCATGCATGTGCATACAAACTTCTCCTTTTCCCTTGAACGACTCAGGTGAGGCGATGCCCTCGGTCCTTTGCGATCCCTACCTCGGACATCCCTGCACCCTTCCCCTCTACAGATGCCCCCTGCCCCTATGTGGCACCAATTCATTTTCCGGCCACACGGCGGCCGGACACTCTCGATACACTTAAAGCGACAGCGAAGGCTCTGCCTCCGAACCGTATCCAACCCCAACCAGAACAGGACCAAGACCAGACGTGATCCGACTCGAACTTCCCCCCGGCCCTTTCGACGCCTACCTCTTCGACTGCGACGGCACCATCGTCGACTCCATGCCGCTGCACTACGTCGCCTGGAACCGCACGCTCGCCGAGTGGAACTGCACCTTCCCCGAGGACATCTTCTACGCCTGGGGCGGCAGGCCGGTGGCCGAGATCATCGCCGATCTCAACCGCGAGCAGGGCCTGTCCATGCCTATCGAGCAGATCGCCAAGCGCAAGGAGGCCATGTACTTTGATGTGCTGCCGACGATCCAGCCCATCCACGAGGTGCTCGAGCACATTCACTTGAGCCACGGCAAGATCCCGTTCGCCGTCGTCTCCGGCAGCACCCGCGACTCGGTCACCGCCTCGCTCAAGGCGCTCAATATCCTCGACCGCTTCGAGACCCTGGTCTGCGCGGGCGACTACAAGCAGGGCAAGCCCCACCCGGAGCCGTTCCTGATGGCCGCCGAGCGCCTCGGCGTCGCGCCCGAGCGCTGCCTCGTCTTCGAGGACACCGAGATGGGCATCCAGTCTGCCACCGCCGCCGGCATGGCCTCGGTGAAGGTGCTGCAGCCCTGGGAACGCAAAGCCCTCGTCACGGCGTAGGCTTTCGCCACGACAACGGCCGAAGCATGCGCCAGCAACAGAAAAGGCACGTCATCTCGACCGAAGCGGGGAACAGCCTCACCGTTCCCCGCGCAGTGGAGAGCCCCCTGTATTTGCCCGTTTCCTGTTGAGGAAACGACCGGGTGCCCCATCCTCGACGCACAGCTTCCTCGTGCGGCAGGGTGGGTTCCCTGCAGGCGCTTTTGACCCGCAGGGGTAGAGCATGGGGTATCGTTTGCGGCAGCAACGACCGGCTTCCGATACACCCATCCCTTGACAAACGCTTCTTCCCCAACGCCCCTCCGCATCGCGGCGATCGGGAGACCCGGCAGAGCAGGGGGTACTTCCGCCAGACCTATCCCACCTGCCTTCTAGACTTTAGGACTCAGGTATGGGGGAGGGGGGAGTACCCCTAAATTTCACCAATCCAGCACTCGCAGCGCAAAAAACGCGGACCACTGCACAAACTCGGTACACTGGAACTGCGCCCTCCACGCGAGGCGGCGCGCACCGACCGCGATGAGCCTCTCCGCAGTCAGAAAGTTGGAACCATGAGCAAAGCTCCCTCCCGCAAGTCCCCCGAAGGCGAGGCGCCGCAGGGCGACCGCCTGCAGAAGATCCTGGCGCAGGCCGGTATCGCCAGCCGCCGCAAGGCTGAGGAGATCATCCTCGAAGGCCGCGTGCAGGTCAACGGACAGATCGTCAACACCCTCGGAACGCGCCACGACGCCACCCGCGACCACATCCGCGTCGACGGCAAGCTGCTCCACGGCCCCGAGCAGCAGCGCTACTACATGCTGAACAAGCCGCGCGGCTACGTCACCACGCTCGACGACCCGCAGAAGCGCCCCACCGTGATGCAGCTGATGACGCAGAAGCGCGGCCCCCACGGTGATCAGGTGCGCCTCTACCCGATCGGCCGGCTGGACTACCTCTCCGAAGGTCTGCTGCTGATGACCAACGACGGCGAGCTGGCCAACGCGCTCTCCAAGGCCGCTGCCGGAGTCGAGAAGACCTACCTGGTGAAGATCGCCGGGATGCCCCAGGAGTCCGGCATCAACCAGCTCCGGCACGGCGTCATGATCGACCGCGGCCGTCTGGACGAGGTGCGCGCCGGTCGCCGCGACCGCATCATGACCGCCCCCGCCCAGGTCGAGCTGGTGCGCGGCGGCGACAACCCGTGGTATCAGCTCACCTTGATCGAGGGCCGTAACCGCCAGATCCGCAAGATGTTCGAGGAGATCGGCCACCACGTCGAGAAGATCCGCCGCATCGGCTATGGCGCGCTCCGGCTGGACGTGGCGCCGGGCGAGTTCCGCGAGCTGACCCCGGGCGAGGTCACCGCTCTGGGCCGTGCCGCACAGGGCAAGAAGGTCGTCCCGAAGAAGAAGACGCCGGAGTTCGCGCAGCTCAAGGCCCCGGCCAAGGCGAAAAAGGCCGCCCGGCCGCGGCAGACCTTTGCCTCGAAGGCCAAGCCCAGCCGCCGCTCCAGCTAACTCACGTTCCTCAAGACGGAAGATCTTCCTACGCAACTGCGATCGGCCACACTCCTTCGGATCTTTTGGAGGTGGCCGATTGCGGCTTTTGCGTGACGTTGCGCGTCCTTTTCCACGTGAGGAGAGTGCCGCGCAGAGAGGTTCCTTTTCCGTTTCGTTTTGGTTGACGGCATCTTGTCGTGAGGTTCAAAATACTCGCGCTTTTCACGGAGGTTTTGCTTAACGCCTGACGACAAAGCAAGCGATCGGGCATCCAATGGACGAGGGGGAAGGCGCGGTTTCGCCGCTCCGCAGCGAGTGACCGCACGTCTGGACGCTACCGCAACACAAGTTACAAGGAGCAACACGTGGCAACTGAAAAAGCAACGTTTGGCGCAGGATGTTTCTGGGGCGTAGAAGCCCGTTTCAGCGAGATGCCTGGAGTTCTGGACACCGCAGTCGGATACGAGGGAGGAACGCTCGAGCATCCGACCTACAAAGAGGTCTGCAGTGACAGCACCGGTCACGCCGAGGTCGTCCAGGTCACCTTCGATCCATCGCGCATCAGCTATGAGAGTCTGCTGGATGCCTTCTTTGCTCTCCACGATCCCACCCAGGTCAATCGCCAGGGTCCCGATTGGGGAACGCAGTATCGCACCGTGATCTTTGCCCACTCGGAGGAACAGGCGCAGCAGGCGCGGGCGAAGATTGCTGAGCTCAACGCCTCGGGCGCCTTCCGATCGCCGATCGCCACGCAGGTGGTTCCGGCGGAGACCTTCTGGAAGGCCGAGGAGTACCATCAGCGCTACCTGGAAAAGCGTGGCATGGTGCACTGCCATATCTAAGCCACGCCAGATCCACCACAGATCCAAGAGCCACGCCGCGGCTCCGGTGCTGCCCTAATCGGCAACCGGAGCCGACTTACCGCGATCTCGCGGCCTATCTGTGCTATTCTGACTACGCCCTCATACTTAGAGTGCAGGCATCGCAGGCAAAGACTCCATGTCGCTTCAGGAGTCTGGCCAGAGACTGCGAATGGCCTTCCCCACCGCATCCCTTCTGCAGTTTAGAAGCCGCGCTGGTTGCTCTGGCTGGAAGATGCGTCAAAGGACGTATCTCGCCGTGCAGCAGCAGCGCTTCACCCTTTCCGGTATAGCAATGCTGACATAAGCAACTGAGGTGCCCCGGCACCCCTGCATTTGATCCATTCGCCTGCCGCTGGCACGCGCCAAACTATTGATAAGGAACAACTTGACTACTGCAACGCTCGATCCAATCGCGGAAGTGACCGAAACCTACATCCAGACGAACTCCGCTCCCCGCATCACCGCACCTGTAGCCCCCGCAACCGCGGCCCCCGAAGAGATCCTCTTCAACAATCTGAATCTGTCCGACTCGCTCAAGAGCCGCCTTGCGGCCGCTGGCTTCGCCAAGCCCACGCCGGTGCAGGCCGGAGCGATTCCGCCCGCGCTCGAGGGCTCGGACATCCTTGCGCTGATCCTGCTGCCGACGCGTGAGCTGGCGATGCAGGTGCTCGAGACCTACGCCAAGCTGGTGCCGAACGCCAAGAGCGACTCGGTGCTGATCTGCGGCGGTCTGTCGGAGAACATGCAGCTGGACCATCTGGATCGCGGACCGCGTCTCGTGGTCGCGACCCCCGGCCGTCT
>Ga0207148_1138_pt1 | contig 14432 bp, 14 predicted proteins | sample Alteio_BWMinHeat_34_FD_153558 | JGI IMG/M metagenome (GOLD analysis project Ga0207148, IMG submission 153558) | Enriched cells from forest soil in Barre Woods Harvard Forest LTER site, Petersham, Massachusetts, United States -... | ecosystem: Environmental > Terrestrial > Soil > Temperate forest >... | reverse complement strand
CAGTATTGAGTTCATCCATACAGCAACCCTCCTCCATGACGATGTGGTTGACGCAAGCGTTCTCCGCCGGGGCCAAATCTCTGCCAACGAAAAATGGAATAACAAAGCAAGCGTCCTGGTGGGTGATTTTCTTTTTAGCCGTGCCTTTGAATTGGTGGTGGCGGATGGGTCCCTCGAGGTCCTTCAGATTCTCTCGGAGGCTTCCTCCCGCATTGTAGAGGGCGAGGTTATGCAATTGGCCGCAAGCCATGACCTTCACCTGACCCAAGAAACCTATCTCTCCATTATTGAAGCCAAAACAGCCAGCCTTTTTTCAGCAGCCACAAAAATTGGCGCTGTGGTGGGGGACGCCGATGAGAGGCAGAAAAATGCCTTAGCCGGGTTTGGAAAGGCGTTGGGGATGGCCTTTCAACTGACTGATGACGGCCTAGATTATACGGCCAATCAAGAAACCCTCGGGAAAACAGTGGGGGACGATTTCAGGGAACGCAAGATCACGCTGCCTGTGATCTTTGCCTACGCCCATGGCGAAGATAAACCTTTTTGGGAAAGGGTGTTTGGAGAAGGAAAGCAGACGGAAGAGGACTTTCCCCATGCTGTGCATCTGCTCAAAAATTCAGGGGCCCTGGATCAAACAAAACAGCTTGCCCATGGTTACGTTCGGGAGGCCCTGGACTGCCTTGCGCTTTTCCCAGACTCTCTGTTACAAATTGCGCTACAAGACCTCGCGTTGTCCTCGATCGAACGGGAGGCATAGGAAAAGTGATGAATAACAACTCTCTCGAACCTTTTGACGAAAATCCACCTCCCCCTCTTAAAATAGAGAAAGGGTACGTCTACGTAAGACAAGGAACATTTGGATGGAAACAATGGCTTTTCCTTGCTGTCCTCTGTGGCGCTGGTCTTTTATTCGCCTTTGGCTTTCTTATGATTGCAGGGATTATCCTGCTCGCTGGCATTGTCATTAATATTGTTGCTTTTATCATCAGGAAACTCTCATGAAATCTGAGCTCCTCACCATTCTGAATGAACGGGGATTTATCCATCAAGGGACAGATCTCGAAGCTCTCGATGCCCGTCTTACGGAAGGCCCCCTCACCGCTTACATTGGATTTGATGCGACCGCGAGTAGCTTCCATGTGGGAAGTCTCGTTCAAATCATGGTCCTCTATTGGCTTCAAAAAACGGGTAACCGCCCCTTGGTCATCCTAGGGGGAGCCACCACAAAAATTGGGGATCCGACGGGCAAAGATGAAATTCGCAAGCTCTTGGATGATGAAGAAATTGACGGCAACATAAAAAGCCTCGCGCGTGCGTTTGAACGGGCTGTGACCTTTGGGAAGGGTCCACAAGACGCGATTTTATTGAACAATGCTGCTTGGATGGACACCATCAATTATCTCTCATTCTTAAGAGACGTTGGCCCCTGTTTTTCCGTAAACCGTATGCTCAAATTGGATAGCGTCCGCTTGCGTCTGGAGCGAGACCAACCCCTCACTTTCCTTGAATTCAACTATATGATTATTCAAGCTTACGACTTCCTGGAGCTGTATAAAACTTATGACTGTCTCCTGCAAATCGGAGGGGCCGATCAATGGGGAAACATCATTAATGGGGTGGAGCTTGTCAGGCGCGCGACCCGCAACACCGTGTTTGGCCTCACAACACCTCTGATCACAACCGCAAGTGGGGCGAAGATGGGCAAGACCGCCCAAGGGGCCGTGTGGCTGAATGCAGACCGGCTCTCCCCTTATGATTATTGGCAATTTTGGCGCAATACGGAGGACCAGGATGTGGGCCGCTTCTTGCGTCTCTTCACCACACTTCCCCTCGATGAAATCAAACGCTTGGAAGGGCTCCAAGGGGCTGAAATCAATGAGGCGAAGGGGGTATTAGCCGATGAAGCCACAGCCTTCATCCACGGGGCGGACGCCGTAAAAGAAGCCCGCGCAACAGCGCAAAGCTTGTTTGGCGCAGGTGCAGGAGCCACGGATGCTCTTCCCACAATTGCTTTGCCTTCAGAAGGCCTCTCCATTTTGGATGCCTTTTGCCAGCTGGGCCTTACCGCTTCCAAAGGGGAGGCGCGCCGTCTCATTGAGGCCGGTGGCGCCCGCCTCAATGATATCCCCATCCAAGATCCTCTGCTAACGCTAACGAGTGCATCCTTTGAGGACCATCCTACGGTAAAGCTTTCTGCGGGCAAAAAAAGGCACGGGATTGTGAAACAGTAATCAGGTATCAAGAGTCAGGAAAAAATCGCACATAAGGAATACACCAAAAATGAAGAAGTTTTTCCTCTTGATCCTGAGTCTCTCCCCAACGCCTCTCCTTGCAAACGAACCCTATCCCCTGGCCTTTGCGGGGTTCTCTTTAGGAGGCACAGTGGGATATGGGATTGGGGAAGCACAGGTGAGTAGTGGGACGAATTTCGCTGTTCCCGGGACAAGATATGATAATTATGCTGTCAGCTCTTATGCCCATCCAGGTTTTTCAGGGATTGATGGCGGACTCATCACAGGATACCTCCAAAGATTTGGAAATTGGGGCTTAGGGGCAGACTTTTTAGCAAATTGGACCTCCACCAACGGATCAAGGAACGCCATTGCTGGCTTTACCCACCCGACAATCTCTCATGCGGACATACAGACATTACCGACCACGATAAAAATAAAAAATTCTCTCCAAGTGCGCGGTGTATTTTCCTATGTCCTTTCAGAACTTCTCATGCCCAAGATTATGCTGGGATGGGATAATTCTCAATATGACGTAACATATCAGCAAGCGACTGCCATTGCGGATGGAGGGTCATTGCAGTCGATCTCTGCCGTTAATGTTGCGCACCAAAAACGTCTGAATGGGCTGCTCTGGGGAGCGGGCGTTGATTTTCTCGTGGCGCAAAATGTGGTTATGGGCCTGGAATACACAGGGGTTGCTTCAGTAAAAAAAATGGGGAACACTTCCTTTAATGGAAGGACGAGTTATGGCGGCCAGTCCTTCCCTCTTGCAGGCACCGCAAGTGGTTGGATTCGTCCAAAATACAACACCTTTAAGGCCACTCTCAAATATGTGCTCGGGGGCTCTATCGACGCTGCTGCCCCAAAAAAATCGGTTCCTACCACAGCTTTTGCAGGGTTTTCCTTAGGCGGCACGATGGGGTATGGGATTGGTAAGGCGACCCTGAACAGCACAACAAGTTTTTCTTATTTGTATCAAGGGAATATCCCTACCTATTTGCCCTTTCGTATTCAATCCCATGCGGGTATTTCAGGAGTGGATGGGGGGCTCATCACAGGATACCTTAAAAGGTTTGGAAATTGGGGATTGGGGGCAGATTTTTTAGCCAACTGGGCGAATACCCGCGGGTCAGAAAATGACATGGGGGAATGGACCGCATCCCCAACCCATCTTGAAGACCAAATGGCTTCTGTACAGATCAAGATGAACAATGCGCTCCAGGTGCGCGGTGTGTTCTCTTACATTATCGCCAATCGTATGATGCCGAAAATCATGCTGGGATGGGACAATTCTCACTACACCTTCGCCTACGATCAAACGACAAATCTGGAGGGTGGCCTCGTCGGATCTGCCCTCATCACAACAGCAAAACGACTCAATGGGTTCTTATGGGGGGCAGGCGTAGATTTCCTGGTGGCAAGAGGTGTCGTCTTTGGGTTGGAATATACAGGGGTGCTGTCGTCCAAAGCGACTTTCAATTCCGCAGAAAGCGGGACCACCAGTGTCGCTGCCGGTGGCCTCGGTGTTGCCCGCTCTTTCACAGCCACCTCCTCAGCCTCTCTCCACCCCCAATACAACACCTTTAAGGGGACGCTGAAATATATTTTCTAGATTCGAGGGAGGAAGAGATCCTTGTGTTTAGTTCGATTCCTGAATCCTGTCTCCCGACTCCTGACCCCTGATCTTATGCGCCAGCGTATTCAGGACGCCGTTCACAAAAGAAACCTCGCTCTCATCAAAAAAGGACCGTGTGAGGTTAACATATTCGTTAATAATCGCAGCGGTCGGCGTTTTCGTGTTGATGATCTCATAAAGAGAAGCCCGCAAGAGAGCCCGAGTGACCGATTCGAGTCGATCGATCGTCCATCCTGGTTTTAAAGCCCCTGCAACCATATCATCGATTTTTTGATGGGAAACCCAAGCCCCCACGACCAATTTAGAAAAAAAAGTCGTCTCGATGGATTTAGGCGTCTCTTTAAGGCGAAAGGATAAAAATTCCGCCACAACCTCAGCAGGTGCTGCGCCTGTTTGTTCCAATTGGAAGAGAGCTTGAACAGCAGCCAGTCGCCCCGCAGTACGCTTTTTAAACTTATTCTGTGGTTTTGTTGTCATAAGCCCTCTTCATTAAAGATAAAATTATCAACGAAATACGGTTTTATTAAATAAAATTTAACACATGTTTTGCTATAAATGAAAAACAGACATATGACATATCATGAGATCGGAGAGTATACCATGAAAGAACGCTACTTTGAAACGATTATGCTGATCGAGCGTCTCCATTATTTATCTGGAGATGTCGTAAAAGCAGAAATTGACCGCCGCCGTATTTTTGATATCAGCAATGTGCAGTGCTTTATATTGTATAATATTGGAAAAGATGAAATGGTTGTCGGAGAAATCGCAAATAGAGGCTATTATTTAGGCTCTAACGTCTCTTATAACCTCAAAAAGCTCGTAAAATATGGGTACATCATCCAAGAAAAGGACATTCACGATAAACGCGCAAGCAAAGTACGCTTGTCAGAGAAAGGTCTTGAGCTCTATGAGACGCTCGATAAGATCTTCACCCATCAGGCAGAGAGTCTACATCGTGAAGGGCTTGGAGAGCAAAATATGGCGGATACGCTTAAATCTCTCCGAAAGTTGGAGACCTTCTGGACGCTTGTTACGAATTATGGACTACCTGAGAAACACTAACGTCAGCCTCTCGCACATAAAAAGGGAGGGGCTCGATGAGAGAGGCCGGGTTTTTAAAAAATCCATAGGCAAGGGCGTTTGCACCCTGGAAAAGGGGAACCCTTTCAATAAAAGGTAATCCTTCAAGAAACGGATGAAGACCACTGCCTGCAAGAGGAGGTGGTGTGGGAAGAGCAAGAATCTGTTCAATATCCGTTCGCGTGAAACTTGCAGGCGGATGAAAGAATCCTTTCTGAAAGTACCTGCCATACACATCTTGGCGACGGGCTTCGAGAAGAATAAGAACATCTTGAGACGCCTCCAGATTCAAATAGGTTGCGGTAAAGCTATCCATCCCCTTTAAAGGGAGGCCGAGCCCAAGAGAAAGTCCTTTTGCAAAGGCAATCCCGACACGAATGCCTGTAAAGGATCCCGGGCCCACATTGACGAGGATCTGATCAAAGGCGTGGCCTGCCAAGACCTCCTCTGTCATCTGAGGCAAGAGGGCGGCCTGCTCGCGTTCTTGATGTCTTTCTTCGAAAGAAAGCACGTTTCCATCCTCCCATAAGGCAACGGACGTGCACCATCCTGCTGTATCGATGGCAAGGATTTTCAACTGTCTTTCCAACGGCGGTGGAGCCAGAACCATTGACCAGGCCGCTCTCTAATCCACTCTCCAATCATCGTATTAACAGCAAGAAGAAAATCATAGATATCCTTTTGTGTATCGCCGCTTTGAGGAACCGTCATTGGCGGATAAAAAGTCACCCGAAACGTGAATCCAGAGAGCCGTTCACTCCGGACCGGAAGGAGGGGACAGTCTTGAGATTGCGCAATGCGGGCCCATCCATTGGCTGTCATCGCATTGTGTCCCAGGAAGGGCACGGAGAGACCACCCCCATCTTTTTGATCGACAAGAATCAGGACATGTTCTTTACGTTTTAGGAGAGAGAGCAGCGCTTTGGGGCCTTCTTGTCGGGTGATGACTTTTTTGACAGTCAGTTTTTGGCAATACTGCATGATGCGATCAGACAAGGGATTGTTCGTTGCCTTGTAAAATTGGGTAATATCATACCCCATGGAACGCGCAGCCAAGAGAGCCATTTGCCAATTGCCATAATGAGCCGTGAAAAGAATTCCTGGTTTGCCGTCCTCAAAGAGATTTTTTAAATGCTCCGCGCCCACAATCTCAATGTGATGGAGCGTTTGACCATCCCAAAAGGGCTCAGGATTCATATACTCAACAATAAAACGTGCATAGTTATCCCACATCTCCACAACAATGGCCTTTCGTTGGGCCTCGGTCGAGGTTGGAAAACACTTTTCGAGATTAGCCATCGCAAGGGCGCTGCGTGGCAAAAAACGAGGCCCCAACGTACGCCCGATCCAGCCCGCAAGGGCGGTTGACCATTGAAAGGGCAAAGTAAAGCGCAAGAGAATAAGGGCAAACCCAAATCCAATAAATTCGAGGAAATGGCGTATCTTTTTAACCATGGAGGGATCCTAAACGTGGAATCTTATGGATGATAAAAGTATAGAATTCATCTGGATCATCAAAGCACAGCGCCACATCTAGCACATGGACTTTTTGTTGCCAAGGGGGGGAGAGTTTGACCCAATCTTTGCGCGTTGTGATCAAAGGCGCTTCATGCGTTCGGGAGAGAGCCTCTAAATGACGAAGGTCTTTTTCTGTATAAAAATGATGATCTGGAAAAGGGAGGGTCGAAGCCAGTTCAATGCCCATGCTCGCAAGGGTTTTAAAAAACTTCTGGGGAAAGCCGAGGCCGCAAAAGGCCACAGCGCGTGTGAGCGAAAGAGGGGTGGGGACCAGATGGGCCTGAAAAACAGGAGTCAGGAGACAGGTGTCAGGAGACAGGAAAGAAGTCCTGACACCTGTTTCTTGTTTTCTGTCTCCTGTTGCGATAGCAACAAGCGCATCCGCTCGCTTCAGCCCCTCATCACGACTTTCCCGCAAAGGACCTGCAGGGAGGACACACCCATTTCCAAACCCCTGGAGGGAATCCACCACGATAAAGGAGAGATCCTTATGCACCCCAGACGTCTGATGGCCATCATCCAGGATAATAAGATCAGGACGTGTCTCACACGCTTTTTGAACAGCAGAAGCGCGATCTTTACCCACCCAGGTCGGCGCTTGTTGCGCCAGAAGAAGCGCCTCATCCCCGACGTCTTGTGCGGTGTGATGAGAGAGGTCAACTTTCACAGGCCCCACCAATTTTCCGCCATACCCCCGGGTGACAAAGCAGATCTTTAGATTCTTCTTTTGGAGGAGAGTGGCAATAGAGATGGCCGTTGGGGTTTTCCCGGATCCCCCCACAACAAGATTGCCAACACTGAGAATAGGAACCGTAAAGCGTCGTTGGGGTTTGCAGGCTCGAAGAAATCTCCCCATCCTCCCATAGAGCCATCCAAGGGGTGAAAGAAGGGCTGCGCACAGCCCTTTGGGCTGATACCAGAACTTGGGCGCCTTCACCTTTTCGACTCTCTTAAAGCGGTGAGGTAGGGTTTTAAAAGGTGCAGGAGAGACTGCAGACCTTTCTCCCGATAATCTTTAAAAGAGACAGGTTCGACATAATCTTTTTTTGGCGTCTTCAGCCATGGCACAATAGCCGCATAAAGATCCTCTGTTTCTTGGGCGAGTCCAAGAGAATGAAGAATCTGATAAAGCTGAGGGTTTTTAAAGATATGAGGACCATGCAAAACGAAGGCGCCCAATTGGGCCGCCTCAATGGGGTTATGCCCTCCCTTTGGAACAAAAGTTGCTCCCATCATCGCAACAGGTGTGAGGGCATAAAAGAGGCCCAATTCGCCGAGCGTATTGGCAATATAAAGTTCAGCATCGTCTAAAGAGGTCGTCTCTGTACGGAGCATGGTGGGGATGCCCTTCTTCAAGGCAGCTTGGCGTATGTCTTCGGCGCGTTCAACGTGCCGAGGAACAAGAATTGTCAAAAGAGTGGGATAATCCTTTTTGAGCTGCTCATGGGCCTTGAAAACGATTTCTTCTTCGCCTGCATGGGTACTGGCGGCAAGCCAGACAGGCCGGTCCCCCACCGCGCGTTTAAAAGAAGCATAGGCTGCCCCGTCCACTGTCAAAGGAGTCGTTAGGAACTTGGCATTGGTCATGACACTTACCGTTGTCGCGCCGAGGGCCTCAAATAAAGGAACCTGGTCCTCTGATTGCACAGCACACAGCGCAAGATTCTTGAGAAGAGGAGAAATAAGGCTCCGCCCTTTTTGCCAGTAGGTAAAGCTTTTTGGAGAAATACGTCCATTGAGAAGGAGGGTCGGAATCCCTCTTTCTTGGGTTTGATGGACGATGTTAGGCCACAGATCAGATTCGATCCAAAATCCCAAATCAGGTTGCCAATAATCCAAGAATTTTTTAACGGCTTGGGGCGTATCGACAGGAGCATACTGGTGGATAACGTTGCGTGGGAGTTTGTTGCTCACAACCTTTGCCGAGGAGGTTGTGGTCGTTGTCAAAAGAATGCCAATGCCAGAGTAGACTCTGACAATCGCGTGAATAATAGAAAGGGCCATGATGGATTCGCCGACGCTGACAGCGTGGATCCACAGCAATGGTTTATTGGGACGGGGAAGGCTGGCAATGCCTTTCCGCTCCAGGACCCGCAGTTTGTCCTCACGCCCCTTTAAAGTCGCCCACTTTAAGTAGCCCGAGACAAGAGGTGAGCTCAGCCACGTCAGTCCGTAATAGCTGCTCCGTAAGAGGCTCATGGGGCCACCTGTCCGCAATAACGATCAGCCTGGGCCGTTAAATCGCGCAAAGTGTTTTCAAGGTCTTGTCGGAGCTCTTCATCAGTTTTGGAAGAGCGAGCCACATCCAACATGGGGGCGTATATAAAAACACCTTTCCCAAAAGGAAACGGCAGAAAAAATTGATCCCAACTTTTTATAAAAATACCTTTCGTAGAGGAGTAGGTAAAAGGCCAGATAGGAACACCGCTCAAACGTGCTATCTGAATAACACCCAGGCTGACCTGATAGCGAGGCCCCCGGGGTCCATCAGGAGTAATCCCGATCGACTCCCCTTTTTTGAGTAGCCTCAGGCACTCCATAAGAGCCTTGTGGCCCCCGCGCGTGGAAGATCCAGCAACCCAGCCGAACCCAAAATTTTGTGTTGTATGTGCGATAATTTCGCCATCAGCGTGACTCGAAATCAACATGTGAAATTTGTGAGACCCCAACCATGTTTTGAACATCATCAGCATGCGACCATGCCAAAAACAACCGATCATCGCCTTATTTTTATTCCAATATTCTTGAGGGTACTCTCTGCCGATGGCGTCCCACCGACTGGTCAACCAAACCAGTCTGACATAGAACGTAATGAGAGAGGAAAGCGTGCGCCGTGCAAATTTCGATTTTGTGATTTTTTTTAAAAGTGTCATCGCACCTCTCTCACGATGCAAGAGAAACAGAATCAGTCATAAATTGAAGACCCACAAGATGGGCATAGGTCTTATTATTCTCCAAAAGTTGCGCGTGTGTTCCTTTTTCTGAGATCTCTCCATTTTCGATCACGTAAATCATGTCCGCATCCATAATCGTCGACAGGCGATGGGCGACAACGATTGTCGTCCGATCTTTCATGAGACGATCAAGCGCCTTTTGGACCTGCCGTTCGGATGCTGTATCCAGAGAAGAGGTGGCTTCATCCAGCAGAAGAATCGGGGCATTTTTGAGCATTGCTCTCGCAATCGAAAGGCGTTGCCGTTGACCCCCTGAAAGACGGACACCTTGCTCGCCAACAAGGGTGTCGTAACCTTGAGGAAGCGTCTTAATGAAGCTGTGGGCAGCCGCTTCCTTAGCTGCGTGGATAATCTCCTCTTCAGAAGCACTCCACCGTCCATAAGCAATATTGGCTTTCACCGTATCGTCAAACAGAACCACTTCTTGACTGACAAGGGCAATTTGAGATCGTAAGGATTCAAGCGTAAATTCTCGAACATCCAAGTCATCAATCACGATCGATCCGGTACTAACGTCATAAAAACGCGGGATAAGATTCAGCAAGGTGGACTTGCCGGATCCACTGGGGCCCACAAGGGCGATGCGCTGACCTGCCGGAATATCCATCGAAATATGGTGAAGCGCCTGTTTTCCATTGGGGTAGGAAAAACTGACATCCTTAAAAACGAGCCCTCCGCCCTTAATAACAGCAGTATGAGAGGCAGGCGTGTCAACAATGGACGGATGCAGATCAATTGCAGAAAACACACGGAAAGCCGCAGCGAGGCCCTCTTGGAGACTGGCGTTCATGCCGGCCAAACGCTTCATGGGCTCATAGGCGAGAAGAAGGGCTGTAATAAAGGAGACAAAAGCCCCCGTTGTGCGGGAGCCGGTGATCACTTGCGTTCCCCCGTACAGAATGATGCTCACAATGGCAACGCCGCCTAAGAGCTCCATAATCGGATGGCTTGCAGCCCGGACGCTGCCTCCCTTGATATTAAGTCGGCAAAGCACACGAATGAGGGCGTGAGCCCGCTTCTGTTCATATTTTTCCATGGCATAGGATTTAACAATACGAATTCCCTGAAAAACCTGGTGCAAGAGAATCGTAAAAGCCCCCGTTTCTTCTTGGGTGATCAGGGAAACTTTCCGCATCTTGCGCCCAATTTTCACCACAGGAAGGATCGCAAAGGGGAAGATAAAAAAGGCAAGAGATGCGAGAAGAGGATCTTGGTAAAACATAAGCGCCACAAGAAAGAAAAGAGAGAGCGCATCTTTTGCGATGCCAGTCAGGACAGTCGTCACCGTGCTGCGCAAAAGGTTCACGTCATTCGTGAAACGCGACACCAATCCCCCGCTGGAGCGATCATGAAAATAGGCTAAATCTGCTTTAATAAAGTGATCAAAAAGGCGCTTCTGTATATCAGCAATGATTTTTTGACCCACATAGGTCATGCTGACCGAATCCCCAAAGCTCGCAAGGCCTTTGGTGAGGAAAATCATAAAAACAAAAAAAGCCACAGGATAAAGCATGGCCTCATTTTGACTCACAAAAACATCATCAAAGAGAGGTTGGAGCATTTTCGCAAGGGCTGCCGTCGTTGCAGCCGTAATGGCCATGCAGACAACGCCCCCTGCAATATGCCAACGGTAGCGCTTGATATGCTCACGCCACAGTCGCTTCAAAAGGGTAAGCGTATCTTGATTCGAAAAAAGGGCTAAAAACTTCATACTTTTTTTTAATCGATTAGGTGGGAAAACACAATACCAAGGAAAACGAGAAAACCCACTGTATCGTTAGAAATAAAGCGTTTTGAGCAATTTTGCGGATCTTGAGGACGGAGGGAGATCACTTGCCACCCAAAGTGCCCTACCACAGCAGCAAGACACACCCAGTACATCAGGTTTAAAGAGGCAAAAATGCCTCCTAAGGACCATGAGCAGAGCGTTAGCCCGTAGACGCCACTTAAGAACAGTTTGGGGCGAGATCCGACAAGGAGTGCTGTTGATTTCACGCCTGCTTTGGGGTCATCTTTTGCATCTTGCAGCGCATAGATGGTGTCATAGCCAAGCGTCCAAAAAATAGCCCCGCCATAAAAAAGAAGAGGGGTGAAAGAAAGACGGGGTTGAAGAGAAAACCACCCCATGATCAACCCCATATTAAAAGGAAACCCAAGAAAAAGCTGGGGCCAATGGGTGATTCGCTTCATCCAAGGATAGAGGAGAGTCAGGCCCAGTGCGAGGAATCCCGTAAGGATCGCCGGAAATGGCAAACAAAAAAGCACGCCTGCAGCACCACTGAGAAGAAGTCCAAGAAATAGGCCGGCTTGTGTGAGAGAGACCTCGCCTGCAGCAATCGGACGGCTGGCTGTCCGTGCCACCTGTCGATCAATTTTGTGATCCACCATGTCATTGTACACACACCCCGCACTGCGCATCAAAAAGGCCCCCAAAGTAAAGAGAATGAGGAGGGAGAGGGGAGGCATCCCAGGACTCGCCAGTGCTAGTCCCCACCAGGCGGGGAGTAGATAAAGCCACACGACGCGGGAGCGGTTGAGGCGGGCAAGGCGGAACAGGGAGCAGCCCGCCGTCGCGACGAAGTCGCTATGGCGGATGGCACGCCGAAGCTTTAGCGAAGGCGGGTGGAGCGGTGGAGGAGTTATATCTTGTTCTTTGGACATCGTTAGACTCCGTGATTAAAAATACGTGTCATCCCAGGCTTAGTGCCTCTTTTCCCCCGATTTATCGGGGGCTAGAGGCACTTGACCTGGGACCCAGGGGCCAAGGTATGAAAGAATTTTTGCGCTGCTCTGGGTCCCCGATCAAGAAACTCTATGATTTTCTGCGAAAATCGAGAGTTTCTAAGTCGGGGATGACACGTTTTTTTATCCATGGCTCCTCACTCTCCTCGATACAACGAGAACCTCTTCGTCATTTGACTCACCGCGTCCCAAGGACCACAAAGAACAGCTCCATAGAAAACGAGCTCTTCTTCTGGGGTGGCCTGGGTTCGCTCAAGCTGTTCCAGATAGGTCCCTCCTGTCATCGTATCGAGGAAAACACCATAAGAGATATTTTGCTCCCGTGCGACACGCACCGCCTTTCGAATTTCCCCCGATTTGCCGCGCAAAATCATGAATGGGGCCTGGGAGATATTAGGATAAATGTTCCCGTCCTTATCTTGATAATTATCCAGCCGGAAAAGATCTCGGTTGTGACTTGCGCCAAAGCCAAGAACCATATGAGCAACCCCATTCATCGCGACCCCAACGTCAATGTCTTTGTTCACAAGGGCCACAAGTTTGTTTTCAAAAGCTACAGTCATGCGAGGTCTCCTTTTGTGTTCGTTTCCTGCAAGGAAAGAATAAAAAATCCAAGGACCCCAATGCCTAAGGTAATCGGGACCACACTGATGCCGTAGGTAAAGGATTGTGCCTCATGAACACCTCCATAGGCATTCACAACAAGGCCAATCACCGAATGGAAGCCATACCCGAAGCTCATGATAATCATATTGGCAACAGCTGTGGTCAGACCTGCCAATCTTTCGGGGACATAGGTTGACGCCTTATAAATGGCCAAGATCTGATAGGCACAGCACACACCCACACACAGAAAGCCGAGGGTGATCGAGCTCACCGTGAGGGCCCCCATCAGCAAGGCCACAAATGTTGCAAACATCACAAGCCCTGCCCCAATAATGACCCCAAGATAGTGTCCTACTTTTTCCGCAATAAAACTGAGAACAGGCGCACCCACACACATGCCGACGAAAATCATGGAGGGAAGATAATCCGCAACGGTTGCGTCAAATCCGTACACTTGCTTGAGAAAATCAGAGGCCCATACGTCGGCAAAGCCTTCCATCGGCCCCACCATAAACCCAGCAAACAGGCACAAAGCCACAACCTTCCTATTGGTCAAAACGCTTTTAATGTTTGCAAGAACGCTACCCTCACGCTCAGGTGCTACGGCAGGAACAAGAAAGTAGGTCAGCGCCGCAAGAGCCAATCCGAGCACGACAAAAATCTGGACAACTGCTTGATAGCCCAAATTCGCACACATCGTTCCAACGGGACCGCCGCCATAGATCGCCCCGAGCAACCCAATGGTGACCGACCAACTCAACATGCGCGCAAAGTACTTTTCGCTAAAATTCATGCGGACGATCTTGAACACGCCCAAAATCGCTGCGGAAGAGCCCATCCCAATCACGGCACGTCCCAGGATAGGATACACCCAATTCTCGGCATAGAGGATTGGCGTGAGCCCCAGAACCGTGAGGAGGATGCAGCACGGCATCACATTTTTAGGTCCATACCGATCCAGCATGATCCCGATGGGAAGGTGCATCAGGCAATAGCCGATATAATAAACACCGGCATACTGGCCAAAAACAGCCGCATCAATATGGAACTGCTGCATAATGTCATCCAACATAATGTTGGGCATGACTCTCAAAATAAACTGGTACGCATAGAAGATGGAGCCCATCATCCATACAAACCACGCGACCGCGCGTCCTTTCGTCATTGTTTTCGTCTCCTTAAAATAGAAAGAGTGTATGTCAGTTCTCACCATCTTGTCATCCCTGGCTAGAAGTGCTTGCGTTACACAGTAACGCTTTAGCACTTCTTGACCGGGGATCTTGCTTTAACACAGTCAGTGCTTTGAGAAGATCCTCGACTAAGAAGGGCCTAAGCCCTCGACTCGCCCCGACTTCGCCAAAGGCTACGTCGGGCTCTGTCGAGTGCAAGGCCTTCTAATCAAGGATGACAACCTCTTCTGCTTGTCTTAATTGATGACATGCTTCAGCTCGAGGCTGACAAACTTATATATCAAAATGGGAAAAGGTAAATATGCTCCGCCTTAGCGGAGGAGGAGACCGCTGAGAAGAGAGAATGCGAGGATGTGTTCGTTATTGCGACGCACAATTCTTAGTCTAAAGAGGAACGATAAAAAAAGAATACATGACATGACGTTGTAGAGTCAATATCTTTGTGCGAGCTCACTTGCCACCCGGCAGT
>Ga0207148_1099_pt2 | contig 14611 bp, 12 predicted proteins | sample Alteio_BWMinHeat_34_FD_153558 | JGI IMG/M metagenome (GOLD analysis project Ga0207148, IMG submission 153558) | Enriched cells from forest soil in Barre Woods Harvard Forest LTER site, Petersham, Massachusetts, United States -... | ecosystem: Environmental > Terrestrial > Soil > Temperate forest >... | reverse complement strand
AGCTTTGGGCAATATGCAAATGACATCCTCGTTGGAAACTTCGGCGATGGAAGGATCAACGTATTCGACGGCACTGGTAAATCGCTGGGGCAGTTGAACGACGCATCCAATGCACCCATCACGATTCTAGGATTGTGGGGCTTGGTTGCACCTACTACTGGAAATGCTCTAGGAAAGATCTATTTCACGGCCGGCACCAACAAAGAGGCTGACGGCACGATCGGGTACATACAACTCAAACAGTAGCGATCAATTCTTTTGAGACAAAGACCGTTCTGCCTCGTGAGGTTGGACGGTCTTTTCATTAGAACTTGATTAACCTATTATTCTTATGTCGCTTCGAGTAAATCTTTTCCGCCAGGCGCTTTTGCCACTTGCAACAGTCCTTTCTTTGTTCGTCGGTTGCTCAACCAGTACAACGCCAACCGTGGGAAGCCTAACTGTGGTACGCCCGGGTGCAGGTGACTCGATTATTTCAGGCACGCAGAGCTACCAGATCGTGTGGACGGGAACAGGTCTTGCTAAACACAAGAATCTCGACTATTCGCTCGACGCCGGCGTGTCTTGGAAACTCATAGGCTCGATGGATTCAGATCTTACAAGTTATTGGTGGAACGTGCCTGACACCGGTTCGATGAATGCAGTTGTTCGCGTGACAGATAACAACGGTATTACTGGTAAGAGCGGAGTCTTCAGCATCAAGCTTGTTCGGCCTGCCAAACCGCAATACACTCTAACTCCGATAGCCTCTGACCTTGCAGGAATAGGAAAGCTTGATCCAAATTTGAAAAATCCATGGGGCGTATCGTTTGACGCAACCCAGACGTTGCTCGTTGTTGGGGTGAATCACTCCTCAACCGCGACATTCTACGATAGCCTCGGTAACCTTGCCGGAGTTTCACTCCCGATCCCAAGTCCCTCATCAACCTCTAGTGGTGGAGCACCTTCTGGAGTTGTTCAGACCTCAGTATTCACGATTCCGAATAGGGGACTAAGTGCATTCGTTTTTGTAGGCGAAGACGGCATCGTTAGCGCATGGGGAAATGCAATGGGTATTTCTCCGGCCTTTGTAGTTGCGGACAGACATTTAACTTCTGTATTCAAAGGCGCAGCCGTTCAAGGAAATTTTCTCTATGTTGCTAATTTTTATGCAGGCACGATCGATGTTTTTGATAAAAACTTCAACTTCAAGGCCTCTTTCCCCGACAATTTTGGCAGCCTTGGGTATGCGCCTTTCAATATTGCATCTATCGATGGTAAACTGTACGTCGCATCAGCACGGCCAAAAAGGCCCGCAGCGGATGGAAGCGTTGATGATTCAGCGGGTGCAGGAATAGGAGATGTTGCAGTCTACATCGCCGACAACACCACTGGAGCCCTTACTTACTCCTCAACCTTTGCGTCGGGTGGCACCCTGAATTCTCCATGGGCGATTATCAAGGCACCAGGCAGCTTTGGGCAATATGCAAATGACATCCTCGTTGGAAACTTCGGCGATGGAAGGATCAACGTATTCGACGGCACTGGTAAATCGCTGGGGCAGTTGAACGACGCATCCAATGCACCCATCACGATTCCAGGATTGTGGGGCTTGGTCGTACCACCTTCTGGAAACGCCGGAAAGATCTATTTCACAGCCGGCACCAATAAAGAGGCTGACGGGACGATTGGCTTCATACAACTCAAACAGTAGGGATCAATTCTTTTTGGTACAAAGACCGTTCTGCCTCGTGAGGTTGGACGGTCTTTTCGTATCATAGTATGAATCTCAATAGAAGTGCAGCATTTTGTTTCTTAGCAGTGCTCTCATATTTTGCGAGTCCGGCGTTAGCGCAAGTCAAACGCGCAAGCCTCTCCGCGCTCCACTCAATTCCTGCTGTGAAGGTGTATCGATATCCTACTGGCGAAGCTTCGCTTGACACTCATGCTCAGATATTCGATGAATTGAGAAAGCCTACAAGTTCGGGTGCTTTTTCTTCTCTCAAGGTTTATGTGGTCGATGGTGCTGCGATTCGATCCTTGATCTACCACGAATTTGTCTATGGCGGAAATTTCCAGCGCTATCCATGGGTGCCAACGGGTGAGATCTGGATCGACAATGCCATCTCTGCCGAAGAATATCCCTACACGCTGGCGCACGAGCTTTACGAAGATGAACTCATGCGTGTAGACGGCTTGAGTTATGCAGTAGCCCACGACTCGGCATTGATGCTCGAGCACCGCATGCGCATCATCGATAGCGGTATCTGTCAACGTCACGAAACTTCGCTCCCGAAAGTCCTGACGATTGATGCCGATAGTGTTCGTGAGCTTCCGCTTCCTGACAGCTTGCAGCTTCAGGGCATCTATCGCGTGCCGGTTGGGGAGATCGAAGGAATGAATGTGTGGGTCGTTGATGGTCCGGCTGTTCGTAAGTCGATCTATCCCGATTTCGGATTTAGCGGCAATGACATGGTCTATTACTTCATCCCGAAAGGAGAACTATGGATCGACAATTCAATCTCGTGCGAGGAAACATTGTTTTCGATCGCGACTGAACTCGAAGAACGCCGACTCATGAAAGCAGGGATTGGATACGACACAGCCTATACAGCAGGGATTGCACGAAGTGGGGCATTGAGAACTAAGCTTGCTAAAGAATCCGCAGCCAGGCCGTCCATCATCGTTTCCAAAATGACGGATCGTGAGACAGTATCCGGCACTCACCGCGTACCGATCGTCATACCGCACTGATCAACGATGCGCGAACTCACCCTTCAGCCGATCGGCTACATCCACACACCCTTCGACGACCGTTATGATGCGCCACGTCAGCCCGGGCTTGGCATCGCTCGCGAAGGAATCATCATGCTCGAGCAAGGGATGAATTTCGAGCAGGCTCTAACCGACCTGGCCGGATTCGAAAGAATATGGCTTCTCTACTGGTTCGATCGAAATGCTAACTGGAAGCCGATGGTATTGACGCCTCGAAGCGGAAGCACGAAACACGGGCTCTTTTCAACTCGCTCACCGCACAGGCCGAATCCAATCGGAATGTCGGTAGTCGATTTGTTAGAAGTAAGCGGACGCAAGATCCGAGTCGGAAATGTGGATCTGCTCGACGGCACACCGATACTTGACGTCAAACCCTATCTACCTTACGCGGATTCTTATCCCGAGTCACGAATCGGCTGGGTGGAAGAGTTGGATCAAAAACCTGGTTACTCGGTCTCGTGGAGTGAGGGAGCTCAGCACCAGGCGAGTTGGCTCAAATCAGAATTTGGAATCGATCTGATCCAGCGGGCAAACGAGGTTCTCTCTGATGACCCACTTCCACACCCTTACCGCCGAATAACGGCTCAGGGTGGGTGCTTCGCGCTCGCAATTCGATCCTGGCGACTAGATTTTGAGATCACGAGCGAAACTTTGGAGGTGCGCGTGATTGCGGTCAGAAGTGGCTATTCTGCTCCAATTAATGGGATTATGATTGAGGATGTGCTGCATGACCGGGAGGCACATTTAGCATTCCATATGAAATGGTCGGGCGAGGGGCTTGACTTGACCATGTAAATGTATTATCTTTATTCGTTGATACTCGTGCGCGGAGTCTCAACACTACTTCAATCACGGGAGTGAGGCTCATTAATCGCTTACTCCATTTAGCTCTTGAATTAACATTTTGTTTGCCATGTACCACAACAGAACCCTGTTGGCGGCGCTTACTGCAACCCTGCTACTACCGCTTGCACTCGCTGGCTGTATGAGTGTGCCTGCAAGTGACCCCAACAATTCCAACTCAACCGGTGCGGGCAAAGGACTTCCCAAATCAGTCATCGTCGCTGTCCATGATGAAGTGGAGCAGCCGGCTGGAGTGAAGATCTTTGTCTCGATTGCCGTTGATTCGGGAGGAATTCCGATACGGCTTGCCCAACAGGATACCCTTTATTGCATTGGCTCCGCCTTTCTTTTTGATGATGCCGCAGGAGTTTATAAAGGTGCCGTAACTCGCGTTGGCTCCGGAGACCGGTATAGCTTCACGCTGCGAGATTCCGTCGGGCTGCATTTCCTTTGTGACGTTCTGTCGCATGACCGCCCGCAAATAAGCTCTCCCACCGCTGGCTCAGCAGTGACGCGTTCTGGCACGTTCAGAATCCAGTACGTCCCTGAGCAGGGGACAGTTGGAATCGCCTCGACCGTGCGATGCAACCCGATGACGCTCATACCTGAGAGGTATGAAGCAGACACCGGCTCATCGGCGCAATATGACCTTACAACGCTTCCGACAGGCCCAGGCTGGGTGCAGATTATTCGGCATTATCAGGCGACTCATGCGGATTTAGGCTTTGCGTCGATCGAAGCCAATTATTACGTCGGGAAAGTTAGCGGTGTAACCTGGCAGTGAAAGGTGTTACCTTTTGCAGGGTCATCGGTCATACCAGTGCTCCTATCGCAAGCAGCAAATGCTCGAGGATGGCTAAACTTTCTTGAGTAGAGGCCGCCAAGCGGTACGGGTACTGCTAATGAGGAAACATCCGCCGGATGCCAAAAGCGTCTGGCGGATTTTTGTTTGGTGCGACTACTTCTGGACTATTACTTTGCGGATCTCGCGCTGACCATTGACGACAACAATGATAAAGTAAACACCGTCAGGGATGCCGGAGGAACTGAGCCCAACAGAATGCTGCCCAACGGTAAGCTCGTTGTCAAACAGCTTCGAAACTTCCTTGCCATTTGCATCCGTAACGCTTACGGTCACTCTTGTATCGGTCTGCAGATCGAACGTCACCTGGATCACCTGACTCGAGCTGCCGGAAGGATTCGGATAGATCGAAAGAATATGGAGGGCATTGAACTTGTTCATTAGCTCCGTCAACTGCCCATCGCCACAGCGAGGGTTAAGCGTTACGCGCACGCTGTCAGAAGCCAGGACAGCTTGTGCGGCGCACCCAGTCCCAAGTGTTGGGTTCAGATAATAGGTAAACTGGTCAAGTTGGATCGTAGTGGATGCTTCTCGCGAGAGTGTGGTGCGGTAGCTGACAGTCGCCAGAAGTTGGTTGGCTGCAGAAAAAAGATCTTTGCTTTGCGGAGCACTCAGGTCGCGGATCAGTCGAAAGCGCACCAGCCCGCCGAATGCCTGCTCGATATTTGCGATATAGCCCGGTGCGGCCGTAACCTTATCGGGAGTGACAATATCGTCATTATACGCGTAGCTCACCTCAATGGAATCAACTTGCATCAGCGGAAGGTCATGATTGACGGTTACGCCAATCGTCGCCACACTACCTACGTCCGTAGCGATTCCCTTTGTCTGCTGAGGAGATGTTGTTGTTGTGGCCGCAACGAGGAGTTGCGGACGAGCCTCGACAGCCGGACCAGGATTTACGCCGATAAGGATGATCGAAGTGTCGAATGGACTTCCATTAAGAAGATAACTCAACACCAGCACAGCAGTGTCTGGCTGTAAGCCCTGTGACGAATAGCCGATACAAATGGAATCGAGCCCTCCAACTGGGCTGGGAAGCGCAGGTGCACTGACTGGTTGAAAGTTTGCAGAACCGATCAGCTTGATTGCGATAATGCTGTCACCTTGCTGAGAAGATCCGAGCACGGTGTAGCGGATCATGGAATCGGTCCGTACGCATCCGCTCGAAAAAATGGTTAATGAACTGTGATCGAGAGAGAGTATCGATCGGGAAGGACTGATCGTTTCAAAATTTGCGGGATCGGTCGGTAGTGTCGGTGTCTGGGATCGAGCAATATTTTCACGAGCGACAACGAAGATTGTTGCCACAAAGAGAAGCCGCACCAGACACTCAATGAGCCTCCGCATGAATTGCTTGCTAATCTCAATACCACACTTGGGTTACCTCCCACTTACGAGCGGCAGGTAATCCGTCTATATGACCAATTTGGGGTCAAAAAAGTTACAGTTGGCCAGGTTAAGCTTTCTGAGTGTCTCTTCCAAGCTTTTTATCGACTATCGCGGTAAGTATTGCTGCGATGGCGCAAATCCCGAGCAACTGAAGCAGGAGACGACCAACGTCCATCTCGGCCTCGACAGAATCGGTCCGATGATCGAATCTTGGTGGCGGAGTGCCTTCAGTTGTCAATCGCGCCCTTGCTGACTTCGCGATCAGAAGCGGATTATCGGGAGGCGAAAAAACAAAATAGTACCCTAGAAATCCGGTGATTTCTCCCTGAGTATTCTGGAGCGAGTAACGCCAGACAAACTTATAGGGCGGCCAAAGCAGCGTTAGGGTCAGGCATAAGATCGCAACGATCTGGACGGCACGGCGAAGAAGTGTCATGCACCAATTAACGCACGATCACCAGCTTTTGTCTTGCATGGAGCGCTCCGTTATTGACATCGCGCAATTCCACGTGATAAACTCCGTTGCCAAGGCCCCCGAATGAAATGTTTCTTGCACCCACCGCGAACTGCCGAACAAGCCGCCCGAGCGCATCATAGAGAAGAATGTGAGACGTGGCTGTCGTGTTGCCCGAAACAACAATTGAGACATTGGAACGGGCGGGATTGGGATAGATCGAAAGCGCGGCAGTGCTCTCATCAAGAAAAACTGTTGCCAGAATTCTCGGAAGTCTCCACATCGACGACCCAAATGTTCCGGCGTAGAGATAGTTTGCATCGAATGCAGCGGCTGGAGTTTCATCGGTCAATCCTGCATTGCTCGAGCGCCAATGCGCACCAGCGTCGTTGCTATAGTACACACCGATCATGCTTCCAGCAACCGCCACGTTGCCACTCATGAACACGCGATCGACCCAATCTGCCTCGGGTAGCCCTTCCGTGACGGAGTTCCAGTTTAAGCCGCCATCAACACTTCGCAAAATGCCCTTGGCGTTCGCAATGATCGTATCTCTTGAACCGGCGACGGAAATGCCAACCTGTCCCGAATATTCTGGTGGAGGCTGTTTGGTCCAGCTTACTCCATGATCGGTTGAGCGATAATTCCAATTATTTCCCAAGACAATCACGCGCGGCCCATCTGCATAGATCGCGTAGACGAGGTCGGTTATCTGAGTGTCAACAGATGTCCATGTCGCGCCGAGATCTCTCGATATATAAATGCCTGATGCCTGCGGTTCTGAGGTTCCTACGTAGATGGTAGAGTCGGAAGCGGCCAATGCATTGACGGTTTGAAAATTATTGAATCCACCTTTGAGCGTGTCCCAGGTTACTCCGTCATTGGTGGTTCGAAAAAGACCAGTTCCTCCAACAAACAAATGATTGGCGGAAGAAGTGAGATATTGGGTACTGCCGGGACGACTCTCCGTCGCGAGCTCATGCCATGTGTCGCCTGCATCGCTCGTCCAGGCAAAGCCTTCCTTCGTTCGAGCGTATAACTTGTTTCCAATAAGCGTAAGCGAGTAGACATCATTGTTGATGATGCCGCTATCAATTCGCGTAAGCGCGAAGGAAGGAGAAGCGAGCGTGTAGATCGCCTTTTGTGTTCCGATCACGAGATTTCCTGATCGCGCAAGCAATCCATCATGCCCCTGAACGTTAGCTGTGCTTGGTACCTGCGACCAACGGAGCCCGTGATCAGTAGTAAAGTAATATTGCAGAGAATCATCTCCGACGGTAATGCTTCCAAGTGTTGCAAAACTGCGAATGTCTACTAGGCTTTGATTATTGGTCCATGTCTTCCGGTCTATCGAGTAGTAAACACCATCGCTCGTACCCACATACATTGTAGATCCATCGAAGTGAATACCAGTTGCGATGACAGTACTCGGTATGCCGCTCAATCTCTTCCACATGGGTACCCCGGGTTCTTTTACGAATACCCCTCCACCCGTTGCAGCATAGAGAGTATCGTTGATGGAGATTAAGGCGCGGACTCCAAGATTGGGAAGTCCGGAGGTCGATGTTACGGGTGTCCAAGTGCCAGTATCGGAGCTGGAGGAAGAGAATAAATTGAATCCGCCGATCGTGACGAAGCTCGCACTGATGTACGTCACCTCATGACCAGCATCGTGGATTGTGGCAAGAGCCCAGAATTTCATAACCGGGTGACTGAATACGCCACTGGAAATAGTCCAGGAATGTCCGCGATCCGTTGAGCTGTACAAGAGCGAGCCAGGCAATGCATTTGGCATCGTATCGATGAGACCGGCATAAAGTCTGCTGGATGTTGCCCATACATCTGAGACCGAGTGAGAACTGAATGCGATCAACTCCCAGGCTTTTCTTCCTGGAACAAGCTGATAGAGTCCCCCGCCGGTACCAGCGTAGAGTGTATCACCGCTATTAGTGATAGAGTGAACCTCGACTCCATATGGTCCGCTTGTTTGCTGCCATTGAGCCAAACAGAGCGTGGAGACCGACAACAAAACCACAACAATAATAAAAGTAGGGAGCAGACGGAAATTTGACATAGCTGGAGCTTGGCGCGTGGACTAGTGGCAACACCCTTGTAAAGACCAGTAAGCAGGGAGAAAGTTACACCGATTACTCGAGCCGATCACAAGGAAAAGCTACCCCGGGAACCCGCCCGTCGTGATTACTGGCCTTACCCAATCCTCATGACCAGCGTGGTTCTTGCCCGAGGCAGCTGAATACGAATATGCTGCATGATCCGCCATCCCTTTTGGAATAGAGGTAATACATATGCCTGCAAGATTTACACCAGTTAGGCTCATCCTCATCTAAAACTGAAATGTTTATTTCAAAGCGCGTTTGCAGATTGCGCCAAAAGTGTCCTAAAAAACGGACTGAAAACTATCAATGGGCTTATAAGAAATCTATTTTTTGGCATACCAGAAAGACGAATTGCAGGGCGACAATTTGAGCGAATGTTGGCAATATTGTTGAAGAAGTTCACCTGCGAAGCTCATAAAATACAACTTGGATACTATGGGCGAAGGTAAGTTCAATGTACAACCGGATGGGCAAATTGTTTGAGATCACGACGTGATCTTGCCACGATTCCGCTTTGGGCAGCTACTCGAATGGGAGTAGTGAAAGTGAACGAAGCAGGGAGGGACCCTGTGCGTTCGGGCAACCGTGGTGCAGTTCTATCCAATTATTATTATCTACTATGAAACGCACTAATCTCTTAAAACGCTTTGCAACGCTCGCCATCGCGACGTTTGCAGTAATTAGTATGTCAACTTCAGCCAACGCACAAATGTTTTCGACGCAACCGACCGAGCCGCAGGCAGTTACCTTCGGTCTTGGTGGAGGCGTGAACTCGAATATGGCGTTCGGAACCTTCAATCCGAATGGCGGAAGTGGATATATGAAGGGTAATTGGGAAACACCTACATTCCACATTTCAAGTGAGATCCCAGTCGCACATGACCTGATGATCTCTCCGCGCCTGACCTACAATGACTTTAGCTCGGTGCTTGACAATAATGCCTCTGACCAGAGAGTGCCGGAAAGTCAAATGATCGGTTATGCGTATAAGACCCTTGGTGCTGATCTGCTGTTGAAGTATTCGTTCGCAGGCCCAGCACACCTTCTCGTGGGTGTCAATGCATCGAAGTCTGTGCAGCGCCGTGTCGCAATGGGCAATCATGAAATTGCTGCTGCATACCAGTCGAACGATGGACTTCCAAACAGCACGCAGTTCTACTCTGCGATCGAAGGCGGACTTGGCTATGACATCCCGGTAAGCCCAGGTAAGGCATGGATCACGCCGGAAGTAACGTATGCGATTCCGTTTATGAACATCTCCACAGGTTCAACTGGAGATCTGAGAGTCAACACGCTCTCGACACGGATCACCGTTAAATTCGCACCGTTCTAATCGAACTGCGAACGTCAAAACTTATGAGGGGCCAATTTGGCCCCTCTTTTTTTATTGCTATTCCACTGCTGCTCATCGACGTACGATGAGCTTCCGACTGAAAACCTGGGACGGTGTCTTCATTCGGTAGATGTACGTGCCCGGTGGCAATGCGGAGACATCAAAAGGAATCGTTGCATTGCCTGGCTTTGCATCACCATCAAAGAGTGTGGCGACCTCGCGTCCAATTGCGTCGAATACTTTTAACGTCGAATATCCTGCCTCGGCAAATTGAAGCGCGATCGTTGTGATCGACGAGGCTGGGTTTGGGCGTGCCGAAGAGAGGCTAACCGCAACCGATGGATCAAACAACCGCACCCCGCCAGCACGACAAATATTTAGCAGATGAAACACACCAATCCCGAACGAGCTTTGCACACCACATCCGCTTCCGATTGCAAGTTGTCCCGGTTGTACTGATGTCGAATCCTGATTGCCGAGCCCGACAATAAACTGGATCGCATTGGAGCGAGGCCTTCCATGGAAAAGCGTATCGAAGATGGTGATCGTGCGTCGACCTGCCTGAACGTTACCCGTCGGGACAAACGGAGCCAGCAGACTATAATCAAATGTGACAGTGTAACTAAATGGAAGCGTCACGTCGAGGATCGGTGAAACCACGATCCCGGGTGTGATCGAAACTGTGTCCCCGGGAGATCCGGAAAATGCCGGTAGGAATATGCCAAGCGAGGTAATGCCGCCAATCGCCTGCGCGATCACAACGACTGTTGTATCGAATGTCTCTGTGCTGTTCGAAAAGGTCAGCTTCAGGAGTGTGGTGTCATTTGAAAGGCCGTTCGGAGTATAGCTCAGTACGAGACTATCACTAACCCCGATGTCATGCGGAAGCGTGGGGCTCGACTTCAGTTGAATAAACTTCGAACCGGTGAGCACAGCTTTAGTCAGTCGTGCAAAGCAGTTCGACACCATTGAGTATCGAACGACCGTGTCAAGCGTGCCGCATGGCACTGTGGTCATCCGAATGGTGTCCTGCGCCAATTGAGGCCTGGGTCCGCCGAGGTGCAGAGGATCGAGTATATTCATCCACAATAATGAGGTCTTTGCGGTATAGTATGCGTCCGCGTCCGAAGCATAGATTGTGTAGCCCTTGACATACGATCGGATTTCATTCACCGCACTGGGGCCGCACACTTGCGTAAAAGTCCTGCCCGTATCAAGCGATACAAATATTCCGTCTTTTGTATTGGACTGGAAGGAGAGCATCGGAACTCCGCCTTCGAGCACGAGATTGTGTGGTGATGGCAGTAGAGGTCCCGGCTTCCAGTTGATGCCGCCGTCGTCCGATCGGTCGATACAGTTGAGACCCCAATCCAGAGTGAGATACGTCTTCGTCCCGGGAATTCCTGTTGGCTGAAAACCACCGACGTCCTGAATAGTCGATGTATTCCAGTTAAGCCCCCCGTCCGTTGTATAATAATAGGGGTCGTGGTCATGCGTTGATGCTACGATTCCACTCATTGCATCATTGAAGACCATACTTCCATAACCTGTCATGGATCCTCCTTTCGGATTTCCCCACGAGTAGTTCGACCATGTCGTGCCTTCGTCGTTTGAGACGTAATCAACTTGCCCGTTCTCTCCAGTCACGAAGAGGAGTTTCGTGGCAGCATGATAGTGTATTCCATTAAAGGACGCCTGTGTAAGTGAAAGTCTCGTCCATGTTAGACCACCATCAGTTGTTTTATACACATAGCCAAGCCATGACGCGAACCACCCGATCACCGAATCCTTGAACGTGAACTGATGAATGATCTGTGTTGGAAGCGAAAGTTGACATTGCGTCCAGGTTTTGCCGCCATCAGTTGTGCGCCAAACTTCGCCTACGTCATCACTCCCGACGGTACTTACAAAGCCGATACGAGGAGGGCCCGGCAGATCAATAAAATAAATGGAGACGACCGCTTTGCCGAAATCCTTCAGTTTCACCCATTGTGCGCTTATGGAAGACGCATGGGTGCATTGAATCATCAAGCCGGCAAACAGCAAGAGTAAAATGCGATGTTTTTTCACAGCTTCCGAGACATTGGATGGGCATAGATTTAAACCCATCCAGCATCAAGAAGTTGCAGCCCTGGCTAGCGGAGCTCTTCAAGGCTTGCCGTGAGCTTTTCGAGCTGCACTGCGTAACTGGTCAGCTTTTCGCGTTCTTTCGTGATCACTGCAGGAGGGGCTTTGCTCACGAACGACTCGTTTCCCAGTTTTTCAGTGACAGCATTTAGCTGCGAAGCGATACGCTCGAGTTCTTTTTCGAGACGTGTACGCTCCTTCAAACGCTCGTCTTCAGAGCGAGCTTCAAGTTTTACGAACACCTGCCCTCGTCCACCGAGCAACTCGCTGGAGTATTCTTTTGAGGAGTATTCTTTACCGTCTCTTTCGATCGAGAACGAGGCAGTGCGGGCAAGGCGTTCAATGATCGTTCGCGCCGATTCAAGCAAGGCCAGATCTTCCGCGATCTTGAGTTGTATCACAAGATCGATCGCCTTCGATGGTGCATAGTTCAGCGTTGAGCGTAGTAGCCGAACTGCTTCAACGCTTCGCTGAACGAACGCAAATTCTGCTTCGGCTGCATCGTCGATTTTGTATGTGTCAGGAGTGATGTAATCATCCTGACCAATGAGAACATTCTTGGCTTCTCCGGTGAGGGCATGCCACAACTCCTCTGTCAGGAATGGCATGATCGGATGAAGCATCCGCATGATGCCTTCGAGGATCTCGACGGCGAGCGGCGTTGAAGCGGGCTGGATCTTTACGATCTCCAAATACCAGTCGCAGTAATCCTTCCAGATGAAATCATACAGGACCTTCGTGACTTCATTGATCTCGTATGCATCGAATGCCTTGCGAACATCCCGAGCTGCTCGATTCGCACGCGAGAGCATCCATTTATCGGCAAGCGTTGTAGCAGGCCGTAGGGTGAATACGCCAGCAGTTTGCTTCCGCTCGGCGCTTACCTCCGCCTCGCTGTTCAATAATTCGGTGTCTTCGGACTCGAACTGTACGTTCGGCGCCGCCGATTCATATTCATCGCGCTTCATGATTACGAAGCGCGTTGCATTCCAAAGCTTATTTGCGAAGTTGCGGCCGATCTCGCAGGATTCTTCACCGAAGCGGACATCCTGTCCCAACGGGGCGAGATAGAGCAAGGTGAAGCGCAGCGCGTCGGTGCCGTATTTGTCGATCAGATCGAAGGGATCGGGTGAATTGCCGAGTGACTTCGACATCTTCCTACCCTGCTGATCGCGAATGATGTTGTGGAAATACACATCACGGAAGGGAATAATATCTTCCGGCTTTTCTCGCAGTGTGCCGTCCTTCATCGGCAACCCCTTCATGAATTCCATGCCGGCCATGATCATCCGTGCGACCCAGAAGAAGATGATGTCCGGTCCGGTCGAGAGAAGACTGGTTGGATAAAACTCCTGGAGATCTAAAGTATTTTGCGGCCATCCGAACGTTGCGAAAGGCCAGAGCCAGGATGAGAACCAGGTGTCGAGTACATCTTCGTCCTGAAGGAGCTTGCCTTCGTATCCGTCGGCAAGTGCTTTGGCGCGAGCTTCCTGCTCATTGCGCCCCACATAAATGCGACCGTCTTCGGCGTACCACGCGGGAATGCGATGCCCCCACCAGAGCTGGCGCGAAATGCACCAATCGCGAATGTTCGTCATCCAATGTCGATAGGTATTGACCCATCGCTCGGGATGAAATTGAATAAGCCCATCCTCGACCACTTTGAGCGCGGGCCCCGCAAGTGGCTTCATGTTCACAAACCACTGATCTGAGAGATAGGGCTCGATCATCTCACCGCCGCGCTCAGAATAGCCGACCGAATTCGTATAGCTCTCGATCTTGTCGACAAGACCTAAGAGTTGAAGTTCTTCAACGATCTTCTTGCGAGCATCGAAGCGATCAAGTCCCTCGAACCTGCCACCAAGGTCGTTGATAACGGCGTGCGTATCCATGACATTAATCTGCGGCAAGTTATGTCGCAGACCAATTTCAAAATCATTCGGATCATGGGCAGGCGTGATCTTCACGCAGCCTGTTCCAAATGTTTGATCCACATAGTCGTCTCCGATGATCGGTATCTCTCGATCCATCAACGGAAGCATCAGGTGCTTCCCGATGAGATGCTTGTAGCGTGGATCGTTCGGATTCACCGCGACTGCTACGTCACCGAGCATCGTCTCCGGACGTGTGGTCGCAATCGTAAGATATTCCGGCTCTTTGCCCTTAGTGCCAATGATCGGATACTTGAAATAATAAAGCTTACCCTCGGTGACCTTATGAATCACTTCTTCATCCGATAGCGCGGATTGTGCGAGAGGCGACCAGTTGATGATTCGTTTGCCTCGATAGATGAGCCCTTGCTCGTGCAAGCGGACAAAACATTCAATGACGGACGCAGAGTACTTGGCATCCATCGTAAATCGCAATCGGCGCCAGTCGGCGCTGCAACCCAGGGCTCGAAGTTGGTCGATGATGATGTCGCCATAGATCGACTTCCACTCCCACACGCGCTCCAGAAATTTCTCTCGTCCGAGGTCATGGCGCGAGAGGCCCTCTTCGCGCATGACTTTTTCGATCTTTGTCTGCGTCGCGATGCCGGCATGATCGGTGCCCGGAAGCCACAGCGATTCGTGGCCCAGCATCCGATGATACCTGATGTAGGTGTCCTGAATTGTATTATTCAGCGCATGGCCGACATGCAGAATGCCCGTAATGTTCGGTGGAGGAATGACGATGACGAACGGTTTTTTGTCGATCGCGCGGCGACCTGTTGGGTCCTGCGGTTTCAC
>Ga0207148_1136_pt1 | contig 14656 bp, 19 predicted proteins | sample Alteio_BWMinHeat_34_FD_153558 | JGI IMG/M metagenome (GOLD analysis project Ga0207148, IMG submission 153558) | Enriched cells from forest soil in Barre Woods Harvard Forest LTER site, Petersham, Massachusetts, United States -... | ecosystem: Environmental > Terrestrial > Soil > Temperate forest >... | reverse complement strand
CCCTTTTACGCTCCTGCTTGGATAGCGGAATGCTCGACCGCCGATGTTTCGTTAAGGTGGTTTTCACAAAAATCGATTATTTAAAAGCCCAATCGAGTGCCGAGCAGGAGGAGTTCCTTAAGAAGATTAAAACCGAATTCAAAACCGAGTTCAGTTCGCGTATAGACAAGCTAACATTTGCTGAAGTAGCAGCCCGACCGACAGAAGTAAACACTCTTGAGTTTGGCCATGGAATCTCCGCGCTATTGAATAATTGGGTTTCCAAGACTCCACGTGAGCGCCCGATGAAGCTCCTTCCTGATGCGACGATGGGCTCCCGCGAGAGTGAATTTTTTGCAGCGCGTCACTTTCGGGCGCAGGAATTGTAATGGTCATTCAAACGGACAGTCACGTTTTGCTGATGGGGTTGCCCGCTACCGGCAAGACCAGCTTTCTGGCTGCACTGTGGTATCTAGTGCAGCATCAACAGGTGAAGAGTCGGTTTCGGATTGAAAGGTTCGAAGGAGATAGCACCTATCTAAACCAAATTACTAAGGCGTGGGCAGAATACGAATTGGTTCCTCGAACGCCTGTACGTGATTCAGTGCCGACCGTATCCATGGTTCTCAGAGATACAAAGTCAGGGCAAACGTTAACGCTTACTTTTCCCGACCTCTCGGGAGAATCGTTCGCCTTGCAGTGGTTGGCCCGACAATGCACCCATGACTACGACAGTTTTTTGCGGAAGGCATCTGGAGCGATCTTATTTGTTACTCCACTGAACTATCAAAGGCCAATCCGAATCGACATGGTGAATTCGCTCGCCGAGCAGATAATTAATGGAGAGCCGAAACCCGTGCCTCCACAGGACCCAACGTTACCGATAAAACCGTGGGACCCGATATCTGCACCAACACAAGTCCAGCTTGTTGAAATCCTTCAATTTATTTCGAGTCGTGACTACTTTAAACCCGTGTTCCGATTAGTAGTCGTGGTTTCTGCGTGGGACCAATTGGTCAACGAGAAAGAGTCGCCTTCGGAATGGATAGCGAAAACATTTCCCCTGCTCAATCAATTCTTGGAGAGCAACAAAGGCACGTTTGAAACGGCTGTGTATGGTGTGAGTGCGCAGGGCGCTGATTATAGCGAAGCTGCGAAACTTGCCGAGATGGTGCCATCTGAGAGAATTAATGTTACCGGCGTTGGTATTGACAATCCTCATGACCTAACTGAGCCGCTCTTATGGCTAACTCGTTAAAGGTTTTCGAAGTCGGTTCGCAAACTACGGTCCATCAGACTTTACACGGCTATTCTGAAGGCCATCGTTTACTTGAGAGTTCGTTTATGTTGCCGGACGAGGCTGCCCGCTTGATGCTGCGCATGAGTGATCTGTCAGGCAGTCGAGTAGTTAGCGGATTCGACGACTACATCACAGGATACCCCCTTTCCTCCATCGATGCATACGTCCTCGCCAAGACTTGGTACGCGTCGGAGTTGCCGCGCCCTGGATGTGTTTGGACCCATAGCATTGTGATTCCAGCTTCGGTAATGTCGTCAATTTTCTCGTTAACTTCTGTTGTGAATTTTTTCAAGCGTCCGACCGTTAGTATCGATCACGTTCAGTACAAACAGTCATTGATCCTTGATAAGTCTGGCAGCGAGCGTTCTGCTTTCGACCGCGCACAGATCGACGACGAAATCAGTCTGGGTAGTCTGTTCTGGGCTTATTACGGATTAAAGCGACCCATTATTCTAACGGCTAAGACTTCAACTGAATTCGAAAGCTCGATCTTAGCGCTCTGGTCTCAGCAGTGGCCGAAATTGCGCTTACAGTTTACGTTTTGTACAGGTTCGCTGTCTGCGCGAAGCATCGCGGGACGCCCTCTAAATATCCAATGTGTTCCAACCACGTCCGCCAGGGATGTGCTTCGCGAGACGCAGGACGGAGACGCCAAACCTTTGTTATTGCCATCCGATGATTTAGCACAATCGCAATCGATCAGTCCGGCTGTCATTGATGCCATGCATGGCGGAGGGCCCTTCCGACACTTTCTATGGGCAGTTACCGACGACAGTTCTACCGCTGCAGACTTCGTACCGCTTGTTTCGGTCTTCGAGGCATTGGGCAAGCCGTTCGCTGCCAAGGTGTTGATCTCGCTCGTAGCACAGTTTTTCCCAACGCCGATTACGGCTCACCGTTTGAAGTCGGTGCTATTTGGCAACATGCCAATTGGCAGTTTACTTGGAAATGAGAACGAACAAGACATCCTCCTCTCGCTCGCTACAACGAATGACTATCAAAGCTTTGATGCCGAAGCCTTGTCCTTGAGGGAGCGAGGAGAGAATCTCTGCCGCCAGAATCCTGAGTCCGCAAGTTGGTTGTTGGCGGAGCTTTTTCGGTCGAGTGTGAATCCACTTGGTGAGGAAGTCTTAGCGGGGCTGATTGCGGGCATGGACCTGGAGTTAGCTCGCAAGGTGACAGCCGAACACCCTCAATTCCTGCCAAGCCTTTTTCGCGCTAACCCCAGCCTTGCTTCGTCATCTCAGCTTTGGGTGGCGGGCCGGGATCGCAAGCGCGAACTCTTTGAATCAGTTGTTACCCAGGATCGACTAGCTCCAGTTCAAATCGGTGGCATCGTTTCGGCCCTGCTTGAGAGCGAGTCAGACACTTTCTTGCGTGAGGCTTTCGAGCGATGGGGCCAAATGGCGATTTTCCAGGCACTGGACTGGGCTGAGGCACGTGGTGGAAAGATGTCGGAGACGTGCAGGCGGGCACTTGCATTCCATGTACCCATCGTTATGGACTGGGTCGAAGAGACTACGCGGTCACCTGAGTCGCTTGTCGCGGTTGCGCATGTTGTCGCTCCCTATTCTCATCTAATTGCAAAACGAGATTCGGCAATCTGGTTGCAGGCCTTTCGTAATTTGCGCGGCAACTTGAAAGATGGGACGTACATGTGTGCATTCCTGCTCGCACTCGCGTTTAGGAATGCGCCTCCTTCGCCTCTTGAATTGGTCGCTGAATCTTTCGAGCCCGTGCATGAAAGCGCGAAAGAGCAGCGTTTGAGCGACGAGGCTTGGTGGCTCGTGGAGCCCCTTGTCCCTCAATTGTCGTGGTGGAAAGGCTGGGACAAATGCGAACGCCTGAGGAGAGGGTTGGTGTTGGCCTTTGTCCGTTACAGATGGCCAGCTTCGGAATTGAGACTGCGAATAAAAGATAACCAGCTATTGAAAGACCTTTACCGGAGTGCATACGAAGTCGAAGGCGGACGAGAGTTCCAGCGTGACATGGAATAACCCGAGGAAGCGCGACGCGGAATTTTGGGTTCTGGGTAGTGGACTATTTTTGGTTTTGACGGTTAATCCGACAATAGTTCTGCCACTGCATCGCGGTGTCACAGACCTTTTGAGCAGGAACGAATTCCCCTTTGGCTTGTCTCGGTAATTGGGGCAACGGCTCTTCGTATCCACCGTAGGCGGCGGAAGACTTAGCTATGGGTCCGATACCTTTGGCTTTACAAAGTGAAACCATCTTATCGGCTTCGTCGCACCCAGCAACACGATCAAAGGCATCGCCCTTATCCGGTGCATCTAAATCTGCATCTGTAAATTCGCCTTTCAGCGAGGGTGGTTTGGGGAATTCGATCTGGTAATGGTTGGCCTCATCAAACACGACAAACCCAAACAGCGTGTTGTTCACTAACTGGACTGAAGTATCCTTTTTCAAATCCTCAGGTGAGAACGCCCATCGTACCCTTACGTCTACGCTCTGGTTTGCCGGAAGAAAGAAGGGTTCTCCTGATGCGATATTTTCGATGTCTTTGTTCGGTTCCACGTTGGGAAGGAATAACTCCACTCCACCAAAGGTGAGAGCATTTCTTGGACTATTTCCCACTTGGGCACTGCCTTGCCGGGCCAAACGTGCTGCAGCTTTTAGACTCGATGAAGCACCACTGAGATGGACTGAATAATCTCTGACTGTATTGTTTTGAAGCGTGTACCAAAAATAAGCAGCAGGACCGGGCTTCGAGTAGAACTCAGGCGACTGAGCCGACTGATATGTGGCCGTGATTGCCTTCGTATTCCATGCCTTGGGACGAGAGCTATTCCAGACCGTGATCGCTACCACGAGCCCGATCCCCACTCCAATCCCGACGCCGACCCCTGCGGCTTTAACGAGAACGAGCTTCCAGGACACGCTGTGCCATCCTATTTTGCGCTCACATCAGGCCAAGTCTTCCACCCCTCGGGCAACTCTATTCGATATTGATTCTGCTGATCGAAAAGAGCAAAGCCGCTGAACTCCTTCAGCCTGCGATCCATGGTTTTGCTTACTTTATCGATGTTGTTCTTGTCCGCAGCTGTGAATTCGGTTGGATACTGATATGTGGTCCGAAGAACGATTCGAGCCTTGCTATGTGAGGGAATGAATGCCGGTCCCTCGATGGTGATATCTGATGTTTGATAATTGCCCGCCTGCTTCGACAACACGTTTCCTTCACTCAAATACGCCATCACGGTGAAGGCGGTGGCATTAAATTGATAATTTTTGGATGTGTTGTTCTGAACATCGTAATCGAACTCTACAGCATAACTATCTTTGCTCGGCTCAGTGCTTAATCCCAGGGTTCCGAAAGTTCCTTTGAGAGCGCTGCCGTTCCAAGGTTTGTGGGTCTCATACCAAATCACGCCTCCCCAGATGGCTGCAATCGCAACCACTACACCGACGCCGAAGGATGCAGAGATTAGGACAAGGCGTTTCCACAAGGCCATAATTGGGCAGACTATACGACAAAGGAATGGCTAAATGAAGAGATCAGAATTACTGCGGGCTCTCCAGACTGAGATTCGCCGCCATACTTTCGACACTTTCGTGGATCAGCCACCATCGATAGCGCAAGGTGGGAATGGGGTGGTTACGCCTGGATGCCCGGCCTGTAGGAAGCGGTTGTTCACAATGCAGAACTTCATGGACCGCTGATGATGTATTGCCGGACCTGATAAATAAATTGTCGGCTGAGAAGACCTAAGACGGCTCAAATAGCCTGACTCGGCAGCATTCGTCTTGCGATGAGGTAGAAATCCGACTCACCAATTTCGAGGAATCCGAAACGAAATGTCCCACCCCATCTGTCTTTCTTTTTGATGAACGAAAGCTGCTTAAGCAGCGAATGTATTTCTACTTCTTTGGCTCTCCGGTATTTAACCTTCCGACGCCAAGGTTTGAACCGAGATGTTTGCTCGACCTGCCGGGCGGCGGTATCGACGACTTGCCCGATGGCTGTAAATTTTTGACACGCTATCATTCCGCCGTACTTCTCCCTGGCAGAGTAATATATGATCCAGTCCCCCTTTGATAACCGTTTTGCCGGACCGAGCTTGCCGTGGCTGAACTGCGCAAATCCACCTCGCACTCCTACGCGAACGTGTTCTCTCGAAGCCACGCCGATGAAATAACGCATCTGAATCGCCCAGATCGTCGGGAGAATGTTGCTCGCATGGTAGGATCACATTTTTGACGATCCCGACGCCAGCCCCGATAATTGGATCATGCTGCCCCGCATCCAACCCATCGCGCCGAAACGGATACAAGCTCCCTTTGACCACACCGAGTTTGTCTTTGAATTGAAGATGGACGGCTGGCGCTGCGTTGCCTACATCGAAAACGGAACCTGCAAGCTGGTATCGAGAAAGCAGAATCAGTTCAAAAGTTTCGGCCCGTTGACCGCCGCTTTGGCAAAACTCCCAGTTCAGAACGCCATCATCGATGGCGAGGTAGTTTGTTTGGATTCTCAAGGGAAGAGCGTATTCCTGGACATGAGAAGGCGGAAGGCCAACGCGATCCTTTATTGCTTCGATTTACTCTGGCTCAATAACGAAGACCTTCGGAACCTTCCGCTCGTCGAGCGCAAACTCAGGCTACGGCACGTAATCCGAGCAAGTCGAAACCGGAGCCTCTTATATGCGAGCCACATGGAAAGGCACGGCGTCAGGTTGTTTCAGGCGATATGCCAACAGGACTGTGAAGGACTCGTCGGCAAATACAGACGAGGCACTTATACGGCTAAGCCTGTTTCATGGGTAAAGATCTTGAATCCTTCGTATAGCCAAAAGCGCGACCGACGCGAGATGTTTGAGAACTCCAGAGAACGTGGTGCTGCCGCTGGCTCCCCCGGCTCGCCCTAGATGTCAACGGTTCCGTTTCAACTGCACGCATTGTCGGGCCGTGGCTCTTAGCGACTGCGGGATTGAGAGATCGAGGGCTTCAGCTTGAACGTAGCGATCAGAAAATCCTTAACAGCCTTGACCGTCATCGCAGTCGCCGCTTCGTTATAACCCATGTGTACTCCTCGCTCGACGCATGGATCGCTATCAATGGCGAACGGCTTGCCTGTTTTGCTATTCAGAAGGACTCCGTGATCACCTTCGACCAGATCGCAATTACGCCTGGTCTGTGCATCTTGAAACGACTCGGGTTGGGTGCTGCGACGAAAATTATCGTACGTATGATAGACGCCAGCGTATTCTGTCAGACTGATATCCACGCCCTTTTTCTTTAATTTCTCGACATACAATCGGCAGGGAGCAACGGGCACATAGTCATCTGCTGATCCATGAAACAGCCGCATCGGTTTGCCTGTAACGATATCCTCCTCACGATAATGTTCGTAGCAAGGCGTGTACAACCCGATATGGGCCGCGAACTGGACGTTGGGAGGCGCATACATTTTCCGAAAACGCTCAATACTGGAGTAGATCGACGCTACGGCACCTTTCGAGAAGCCCATTACGGCAATTCGGTTGGCATCAATTCGCGGGTCTCGCGCCAGTAACGCCAGAGCCCGATAAGCATCGACCATCATCGCGATGTTATCTAGTTGTGATTGATTGCTCCTAGTTTCTATGATCCCCCGACCAGAAAAGCTATCCAGCAGGAACGCTGCAACACCGATGCTGTTAAGTTCTTGTGCCCATCGTTCGTGGTATTCGGCTAGTCCTCCCGAACCATGGACAAGAATAACGACAGGAATTCGATCTCTTGTACCGTCTGGAATACGCAGTTCCCCTGCCAATAATGTCGATTTGCCGTTCTGCTCGCCCAACAGGAATTGTTGAGTCGTGACAGTCATCGATTCGATGGGACGGATTTCCGGGCGCACTTGAGCACGGCCACACGGAATCGATAATGCGAAAATAACTGCAACCGCAATCACGACTGCGTAGACTCGTGTCATTGACTTACTCCTGCCGTGAGACGACTGAGTGTTCGCGTGCCTGCGGGCGGAACCTCTTGGGTGCGAGCCTATACTCATATGCGGAGGAGTCAAGTCAAAATCGTTTTGGGAGAGTGCCAAGTCTCTGAAGCTTACGTGCCCATTACCGGAACTGGATTGCTGTTTGTTATGGTGTGAGAGTAGACTCACACCGTTTGTAGTGCCCTCCTGGGTCCTGGGTCCCTTCGGGTATTTCAATTGGAGGAGACACATCCATGAAACGATTTTTAGTCTTTGCTACGGTTTTTGCTCTGTCTCTGGTTGCGTCGGGCGTACTGCTGGCCCAAAGCAATCCCCTTGTCGGAACCTGGAAACTAAACCCCGGAAAGTCGAAGCTCACCTCGGGTGCGCCCCCGAAAGAGGAAATGTTTACGGTGCAAATGGTAGGTGACCAGGACCAGGTGACCGTGACCGGCACTGCGGCGAACGGCTCGCCTATTTCGATGAAGTACGAGGTCCCAGACAAGGGCGGGACAGGAAAGTTTCTAGTTGCTGGCCCGTTTGACGCTGTCTCTGGAAAGTTCATCAATGACAACACCCGCGAGATTACCTATATAAAGGGCGGCAACGAAATGCTGCACATCCACTCGGTCGTGTCCAAAGATGGCAAGACCATGACGAACACAACCAAAGGAACAGACGCTCAAGGGAATCCTGTTTCTGGTGTGTTGGTCTGGGAAAAACAATAGCGTCCGTCAGTCTTTTGTGTGCTATAGGTCGTGCCCCTTCATCAGGCGAGCGAGATTTTCCGCCTGCTCATAAGTAAGCTTGAACATAATTTCGACTTTCCCATCAGTGAACACGCTTACATCCGGCGCGTATCTCTCCGGGAATAGCCGGTGCAGGGTCTCGCGCTTCTGGAGAATGGCTTCGCGGTCGGCAGCTTGCTGCTCGACCAACTGCTCGCGGGTTCTCAGTTCCTGCTCGTGCTCTGGAGTCAGAGCTGCGATTTCATATTCACGCGCAGAGCGTCCAATCTGAAATCCGCTTTCGGCGTTGAACTTGCCGTGGTCGGTAACAACATCCTTTGACGTGACCTTCTCGACGGTGTCGATGCGAATGACTTCACGCCGTTTCTCTTTACCCACACGAAGAACCCGAATTACAGCAACTTTATCGCCGACCTTAAACATGTTCGCCTCGGTAGCGGATTTTATCATCGCCGATTGAACCACAGGTTATGGTGTAGAATCCGCGCCACAGGAGTAACTCCGCGATGGCAAACAACTATGCCTTGCAGAAATGGATTTTTACGATGGCCTTAGTCCTGACGGCATTGTTCCCGGTTAGTGGGTTGGCGCAATCCAAGATTGACCTTGTCGGGACCTGGAAATTGATATCAGCTACAGATACCACTGACAAAGGCCAGGTCATTAAAAACCCTTACGGTCTGAATCCTACTGGCTTTCTTACCTACACGACTGACGGCAGGATGATGGCTATTATCACTGCTGGTGGACGAAAGCCGCTGTCCGTTCTAGACAGAGTGTCGGCACCAGCCGAGGAAAGAGCAGAGGCGTTTTCGACCTTGGTTGCCTACGGTGGACGGTACACTCTCAGCGGCGACAAGGTGATTCATCACGTTGAAATTTCCGCTTTGCAAAACAACGTGGGTACCGACCTGATGCGGACGATTGTTAAAGTCGAAGGTAAACGTGTGACCCTGCGAGCGGCACTTTCCAAGGGCGGACTCCACGTCGCCGAAGAATTGGTTTGGGAGCGGATGAATTAGAGTTTTTCTCCCTCAGTTCTCTAGTGCCTGGCGGCAGTACTCGTAACATTTCGTCATTTCAGCGACCGTATCCATAGCTGGTGTTCCGTATTCGTACTCGATGTTGGCGGGAATCTTCCATTGGTTGTCACGCAAGAGCCGCAAAACCGTGACGATGGGCGTATCGCCCTCGCCAAAGGGCACGTTGGGTCCGTGGTTCTTCTTCCGGTCTTTGATGTGTAGCGTGACAATGCGGTCATGATGTTCGCGGAGATACGCAACAGGGTCGCCCCCAGCCGCTATGAAATGACCGATGTCGAGATTCACGCTCATGTAACGTGAAGCACCGTTCAAGCCGCGTGCAAATGTCTCCGCCGTCGAGAATTCGTCCGGGTCGTCCGTCTTATCGTGGCCATGAAAGCCAACTGAAATCTTATATTGTTGCGCGAACGCGTCCACGCGAGGGACCATGCTTACATTCGCGGAAGAGGTTATGTAGCGGACGCCGAGAGCATTTGCGATACGAAATCCCAACTCGACCTGTTGGTCGGTCATCCCCTTGCGAAATGAACAGTTCCAGGCATAAAGACGAATCCCTGCGTCGTCGAATTGTTTGCGAACGCTCTCGAATCTGTTGAGCGGCTGGATTTGGAGCCACGAGAGATGTTCCTCTAAGGAATCTTTGGGTTCCCCCAATGTGTTCTCCCAAAGCTCGCACTCACCCAAGCCGACCCTTCGATAAGCATTCAGGCATTCGTTAAACGAGAGCGTCCGAAAAGAAAAGCTCTGCGCGCCGATTAAGACTCCGCGAACGGTGGAGTTAATCATCTCTCCCGACCTGCCAATGCCAGGCATCAGTAGGCCAGCGACGCCCGCCGCTAGGCACTTACTCGCTTCACGTCTAGTCATGCGAGCCATAAGATAGTGGGAATTGGCGCAGTATAGACGTGCTTTTCTGGGAAAGATAGTATCTACGCAACCGCAGTCGCAGCCGCAGAGATTCGTCCCTCTCCAGCTTGAAGTTTCAGAGCAGAACCCAAACGAAATAGGCCAATCCGGCACCAATCTCAATGGCGAAGGCTGCGAAGGCGCACCCGCATCTCAGCAAGACAATTCCGGCAAGCGTGACGGGAATAATCCCGGCGGCACATGCAGCGGCCCGCTGTCGCCGAGTCATTTCGCGTCACCAGTACGTGATTGGGCGAGCTTCGCCTTAATCGCCTTGATGGCTTGCTCAGCATCGGCAAATGCGGAGAGCGGAATTGCTAAGGTCGTGCATGGTTTTGAAAACAGAACCAAGCCCTCAGTGACACCGAATCCGCTTTGGATACCGATACAGCAGACTCCAGCCCTGGCGCAGATTCGGAAAACTCGGTCTTCTGTTTCGCGGTCTTGCTGTGCTGGTGGGGCAATGATAGATGTCTTGATAGATTCCATTCGGACTTGCCTCCGTTTGGGATTTAGGGGCGTTCGGCTGCTTAGAACAGCCGGGCGTCCCTCTTACATGCTTGCGCTTACTTCGAAGTGCGGCGACGGTCTATCGGTATCACGTTAGATGGTTCGTCTATCAATTCCTCGGTCGGAATCTCCGCCTCTTCCTCCGGCCCGAGTTCTTCTGGTGGATTCCCGAGATAATTAAGCTCCAGCCAGTTCTTGCGCGTCAGTGGAAGGTTATTCTTCTTTAGCCAGGCCACACCGTTGTCCATCGACATCCTCCTCGAATCCGATTTGCTCCGCCTCTTCGGTTGTGACCGAAATCTCAATGCCGCTGAATTCAGCATCCAGGATTTTCTTGCCCCGGCTGCGAATGCAAAGACGCGTTAAATGAGCACTCCGCAGAAAATACGCCTTCCATTTAGCCATCGGCCCGAATCCCCATCTCGCGCAACAGCCATTGGTCTTGCTGCGTTAATTCCAGCCGGTCGCTCGCCCAGCTCGCCGGGCGTTCGGCTTGCTCAGCGTCGAGTGCTGCGCGAACCTGCTGCTTTTCTTCTGAGGACATGGCCCCGATGGCCTCGTGAAACATCTGCAACGTCTGGTCCGCGTTCTTGACCAAGCTATCGGGTCCGTTAGTTCGCAGCATTTCCTGCTGGGCTTCGACGAAGTGTGCGGAGTTTGCGGTCGAGCGAATTATGTCTTCACAAACCGAACAGTATCCACGAACTCCGTCTGTGCGCTCGATTACGATTCCACACTTCGCGCACTTGCTCACGCCGTCTCCGTTCATGACACCCTCAGGTGGTCACGGAGGATTCCGGCCACTATTTCCCGGATGAACCGATGTTCCACGCACACGGCACCGCCAAACGTCAGGCGGTCTTCGGGAAGGTTGTGCTCGACCCAGTATTTGGCGGCGGGAGTTAAAGGCGTGAGGAGAAAAATGGTGAAGTGATTCTCGACGAGGAAGTCTGGTTCTGTTGGAGAACTACCGGAAGCCTGAAATTCGTTCTTGTGGGTCATTCGTTTTGCTCCTTTCAAGAGCCGCATCATCTGAGCACCGCGTCGAGTGGGGAACTCGCTCGGTTGCTAGAGGCCGAAGCCTCGTTCTGGATGCTTAATGTTGAGAGGCTAACAACGATTGCTGCGAATGCCTATAGTACTTCGGGACGATTACTTGGCCTGTCTCAATCTCCGTTCTGCTGACGCCGCCTTGAAAGCGTTCTCCAGCTTCTGCATCGCCTGGTAGGACTCTTCCGAAACCGGCTTGACGTAGTAATTGAGTGTGGTCGAAACGTTCGCGTGCCGCAGAATGGCCTGAATAATCTTGCTATCGACCCCAAGCGAGTGCAGCAGGGTTCCGACCCCGTACCGAAACGGGTGCCATCCGCGCCACTTGATTTTGGCCTCCTCCAACGCCTCCTTCATATCACGCCGGTAAACGTTCTCCATCCATAACGGCTGTCCGGTCTCTCCATGAAATACGAAGCCGGTCCCGGAATTCCGGCGTTTATGCTCTTCCAACTGCTCCAGAAGGAAGGGCACGACCGGAACCGCTTCTCGGCTGGCGAGGGTCTTTGTGTCATTGACCTTGCCATGCCAGACCCCGCGCTGGACCTGGACCTCGTTGCCGCTGAAATCCTCCCAACGAAGCCCTTTCAACTCCGATAGTCGCAGGCCGGTGAGCGCAGCCGTGAATACGATTGTTCGGCTTGGCTCTGGCAGCACTTCCAACATTCCCGTGACTTCATCTAAGGTGTAGGCAGGCCGCTTAGCTTTAGGTTTGCCTCGGGGAATCTCCGCGTCACGAACTGGATTCTCACCGTTGATGAGCCTGTTTCGCTTGGCAAATTTAAAGGCTCCGCTGAGAAAACTCTTCAAGTTCTTGTGTGTTGTGTGAGCGCGTTGTTTTTCTTTTGCTACGTCGTGCAGCAACTTGTCGGCGTCCGCCGTGTCGAAATCCCGAAGCTGTACCTGACTAAGTTTCAGATGCGGTTTGACCAGCTTGAACATGTCCTCGTAGCCCTTGGCCGTGCTTGGCTTTTTCGCCTCGCGCACATGCTTCAGGTACACGTGTTCCAAAAATGAAAGAACCGTGTCTGTCGATTCTGGCTTTGCAATGTTGGCGTTGATTGGGGCGAGGATTAAGTCGGCCAGTGGCCGGACACTGTCTTCGTCGCGATATTCACGTGAGTACGTCGCCAGCTTCTTGGCCTTTCGCTTCCTGACGGTCTTACCATTCTCAATTACCGTCTCCCAATATCTCAGGAGCCAGCAATTCCCCACACGCTTGATTTGGCCTGTCTGCATTCCATCTCCTTGCCAATATTCCCAAACGACCCCAAAATGCCCCAATAGTACTTTGGGTACAGATTGGGCACAGGTTTTTGAAAACCAGCATGAATACTGGTGAAGAAGAGGGTGACAGATAATTTCCTAAACCGTTTGTCGGGAGTTCGACTCTCCCCAGGCCCACCATATCTCTGTTTGCGCCGCTTGAAAGATCAAGTCGAATGGCTTTCTGTAAGTAGGATAGATATTTACGGCATCGATCGCGCAGTTCGATAGAACGATTTTGAGCAGTTTGGCTTTTTCCGCCGAATTCTGCCTAAGGTATAGAAAGTGCGCCTTATTCGCGAGTTCTAGAATCCTTACACTATTCAGTAGTCTGCCTGGCTCAGCCCTATCCAGGTCAGCGATTGACGCTAATAGGCGCTGTTCCTCGTCGTGCCATTCAGCGGACTTGGTATCCCAGAATTCGTTGGTAATGCGGCCGTCGAGCTTGTCAACGTAAGCTTTGTCCAAGCGGCAACGGACAGTCGTCAACCTGTGTCGCAGGCGTTCGATCTCCTGCTGCCGAACGCCTTGCTCGCGGTCCTTATCATCTAGGAGCGATTTTTCAAGCTGGACAAGGACGTCATCGGGCACGTGGATGTTCTTGAGAATCGTCCCCAAACGTTCTGCTATTTCCTCTTCCCGAAAATACGGGAGCTCGCACTTTCCGCGATAGCCGGTGCAATGGTAATAGATATATTTGCCCTTTTTGATCTCCGCTGTCACAGCGCATTTGTCATGCGCGCACTGCAACAGCCCCGAAAAAGCGAATGAATTCTTTCCCAACTTTCCCCGATTCTTGCCATGTAATACGTCCTGCACGTGATCGAAAGTATCGCGGTTTACCAGGGGTGGGTGTTTTCCAGCATAAACTTTGCCATTCCAAACAAAGAGACCAATGTAAAACGGATTCTTTAGAAGGCGTTGGAGATATCCGTTTGGGTAAGAAACGCCAAATTCAGTACGAATTGTGTTCCTTAGGGTCAGTAGGGAGTGTCTTCCGGTGGCGTACAGATCGAATAAGCGTCGGGCAATAACGGCCTTATCGGGATTGATTTCAATAGTCCGTTCGACCTTGTTATTGCGATAGCCCAGCGGCGGACGGCTGGGATAAATACCTTGTTCGGCTTTCTCGCGCATTCCCTTGCGAACTTCCTCACGGAGATTGTCGATGTAGTTCCGGGCCATGAGGACCTGAATTCCGTGCATAAACTTGGCTTGGGATTTTGAATCTTTGCTGATGACCTGGCCTTCTTTCACCAAGTGAATTTCGACACCCAACTCCTCCAAGAGGACATAATCGCGAAAATTCCGATAGAGTCTGTCTGTTTTTTCAACCAAAATCACCCGGCACGTCGGATTCTCGCGGAGAAAGCGCACCATTTCACCAAATTGTTTACGCCCTGCTGTCTTCGCTGTTTCTACATCGACAAATTCGCGAATGATGCGAAATCCGTGAGCGGGAGCGTACTCGCGTATGGGTTTTTGCTGAGCGGGAATTGAATACCCCTCGCGCTCTTGCTCTCTGCTCGATACGCGTGCGTAGCTCAGTGAATCAATCATGAGTTCTCAACTTCCCGCGCTTTGCCCGCTATTTGTTCGAGTTCACCTTGCACGCGTTCAATTTCATTGTCAACCGCTCGGATCGCCGCTTCCAGCGCTTGATCGTGCGAGAAAAACGCTCGTCTCTCTTCGAGCTTCTTTTTTCGCCCGCGCAATTGTTGAATATGATTAAAAAGAACCAATGCCTTGTCTGTGAGCGATTCCTTACCGACGATTAACGTCCTAGTCTCGATGAGCTCCCGCAAACGTCGAATTCCGGCCTGGCCACGAAAGAAGACCTGAATTCCGCAGGAATCGCACACACAATAGGGTTTTTCCTTGCGCGATAGCCGGATCTCCAAGCCGGTCCCGCAAACAA
>Ga0207148_1132_pt1 | contig 14824 bp, 14 predicted proteins | sample Alteio_BWMinHeat_34_FD_153558 | JGI IMG/M metagenome (GOLD analysis project Ga0207148, IMG submission 153558) | Enriched cells from forest soil in Barre Woods Harvard Forest LTER site, Petersham, Massachusetts, United States -... | ecosystem: Environmental > Terrestrial > Soil > Temperate forest >... | reverse complement strand
CAGGTGATGGCCGAGGTACGGGCGGACGCGGGGATCCCGGTGCTGCTGACCTCCGAGATTACGCAGACCCCGGCGCTCTCGTATGCGGTGCGGAGCGGGGCGCGGCGGTGGAGTCATGATCACTTCGAGTCGCAATGGAGATGAGCGTCTGCGTGAGATTGCTTGCAGACAGCTCGGTATGACGCGCTCATTTGAAGGAGTTTCCGCAAGCGCTATTGTTCCGGGCTCTGCTATTGTTGAAGGACAAGGGGAATCGGAAGCGTATGCCCTGCCTCCCCGTACGAAAGGATTTCGATGAAGGCGGTCATCCTCGCCGGTGGATTAGGCACCAGAATCAGTGAAGAAACAGCGGTCCGGCCCAAGCCCATGGTTGAGATTGGTGGCAAACCCATTCTCTGGCACATTCTGAAAACCTATTCTCATTTCGGAATCAACGATTTTGTGATCTGCCTGGGCTACAAGGGCTATGTCATCAAAGAATTCTTTGCGAATTATTTCCTGCACACCGCCGACGTTACATTTTGCATGGAAGAGAATCGCATGGAAGTCCACGATACTACGACCGAGCCATGGCGGGTTACGTTGGTTGATACCGGTGATGCGACGCAAACAGGCGGTCGGTTGAAGCGGGTGAGTAAATACCTCGAAGGGGAAGATACGTTCTGCCTGACCTATGGTGATGGGGTTTCTGATGTTGATATCGCCGCGAGCATTGCATTTCATCATCAGCATAAGGCCTTAGCCACCATGACGGCTGTCCAACCAGCAGGTCGCTGGGGGAGCTTGGACTTGGACGGAGATCGCATTGCCGAGTTCCGCGAAAAGCTAGCTGGCGATGGAGGCTGGATCAATGGTGGCTTCTTTATTTTGTCGCGAAAGGTTCTCGACTATATCGCTGACGACTCCTCCATCTGGGAGCGCGAGCCGCTCGAACGTCTAGCTCGTGAAGGGAAGCTAAATGCCTATCGGCATAGCGGTTTCTGGCAGCCTATGGATACTCTGCGTGACAAGCTCCATTTGGAATCTTTGTGGCAGTCGGGTGCGGCCCCCTGGAGAAGATGGTGATGTCGGGATGGGACAGCTGGCGCGGGCGTCGCGTCTTCATCACGGGACATACCGGCTTCAAAGGGAGTTGGATGGCGCTCTGGCTAACTCAGCTAGGCGCTACTGTGTGCGGTTATGCTCTTGAGCCTCCAAGCCAACCGAACTTATTTGAAGTTGCCCGTGTATCTGAGCGGATCCTAGACATTCGTGCGGACATCTGCGATTTGTCTCGCCTTAAGACAGCTATGATGGACTTCTCGCCTGATGTAGTCTTCCACATGGCTGCGCAAGCGCTGGTACGCCGTTCGTACATTGAGCCTGCAAGCACCTATGCTGCGAATGTAATGGGGACCGTGAATGTCCTCGAAGCCGTTCGTAGCACTCCGTCTGTGCGAGCTGTTGTCTGCATCACCACGGATAAGTGCTATGAAAATCGCGAGTGGCCTTGGGGTTATCGTGAGGTGGACCGATTGGGCGGCTATGATCCATATAGCAACAGCAAGGCATGTGCTGAATTGGTGTGCGCGGCCTACCGAAATTCGTTCTTTTTGCCGGAAGAGTTGAGCGTACATGAAGTCGCGGTCGCAACCGCCAGAGCGGGTAATGTGATCGGCGGCGGAGACTGGGCTACCGACCGGCTGATTCCAGATCTTCTAAGGGGCGTTCTGGCAGGAGAGAGCGTTCGCATTCGTTACCCCCATGCGATTCGCCCTTGGCAGCACGTGCTCGAACCCCTCCGGGGCTATCTTATGCTGGCCGAGCGCCTGCTTCAACGCGATCCGGAATTCGCTTCAGCCTGGAACTTTGGACCGAACGATCAGGACGCGAAGCCGGTCGAATGGATTGTCGGTCAACTCTCTCAGTTATGGCCGGGAGGGATGAGTTGGCAGATTGAAGACGGTGCTCACGTCCACGAAGCGACCTATCTGAAGCTCGATTGCTCTAAGGCGCATAACAGCCTGGGCTGGCGACCTGCGCTTAGCATTTCCAATGCGTTGCAACTAATCGTAGACTGGTCGCAGCATTGGCAGACGGGGGGGGATATGCAACGCTTCACTCTGGAGCAGATTGCCCAATATCGGGACCTATGCCCTGCCCGATGAAACGACCTCGACTTGCGGCATAGAAGATGCCATACAGGACCCGGAAACGAATGAGCGAGAAACTTGTTGTAAACGCAGCCTTAGTCGACGTTAACACTCCTGACGCCAGTCCCGCCGGAGCCCCGGCGTCTTCCGCTGAAGTGAAGCCGCCAATCGAAGTGCTGCGCGAGCAAATCAGGGCACTTGTGACGGATTACCATGCTGCAGCCTTTCCTCGCCGAGAGTTTGATCCGGGGAAGTCGGCAGTGCCCGTCTCTGGTAAGGTTTTCGATGCGGAAGATATCCAGCATGCCGTTGATGCGTCGCTGGACTTCTGGCTCACCACGGGGCGCTTTGCGGAACAGTTTGAACGCCAGTTTGCACGCATTATGGGCGTGCGCGACGCTCGATTGGTGAATTCCGGCTCCTCCGCGAACCTGGTTGCACTCTCGGCCCTTACTTCTCCGACGTTGGGTGAGCGTTCACTGCAGCCTGGGGACGAGGTCATTACGGTGGCAGCTGGATTTCCAACAACAGTGAATCCGGCAATTCAGAACCAGCTGGTACCGGTGTTTGTGGATGTGCAGCTGTCCACATACGACATCGATGTCGCCCAGTTGGAAGCTGCAGTTTCCAACCGCTCGCGCGCTGTTATGATTGCGCACACCCTAGGCAACCCATTCGATCTCGATGCCGTCACTGCTTTTTGCAAAAAGCACGATCTATGGTTGGTCGAAGACTGTTGCGATGCAGTGGGAGCCACCTACAAAGGGCGCGGGGTCGGTACGTTTGGGGACATTTCGACAGCCAGTTTTTACCCTGCGCACCATATCACGATGGGTGAGGGGGGCGCAGTGATGACTCAGAAGCCCGCCCTGACGAAACTGATCGAGTCTTTCCGCGACTGGGGCCGTGACTGCTGGTGTGCGCCAGGCAAGGACAACACTTGTGGTAAACGATTTGAGTGGGAGCTAGGCGAATTGCCGTGCGGCTATGACCATAAATACATCTATTCGCACATCGGTTATAACTTAAAGTTGTCCGATATGCAGGCAGCCGTGGGGGTCTCGCAACTCAAGAAGTTGCCCGAATTCATTGCAGCGCGACGCTCCAACTTTAACCGCCTTTACGAAGGCCTTTCGGACTTGCAGGAGTTTTTCTCGTTGCCACAGGCTACGCCAGGATCCGAACCAAGTTGGTTTGGTTTTCCAATTGCGGTCAGACCGGAGGGCGGTCTGAAAAGGGATCGCGTTGTGCAAGCGTTGGAACAGCGAAAGATCGGAACGCGACTGCTATTCGGAGGCAATTTATTGCGCCAACCCGCATATCTGAATTCGAAGTATCGGAAGATTGGCGAACTGACGAATACGGACTATGTAATGCACAACGTCTTTTGGATCGGAGTATATCCGGGTCTGACTGAAAATATGATCGATTACACTATCGAGTCATTCCATGCGATCGTCAAGAATAGGTTGCTTGTTTTGTGAGATTTTAGTCAGCTGAAAGTCTCTGAGCACAGGTGAGCCACGGGAAGATGGCCCCAGGAGTTGGCTGGAAGCTATTTCCCGAGAGCAACTCAGATAGTTTTCTGGAGGCTTTGGTGGACGCCCGTTGCACGTGACAGGATTGACTGTCTAGTAAGGATCATTCTTTTTGCCGGGCTGTGTTTTCCTTGTTTGACGGGGCGGAGGTAATTAAGGGGGTTGCTGTGCTTTGGAAAGTGATGCTTCCGGGAGCGCTGTTCACGCTGGTATTTTTTCTTGTTCTACGGCTCCCGGGGACGGAGCTATGGGCAAAGCTTCGATTGGCACAGCTACGCTTGATGTGGCGTATTCTCTGCGGGATTTTTGTGCTTTTGGTCGTCGGTTGCGGGCTCGTCGCAGTGGTTACGGAGCGAATCCGTTTTTTTGAAGAGGCGACGGTACTCTCGACGGTGGCCGCATTTTGGCATGGCCAAGCACTCTATCCTTCGACGCAGGCACCCGTCGAGTATGGATTACTGTATGGGCCTGTTACCTACTTTATGTATCTGCCACCTATGATGGGCGGAGCTTTGCGACTGTGGGGCTATGAAGCCTGGGCTCTGGGAGCGCTCGGCGGTACGTTCCTTCTTCTGTTTCTTGCGCTGCGACGTAAATTTGGTGTGTCAGTGGCTTTGGGTAGTGCCGCATTGTTGGCGGCTAATGTTGCTCGGTTTACAGGCAACGAATGGGCCATCAAGGCAGATGTTTGGATCCTTCTGTTCAGTGCTCTTAGTTTTTGGGCTTCTTCCCGTCTTCAATCCTGGACAGCTGCGTGTGTTATCGCAGTAGCTGGAGCCATGCTTGTGGATCTGAAGGCTACCTTGCTATTGATTGCGTTGCTGCCGTTTGTGCTCCTCTGGCAGCGTGAGCGGTCGGCACGTGTTCCTGTAGTGGTATTTGCCCTACTGCTTCCTTTGCTGGCATTGTTGCCGTTTTCCCTGCCGGGTGTGTCTCTGTCCAACTATGTGAGGTTACTGCTCGAGTACAAGAGTCATGCGACTTCGGCCAGAGTGCTAGCGATTAATACGCAAATGACTCTAATCATCTTCCTGCCGACCTTTACCTTGCTTTGGGCTGCGATGAGCGTGGCTCCGCGGACAGCATGCTCGTGGATTCGGGAACGTTCAGCTTATCTAGTGATCCTAATCGTAGCGTGCGTTGTCGCCACGGTCACTGGAGCCAAAGAGGGGGGAGGGCCGTGGCACTGCGTCGTGCTGGTCATTCCTAGCCTATTTGTCGACGCTGAGTTGTGGCGCCTTGCGGCGCCGACTGAGCTGCCATCGTTATTTCAGAACCCGAGACGCTTCGCTCCGATTTTGGGGGTAAGCCTCGCCTTATTCGTCACGGGCCTCAAACTGCTTGCCGGGGGGGTGAAGGAACGGCTCTATGACCAGCCGGGCGATACTCCAGTTTCGATGCGAGATGTCGAGAACGATCTATTGGCGATCAGCCAACGGTATCCCGGGGAAACGATTCAAATGGGGTATTCAGACCGAGCACATTTCAATCTCACAAACGTGCGACCAATTTTGTATGTTCGAGGAAATCCTCTGTTTGTTGACCCGCAGGCGCGGAATGAGGCAGATGTGATCGGGAAGCCGATCTCACCGGAGGTGCTTAATGCGCTCGCACGCTGCAAGATTCAACTCTGGGTGATTCCGAAAGGAGCAGAGCCATTCTCCATGGAGTCTATGTACTGGCTGGACCCCACGGTCGATCGGAAGGGGATGGAGGCAGCGTTGTACCCGGCGAACTTTCGCCAGACATTCTTTGAGCATTATCGAGAGATCCAGCAGACGAGCCGTTACTTTAACGTGTGGGCATGCCAGAATACGGATGCGTCTGCTGCACACGGGTAATTCCATGAAAGCTGCCTTGAGCATAGCGTCCTATTCATCTGACGGAACGACTCAAGCTAATGAAGTACCTTTCAACTGCAACCCAGAATAAGTATGCGAGCATGAGGGAAGCCGTAGTATAGATGGGGAACTGGACCCACATTGAAATTCTATCGTGACAAGCGAAAGTGAGTGCGTGAAGCACGATAGGATGCACCAAGTAGAGGCTAAAAGAAATCTTGCCCAGAAATTGGGGAGATCTTCGATTGAGAATGCGGCGCGCTAGAGATGCGTTCAGTGCGAGAACGATTAGACCTACGGCGCAAGATTCGCCGTAGTAGATAGATGAGGTAGCTTTGTCCAGGGTCCTGGGTATATGGCAACGACAAGACCAATTCGCGCAGCCCGAAAAACAATATTACTGCTTCCGACCCCGAGTAAAATGGCTTTAGAAGAAAAAGACCACTCTCTTCCAGTGTGGCAGTTGATAGAGGCTGTTGGGCATCTACATATCGTGGAAATGTAGAAAGACTCCAGAAAGCGAAGCCAATCCACGACCAGGATCGAGCTCTGTCAGGCGGCGACCACCTGATGGGTCTGCAATCGGTGAATCGTTTGCGGGGGCCTTTGTGGACTGGCTCAATTAGGTAGGAGTCCCTTCGCTATCAAGAGAGATTGCCCGATGTTCATCGACTTGCGGATTGCTGTTCCCAAGAGAGAACCGTCTCTAAGCCTTGGTCCTTGGTGGTCCGAGGAGACCAGTGGAGGAGGCGGTGGGCCTTGGTATTGTCGGCGACGAAGAACTTCTGGTCGCTCTGGCGCCAGGGGAGCTGGCGGTAAGTGAGGCGGATATCAAGCTTGGACTCGAGCAGGTGGAAGAGCTCGAGCAGGGACATGCTGTTCTCGATACCACCGCCGATGTTGAAGGCCTCGCCGCGGGCCTGTTGGATGTGTTTGAAGGCTGCGATGTAGCATCGTACGGCGTCGGAAACGTGGAGGAGGTCGCGGACCTGCTTGCCGTCGCCGGAGATGGTGAAGGGCTCGCGCATGGGGTTGGTCTTGGCCTCCAGCGCCTGGCGGCAGAACCAGCCAACCCAGCCCTGATCGAAGGTGGCGAACTGGCGGCCGCCGTAGATGGTGGAGTGGCGGAAGACGACCGTGTTGAGGCCGAAACCGCGGGCGTAGTCGAGCATGTACTGATCGGCGGCGCCCTTGGAGCAGCCGTAAGGGGTGTGGAACTCGATGGCGGTGGACTCGTCGACGCCGCTATGGGAGATGCGCGGTTGGTAGCGGCTGGGAGTCTCGATGAGGTCGAGGTGCTCGAGGTTGCCGTAGACCTTGTTGCTTGAGGCGTAGACGACGGCGGTCTGGGGGCAATGCTGGCGGATGGCCTCGAGGACGTTGATGGAGCCGAGGACGTTGATCTCGAAGTCGCGCCGCGGGCTCTGCATGGAGGTGGTCATCGCGACTTGGCCGGCAAGGTGGAAGATGACGTCTGGTTTCAGGTGCTTGATCACACTTTCCACGTCGAAGGAGTTACGGATATCTCCGTGGACAAAGTTGATCGGATCCTTCGCGTTGTTGAGCGTGCGCAACCAAGTCAGGTTGGCTGAAGCTCCATGGCGCGAGAGGTTGTCGAAGACCGTGACCTTTCCGTCTTGGTCGAGTAGATGGGCAGCGAGGTTGGACCCTACAAAGCCACAGCCGCCGGTAATAAGCGCGTTCATCTTGTCTCCATCTCCATCTCCATCTTCGCCGCATTTTGGAAGCGACGTAGTTTCTGCAGGGTCTTTAGGTAGCCGAGTGCGAACTGGGCGAGCTTGCGTTTACTTGTGCCGGCCTTTCGCCGAGCGAAGGTGACGGGCACCTCGCCGATCCGAGCGGCGGGCCGATGTGTCACTGCCTTAATGAGCAGTTCTTCCAAAATGTCGAAATCGTTCGACTCTAGTTTGATCGGCTTGATGGTCTCGCTGCGATAAAGACGGAATGAGTTGGTAACGTCCTTCGCATGGATATTGAAGGCGAGACGGAAGGTTAGGTTCACCAGATAAGACATCCAGATCAGAATTGCTGGATTTTCTGTGTGGCCACCTTCCACATAGCGGGAGCCGATCGTAATATCCCAGGTCTTGCGCTTCGTCCACATAGATTCGAAGTAGTCGGGCGAGTGCGATCCGTCCGCATCCATGCACAGCACATAACGGCCGCGGGCTGCCGCTATCCCTGTGCGAATGGCATCGCCATACTGATTGCCTCCAGAGCGGTGGATGTGGCGGACTTGGTGGAGGGCACAGACTGCCGAGGTGTCATCCTTAGGGTCTTGCGTATCGATCACAAGAATCTCAAAGCTAGGAGTCAGCAACATCACTTTCGCCTTGACAAGCGGCAGCAGATCGCGCAAGCTCGCGGCCTCAAGATAGGCCGGAATCATGATGGTGAGGTCAAGAGCTTGATCGGAAGGGCGATCCGTGCGTTCTACTGAGGCTGGCATCATAAATATTGTTCCGGGCGAATAACGGGAAGTTGTGGGTACTGAGATTGAGCGAGTTGCCATACCGCGTAGGCGAGGTTGGTGCGGGGTCGCCAGCCGAGCGATCTCGCCAGATGGATATCGGCGACGAGATTCATTGGCTCATGGGGATGGAACGGTAGCGCCCCGAGTTGGAGCTCGACGTTTAGTCCGAGTTGACGACAGACGTTTCCGACGATGCCGCGCAGAGAGATTGACTGACCGGAGCCCAGATTGAACACGTCGCGCCCGGGCAAGGTGCCATCCTCGAGAAGAGAGCAGATGGCCTCCGCAATGTCTTGGACCGCGCAGAAGTCACGAATTTGTGTTCCGGGCGACATGAGAAACGGGCGGCCTTCGGCTGCAGCGCGCAGGAGTGACGGGAATAAGCGATCTCCGCCATCATGCAGGCCAGTAAAAGAAAACGGGCGTACGACAGTGAGATGGCGCTTCAGTCGTTCTGCGCCAGCACGAAGAAGACAGTCCGCTGCTGCCTTTGAGGCTCCGTAAGGATGGAGAGTGTCAATTGGATCACCTTCTCGGGCGGGCCTGTCTTGCTGGCCATAAACGAGTCCAGTAGAGACATGGATAAAGTGGCAAGTAGGGATCTGGCAAGAGGCTTGGAAGAGTGCGACTGTCGCTGCCACATTAATGTGAATTTGTTCGAACCAGCCTATGCTGCTTGGGCGGACTCCAGATGCTGCGCAGTGCACGATGGCATTCGGCTGGAAGTCGAGTACGGCTTTGCTGGTCGCAGCGAAGTCCGCCATATCGACCTGCAGTAGCATAACATTCGCGAGGTCACCGAATAAGCTCTCGTCGAGCGTCCGCATCAATACAAGAATTTGAATACGGGGGTGTACTCGGCCGAGATGGCGAACAACGTTGTACCCGAGTGTGCCAGAGGCACCGGTAACGAGAACTTTGGCGAGGTGAGACCTGGGCATCTAGATACTTAGTTCCTCTATCAGGTCGCGATGGACTCAGATCTACTGTAACAGGTCTGTGATGGCCATGCGACATGAAATCTGTCACTTGAGGCCGCGCCCTGATCATAGCGGGTTGGGGAGGTAGACTCGCAAAAGCGAGAAGGGATGAAGTGCAACGTTACCTTGGCGGACCGCCCCAACCAACCCGGCCTAGGAGCCCGTCGGATAGATGTGAAGTTCCCAAGGTTGTTGTCCATTTGATCGAGAACCGGGAAGCTGAGGTGCGCACCGCAGGCATCTCGGGAGACCAAATGGACTATCACCCGACTCAAGCTCAACCGGGCGAAGACGCTGGAGCCGCAGATCCCTAGCCTCGCTACGAACACTCCGCTCCCGGCGCCTGTTGCACAGACATCAAACGCTGGGCCGTATCGTCCGTCCTGGCCACCGCATCACCGGCAGGCCGAGACCCACGGCGCCGGCTGGGAGTTGGTCTACGTCGCCGTCGATGGCCACTCCCACATCGCCTTCACCGCCATGCTGGTGGATGAAATGGCCGCCTCCCCCTCAGACTTCCTGAGCCAGGCCACCGCCTGCTTCCACCGCCTCTGCGTCCCCATCCGGCGCGTGGAGATCGACAACGGACCCTACTTCTACATCCACCACTTCGCTCGCGGCTGCGGCCAGTTCCAGATCGGGCACATCCGCACCCTATCTACACCGAACGAACCAACGGCAAGGCCGAGCGCTTCATCCAAACCGTCGTTCCGAGAATGGGCCCGCACGCCTCTATCCGAACTCCGAACACAGGCGCAGCTGCCTGCAACGCGGGATCCGTCAGTACAACTGACCTCAAGAGTTTCCGCGCCGGCGAGCCGAAACAGTCCTTGCTTTTTCCACCTTCGCTGCATGATTGGCTTCTGAAAGATCATTTAGGGCGTTTTTGTCGGACTTGTGAACCGCTTGACCATGGGCGATCTGCCCGTCGTACAGCGAGAAGGACTGTGTGGGATATTGTCGCATCCCGGCGCTGATGGTTCGTGTGTTGCTCCGGGGTTTAGGCGCGCAAGAGACTGGCGCACGATCATCGCCTTGTGCCTGGTAGCGTTCCCTTGATCTTGGTGAAGCTGGCTTCGAGCAAAACTGTACAGCCTGCAGAAATAACTCTGCCTTTGTGCAGTGGTCCGGGTGCTCGTCAGCCGAGAGGACGCGAAGCGCCACATCGTCGTAGGTCTTGGCCTTGGATCCACACACGATCCGCATCTTCCATCGCAGGGCTTGATCGCGGGATACTGGCTGGCCGGCAGCAAGGGCGAGATGCTCATCGAGCCGTCCGACTACGGCAGTCGGCCACGTAGGCCACGCGTTCCTATCGCAACGACGCCAGCAGTGGCTCACACCGGGGCCCGGTTCGGGCATGCTATTACTTGCGACGATTTGGCTATCTTTGCCAGCACAAACTCGCGCATGCGCCGCAGGAATACCGGCGTCGCAAACTCTGCTGCCCAGCGCTGAATCAGCGCGGAGTCAAAGCTTGCGGCAGAGTTGGCAGCTTCAAACCGCAATATTCCATCGATTACGGATTCGACTGTTTGCTCCTGGAAATAGATTCCAGTGGGAGAGTCGCCCATCCCGCGGACCGTTTCCAGCGATCCCCCGGCCCCATATGCAATTACAGGGCGGCCACAGGCCTGTGCTTCTAGTGGAATCATGCCAAAGTCTTCATCTGCCGCGAACAGCAAAGCCTTACATTTGGCATATTCCTCCCAGAGAGCGTCCGTCGTTAGCTCCCCCAGAAATGTAACAGCAGCACCGGGTGCTCCCGCCAACTTCTTTAAACGCACTTCTTCCGGCCCAGTGCCGACAATTCGCAGCGTGCGTCCCAGACGTATACACGCTTCTATCATCAACTCGGTGCGTTTGTATCCCACTAGGCGTCCAGCACACAGATAATGTGCTCCTGGCACCTTCGCCAGTCTAGCCCGGTGGAGATCGATTGGCGGATGAATCACCGTGCTCTCCCGTCCGTAGAAGCGCTCTATCCGTTTGGATACATACTCCGAGTTTGCGATAAAATGCGTTACCTGCTGGGCCGCTTTCTCATCCCACGCGCGAACTCGGCTTGCAGTTGCCGAAAAGAGGGTCCGTGTAAGTGGTCCCATCTGTGCACGGTAAGACTCGTATCCATCGTATAGGTATCGCATTGGGGAATGGCAGTAGCAGATATGTATAGCTCCGGCATCCGTCCGTACGCCTTTTACCGGTCCACTGTCCGAGGAGATCACCAAATCGAATCCGCGCAGGTCCAGACTTTCTGTCGCGGCCGGATACAGCGGCATCATGTGCCGATGGTATTTTTTTGCCAAAGGCAGTCTTTGCAGAAACGACGTATGAATGCGTCGCTCTTGCAACCCATCTGGAATGCCCGGCGTGTCGGCAAGCAGCGTAAATATCTCAGCCTCCGGAAATAGGGAAGCAATGCACTCGGCAACGCGCTCGCCGCCGCCGCGCGTCACGAACCAGTGATGAACTATAGCAATCCGCACACTACACTCTACCTTATGGACATGCCAGATGGCCTCGATGCGGCTCTTAGCCTATTTTACCCAGTCGAGTCGAATAGAATGGGAAGGGGAGACGAGTGAGCATGCTGTCGGAACTGAAAAACGAGCAGATTGAGGTTGCGGACGCTCAGATAGCATCCGCGCAAGACGTGCATTTATTGGATCTCTTGATTGTTTTCGCGAGGCGCAGGAGATTCATCTTTCGTTTTACGCTCGGGACCGCAGTTCTCTCCGTGATTGCGGTGCTTGTCCTTCCCAGTCGGTACACTGCAGAGACCGTTCTCATGCCGCCCGGCCAAAACTCCTCCTCCATGAGTTCAGCGATGCTAAGCCAACTTGGTGCTGCGGGTGGGCTTGCCGCCGCTGCTGGCGCCGGTCTAGGCCTCAAGAATCCCGGGGATATGTATATTTCGCTCCTCAAAAGCCGGAGCGTTGAAGATTCCGTTATTCAGCGGTTTGGGCTCATGGCCAGCTATCACGCAAAGCTGCCCTCGAGCGCCCGCCTTGGGTTGGAAGCGCACTCCAAAATAGCCCTGGGAGCCAAGGATGGGTTCATCACGATCAGCGTGACCGATCGCGATCCAAAGCAGGCGGCTGCAATTGCTAACGGCTATGTCGAAGAGTTTCGTAAGTTTTCCGCGAGTTTAGCAATCACTGAAGCCTCGCAACGTCGCTTGTTCTTTCAGCAGCAGTTGTTGGAGGCCAATGAAAACCTTGCGAGGGCGGAAGAGGAGTTGAAGCGCACCGAACAGTCCACTGGCGTTCTGCAGGTCGATAGTCAGGCCAGGTCGTTGATTGAATCCGCAGCGGAATTGCGTGCCCAGGTTGTGGCGAAAGAGGTTCAACTACAGAGCATGCGCACCTATGCTACCGAGGATAATCCAGAATTGCTTATGGCGAAGCAACAACTGGCTGCGCTGCAAGACCAACTCGCCAAACTCGGTGGCAAGGATGCCAATGCAAGTGCAGACATTATTGTTCCCAAGGGCAACATCCCAGAGGCCGGGATGGAGTACATGCGCAAGTTCCGGGATGTTAAATATTATGAGACCATCTCGGAGTTAATGGCGAAGCAGTTTGAAATCGCAAAGCTGGATGAGGCACGCCAGGGCACCACCATCCAGGTGGTTGACGCTGCGGTACCGCCTGATCACCGCTCCTTTCCTCAACGTACACTCACGGTCATAGCAGTCGGACTGGTCGGATTTTTTATCGCCTGTGGGTGGTGCGTCCTTGCAGAAGGGCTGCAGCGCATGAAGAACAACCCGGATGAAGTGCAGCGACTTGATCAGTTGCGAGCTACGTTTCGAAATTAGTAGCGATCCGGCATGATCGCTGCTAATCCAGAGGTGGATTGGATATCTTTTAATGACCCGCAAGAGCCTGATCGTAAAACTGGGTGCTATTGGCGATGTGGCTACGGTGTTGCCTGCAGCGTGGAAGCTGCGTCAGTCGGGATCGGAGGTCGATTGGCTGTGCGGCAAGAGCGTCGCGCCCTTGCTGTCTTGCTATAGCTGGGTGCGCCCCATCGTGGTGGACGACGCCCGACTGTTAGGCGAGAGCCGCGCGCGCGCGATCTTGGAGGTGCTCCGAACCTGGCGCAGCCTCTTCGGCTCATCCTATGACCTTTGTGCCGTTCTCCAGTACGACCGCCGATTCCGGCTTCTCACCCTGCCCGTACGAGCTCGGAGATCCATCGCCCTGGATTGGAAGAAGCGCGCCTCACAATTGGTCTCCGAGCGCCATCACACAGCGGAGTATGCTCGTATCCTGTGCGATCTGAAGGACGAATATCGCACGGAGAACCTTGCTCCACTGGCACCCGATCGCTTGCCCGAAAACCCTCTGCCGCGCAGCGGGAAGACACGCATTGCACTGGTTCCGGGGGGAGCGCGCAATCTGCTCCGGGATGATGCGCAGCGGCGCTGGCCTCTCGAATCCTATGTGGTGCTGACCAGGCTTCTGCTGGACCGAGGCTACGAGGTCGTCCTCACCGGAGGACCGGGAGATCAGTGGGTTGAACCCCAATTTACGGGCCTTCCGGTAGATAACAGGATCGGCCAGTGGGCCATTCCGCAGACCCTGGCATTTTATCAGTCCTGCGACTGCGTGGTGACCCATGACACCGGCCCCTTGCATCTAGCTGGATTGGCCGGATGTGGCTTGGTGGGACTCTTTGGCCCGACGACGCCTTCCAAGTTCCTTCCACGGCGCAACGGCGTCGTCGGCCTCTGGGGAGGCGAGCGCCTGCCCTGTCGGCCGTGCTACGACGGTCGCGAGTTTGCCCCTTGCAGCTCGAACGGATGCATGATCTCGATCACTCCCCAGCGGGTCGCGGCAACGATCGAGGAACTGCGAGCAAATCCTGCTGCAGAATGGTGCGTGCACAACTCATGAATGAACTGGTGATGAAAAAAGATCACGCGAAGAACACTAACTGGATATTCTGGGGGGCTCTTGTTCTTTGCACGCTATACCAATCCTACAGATACCCGCTGCAAATCAACTCGACTCTGACCAGTCCCACCTATTCGGACACGCCGTTGATCCTGCAGGTGGGTAAATTCATCATGGTTCTTCCATTTTTTGCACTATCGATAATTTACTGCCTTCGCAAGGCACTTCACCTAAGGCAATGGATCGTTGTTTTGGCAGTGCAGTTTCTTTTCCTCTTTGCTCTATTCAAGGTCTTGACTACGGGCGATTCTAAATACCTCGAGGCAGCTTTTTGGATGCCATTCTCTTTAGCCTTGGTTTGGGCCGCCGAAGCTGTATCGATCAAAGCGATCGACCGATTTCTTCTATTCCTGCTGATTTACGCCTTGGGCACCAATCTGATCGAGGTCTTACTCTTCATTTTTGTAGGCAGACTGCCTGCCCTCGCCTATGAAAATTCGTTTTCGGTGCGATTCGGATCATTTCTGGACGATCCGAACGGATTCGCCGCTCTGCTATTTCTCTTGATGGGATGGTCATACGGGAGGTTCAAAGGGAAGACCCGCAACTTCGTTTTGACTAGCCTAGTCGTCTCCCTGCTCATCTCTCAGTCGTGGACTGCGGTCATTTTCTTTGTAGGGATGCTTTTCATCTGGGGCATGATGAATTTTTCTAAACGACCATTTCGTATGCTCCTTATTGCCTCTGTCTGCATTTGTTTGACCTTATATCTCGTGCATAGTATCCCAGACTCTGCCATAACAGTCATGGAGACGATGCTGGAATCAAAGCAGAGGAGCGCCGACGGACATGTATTCCCGTGGGCGGAGTTTGCCCCGAGATGGGCAGAATGGATCTTTCATGGAAGCTCGGAGTACAACCCCTACGAATTCTGG
>Ga0207148_1127_pt2 | contig 14831 bp, 23 predicted proteins | sample Alteio_BWMinHeat_34_FD_153558 | JGI IMG/M metagenome (GOLD analysis project Ga0207148, IMG submission 153558) | Enriched cells from forest soil in Barre Woods Harvard Forest LTER site, Petersham, Massachusetts, United States -... | ecosystem: Environmental > Terrestrial > Soil > Temperate forest >... | reverse complement strand
CTCTTTTCCTATCGGGATCGGATTTGCTGCTTGCACAGGACAGATGGCGATAACTGAGAAAAGCCCAAGGGACGTAGAAAGCAAAAGTGTTTTCAAGTTTGTCATGTCAATTACTCCAATTGTTACACGTAGATACATTTTTACAATATATTATAACGCAATTTTATTAATGAAAAATAAACAATTTGGAATATAATTTATTTTTTATGAAGTGACCTTGAATATTCCCCCTTTACCCGCCTCCGCAGCCTTGGCTCGGGGTTCAGGGCGGAGCGGGTATCCCGCTAGCGACCCGGCTACGCCAGCCGTGGCGAGAGGAGGATCCGCTTCAGCGGGTGAAACCCGGGAATGATGCGCAAGATACGACGGGCTTGAGACCGTGGAGTTTCACTCCCCAAGCACGTCAGTCACAAACTGATCAATCACTTTTGTCATGTCGCTCGTGGGAGGGGAGAAGCTATCGGTCATGATGACAAAGACCTTAGGATTTTGAGGCGTGAGGCGATATCCACACAGACAGGTAATGCCAGTCATAATCCCATCTTTAGCTTTAATATGGCGAGGAAGACGCCTCCTTTTCAACGTACTCTTATCCTCCCCCGGGCTTGGCATTGCCGCCATCAACTCGGGAATGTGATAGCCAGACTGGAGCACTTGAAAAAGCTGCCGGGGCTGGATCCTGTTATATCGGGCGAGCCCGGACCCATCGACAAACCTCCCCTGACTCAAATCAACCCCACAACACCGCTTCATGAGGGACTTGATCACCGCATCTCCTTGATCCCATGCGGCTGCATCCTGAGGACCATGGGCATGCAGCAATTTTAAGAACAAACTATCAAACGTGAGATTCTCAGAGATCTTAAGGGGTGCAGGAATCAGGGTTCGCAAGGGTTTCGATGCCGTCCCTCTCACAAAGAGTCCCTGTACAGGACGGTGAGACTTATTATGGACAATGACAAGATTTCCACCGATATTTGCCTCTTTCAGCACCCGCCTCATTTTGTGCAGAATGTAGGTATCCGAGCCTTGGGGAGAAATTCTCAGCTTCAAAGGAGTATCCTTCACATTCACGTGACCCTTTGCGTGAATGGGCCCCCCCTCTTCATAGAGTTGCACAGAAGAGGGTTTGGAAGTTGTGATGATGGTGCCATCCACCTCATACCCCGCATCATTCGTCAGATGAGCCGGCTTGCCGATACCCGTAGGTGTCACGGAAACAGTGATGACATTTTTGTCAATAATAATGGCAGACACAGGTCGTGCAGACGCCGTTCCCACATCGCGTCTCAAGAGATTTGGAGAGAAAGGAGGTGTGCGAAAGAGAGACGCATCCAGAAAAATCTTGCCTTCAATCAAGCGGCCTGTGAGAGGCTCAATGAGCTTGATCAAATCTTCTGACGTCAGGGTAGGATCTCCTGAGAAGGTAAGAACCACATCCCTCAGTTTTTCTTGGCTTTTCGTCACATACAGCTTGGTCATAAACCGATAATTCGGTCCCAACGCTTTAAGGCTTAGCAAAGCAGTGATCATTTTTTGGCAGCTGTCGGGGGTAGCATACACGTCAGCAAAGCTCTCAACATCAATACTGTTGCCCTCAACATCCCCAACAATATAGGCATAATGGGCCGGCTTTTGAGTGTAGAGCTCTTCCTGATAGGAAGACGCACATCCGCTTAACACGACGGCGACAAGACAGCGAAAGATAGATTTAAGATTCATAAAATGGCCTAATCGTCCTCATTTCTCTTTGAATACACGCTCCGCAATCACACGTGCTGCACTCGGTTCCACGCTCTTCCCGCCCTCAGGCCTCAGGATGGCCCCCCTGGATTCTAAAAGCCAAACCCGGCCCGCCTCAAATTCACTCTTCACATGGGCCCGATGGGCAGCATTCATCGCGCCATGCGGATAAACAACCACCTGGTTGTGAGGCATCACATCAATCGCCTCAGAAATCATGCTTGTTGATTCTCCAGGAACAAGGAGGAGTCCCTTTGACGCTCTCAACGCTCCCACCACAAGATCAAAATTTTCGTAAGCAGGTGCTGGCGAATCAGGGGATTTATGCTGAAAATCAAGAAGCGTATAGGGAATGTGGTTGGCCTCTAATTGCCGCACAAAAAGCGCTGTCATGGGGTCCGAAGCCCCTTTGCGATGAACTGTCATATCTTCTTCTTGCGTTTTAGGATCATACTTCCCCGTCCGAGGACCGTTCAAAACCAGCACATGGGCCTTATCATGTCCTGACGTCCTCACAACATGGTCTGCCAATTTCAGAACATCTTCCGTTGTAAAGAACTTCATTGTCTTTGAGGGCGGTACATCTGGTGCATCGCCGCCTAAAATAACCCCCAGATACTGTTTTGCAGGTGGCAGATCCCCTTTATGCTTTGCGTAGGTCGCATCCGCAGCTTCAGACGTACGGTTATGAGACACCCCCACCGTTTCAATAAGCTTTGTGCCGAGTGCCGCTTTCTCTTCAAGAGACGTATGAGTGGGCAACGCAATGCCGTTGATTTTCTCTAAAAATTTTGGATCCTTATACGCTGCAAGAGGCATATGGGATGTATGATAAACACGCAAATTCTTGGCTGGCTCCAACGCGCGAATGCCTGTCACACCCCCCTCTCCTGCCCCAATCACGGTCACCTGCTGCCCCTCAGCGACCGCCTCTTTAATCGCTTGCGTTTTTTCTGGTGACTCCAAAAAGGTCGAGGACATCTGCAGGTCTTTCGCTTTCAACGCACGCTCAATGCCTTTGAGTTGGTTTGTATCGCCAACGTTCGTTGGATTGGCAATGAAGTAAACGGGCTCCGCCTGCAGAGAACGGCCCAAAAAGAAACTGACCGCAAGAAAGGGAAGAAGGGGTTTAAAAGTCATAGGGGACCTCGCTATGGGATGTGTCTATCCCCAAGAATAACACATCTCTCGCCTGATCCAAACACTCAAAGAGCTGCCATTCGGAATGGGCACCTCTCAGGAGGGCTCTTCTCTCAGGAGGTTTCTTTCCTGTTCCCTGACTCCTGATGACTGTCCCCTGACACAAGCGGCTTCACCGAAAGCTTAAATCCCAGACCATGGAGGATCGTCCCAATGGTCGCAAGCTTCGGATTTCCCCGCGCCGAAAGGGCGCGATAAAGATTTTGCCTGTTTAACTGTGTCCGTTCCGCAAGACGCGAAATTCCCCCTTGCGCTTCCGTCAATGTCCGCAAGGCCATCAAGAACGCTTCCGTATTCTTGTCTTCTTCATAAAGCTCAAGGGCAACTTGCAGGAAAAGCCTTGCCTCAAGAGGATCTTGGAGCTTCTCATGCAAATACCCCATAAAATCTATCGGTTGTCTCATTGAATAGTCTCCTTAAACTTTCGCCAATGCCCCTTCGCTACCTGGACATCCCGAGGCTGCATACGCTTCGTACCTCCCCACAAAAGAAGAACGATACATCCTCCATACTGGGCAAAGTAAATTCTATAGCCGGGACCAAAAAAGAAGCGAAGTTCAAATACGCCCTCCTCCACGGACTTACAGTCCCCAAAGTCACCAGCTCTCAGCCTTACAATTCGGTTTTCCAGTCGGGTTTGCACGATTTGATCTAAGGAATGCAACCAGTCAAGAAAAGGCACTTTCCCAGTATCTGCCACGTACGCTTCAATAATTCTCATCTCGAGCATCTTGCCCCCTCCCTTATGTGATGATTCATTGTATGCTACAAGCTACAAAAAAGCAAGTCCTTTTTTAACCACCTAAAAAAATGCTTCAGATACCTAAAAAAAATGCCCCTCTCTTACCGCCAGAAGAATTTCCCCACAGGCTCTCAGACGCGCCTCTGTCGCTTGCAAACGCTCCTCTCTGCCGTCATTTGCGATCTCTCTCCAGGGGCTATGAAATTTCCTGCCGAATCGAGCTTCGAGTCTGGCTTCTAATTCTGCTGCTTCTTCTGCCCTTGCCCTTGCGTATGCTTTTGCTAGGTTTCCACATGATTCGAATGCCCAAATGACAACTTTGCCCAACACTTCTGCAACGTTCATGATGCCTTTCCCGCATGTCATCATTACAATTTTCGTACAAGAATTTTCTCCTTCACCTTCTGCAGGAGCAACTGTCAAAGAGCGAACAGCAGGCCCCCTCCTCCCAGTCCTTTCATCTTGTAATGAATCACTCGCCCAGAGAGGAAAAGAAGAGAAAATCTGGAAACTCAAGACAAGGGCTGAAACGATGGAAAAAAGTGGTCTCTGGGTCATGATATAAATCCTTTTTATCCTCTCCTTCAGGAAGAGGCGCGGTTACTAATAAGCTCTGTAGGGCAATAAAAACTTTTACGCGTTCAAAGCACCTGCCCTATTCGCTTCTTCACCTGCTCTTCTGTTTTTACGTAAGCCCTCACCCTTGCTGTTACTCTCGCTGCTTCTTGCCGTGCTGCTGCTATTCCTATATCAGCAGTGCCTTCGGGCTTCCTAAGTAAAACAACCCTTGTTCCGTCTGCGATCTCCCTTTGCTCGCAGATCAGTCTTGCTGGTAATGGGGCATTGCGCCTTCCAGCTTCTTCCTGGCATCTTCTGCGGTCTCCCTTGCCGTTCTGATTCGTTCTAAATCTGCAGCTTCACCTTTTAATTCTTCTAAGCGTATCACAGCTTCCGCGTGCATAACGACGGCCTCTAGAAGCGCCTTGCACGCGGCTTCAGCTTCTTCGCGAGACCGTGCGGCCTTTTTTATAGCCGCTTCTGCTTCTTCTACCGCAGCTTTTGCGATTTCTCCGGCTTTTTCCCCCCTTGTTTTTTCTAATTTTCTTATGGCTGCATGCGCTTCTTCTTCTTTTTCTCTTTCTTCTTTGTCGTGGGCTTTTGTTCTGTCTTCGAGGAGCCCTAACTCTGCGTCTAGACGTGCCATTCTCTTTCTTGCAGATTGCCATACTCTTTCTGCAACTGCGACTTCTTCGGCTGTTCCTTTTGTTGCGGCTCTTACCCTTTTTATCATTTCATATGCCGCTGCCGTTACGTCTTTTTCTCTTTTTATAAAGTTACTCACCTCTTCAAGCAGTAATGCTTCATTTTCTCTTGCCGCTGTTATGTCTGCTTCATTTCCTTTTTCTTCTGCTTGCATCCTAGCTATTTTTGCGAGTGTTAACTTTTTAAATGTTTCATCTGCCCCTTTTCTTATATTTCCCAGTTTTTCTGCTGTTTCTGCCCTTATTTGTGCTATCGAAGAACCGTTAGAAGATGCCACTGCCGGCTTACATTGAGCATGAACAGTAACAGTGTTCGAAAAACCTTCTTTTTCACGCTCTCCGGCGGCCCAGAGAGGACACTTGGACAAACTAAAGATAAAGACTGGAAGGAGAGATAAAGGAATCTTTTTTCTCATAACATACATCCTTAAAAAAACGCCCCTTTCTTTCGAAAGGGGCGCATAACACATCTAACCAGCGAAAACCGGAGCTTACGCTTCTTCTTCAGTAACCTGCTTCTCAGCGGTGGGGCCGGAATCCTTGCCCTTTGCAGCGAGATCCCGATCAACGAGCTCAATGATTGCCACAGGTGCATTATCACCAGGACGGTTTCCTGCTTTGATAATGCGGATATATCCGCCAGCTCTGTTCTTGTAGCGCTCAGCCAAAGGCCCCATGATTTTGCCGGCAAGCCCCACATCACCCAAGAAGGCAATGGCTTGACGACGATTCGAGAGACCACCTTGCTTTCCAAGGGTGATCAGCTTTTCCACCATAGGACGCAGATCCTTAGCCTTCGGCAAGGTGGTTTTAATCTGTTCATGCTTCAGCAAAGAAACGGCAAGACTCTTAAAAAGTCCCTTTCTTTCTCCCGAATGACGATTGAGCTTACGCCCACTAACACCATGACGCATGGTTGTTCTCCTTATAGATGACTAAAATGGCTCATCGAGCTTTTTGATGAGTTCTTCAATATTATCAGGGGGCCATCCTGGCACATCAAGTCCAAGGCTCAAGCCCATCTGCCCAAGGACTTCCTTAATTTCATTGAGGGACTTCCGTCCAAAGTTGGGTGTCCGGAGCATTTCTGCTTCAGACTTTTGGACCAAATCGCCAATGTAAATCAGATTATCATTTTTCAAACAATTTGCTGAACGAACGGAAAGCTCCAACTCCTCAACCTTACGCAGCAAGGCCCGGTTGAAAGGACAGCTTGAATCTTCCTGTTCCGCATAAACTTCCTTAGGATCTTCAAAGTTAACAAACTTCCTGAGTTGATCTTGTAAAATACGGGCAGCGAGGGCAACCGCATCATCGGGACGCACGGCCCCATTTGTTTCAACCCGCAAAATAAGTTTGTCATAGTTTGTCTGCTGACCCACACGGGTATTTTCAACTTTATAAGAAACCTTCGTCACAGGACTATACAACGCATCCACAGCAATGAGGCCAATCGCCCCTTCCGCCTTCCGCCCTGCGTCTGCAGGAACGTAGCCTTTTCCTGTGCTGATCGTCAGCTCCATGGAAAGCTTGGCCCCTTGTCCAAGAACGCAGATGTAATGGTCTTTGTTCAAAATCTCAAGGTCTGACGGCGCATCGATCATGCCAGCGGTGACATTGCAGGGCCCTATCGCATTCAGTTTCACCCGAATCGGACCATCCTTGTGGAGTTTAACAATCACACCCTTAAGATTCAAAATGATATCAGTGACGTCCTCGCTCACACCAGGGATCGTCGAAAATTCATGTAAAACACCTTCAAATTGAACAGCCGTAATCGCAGCGCCTTGCAAGGAAGACAAAAGAACACGCCTCAGAGCATTTCCAAGGGTGATGCCAAAACCATGCTCCAGCGGCTCCGCGGTCAGTGTCGCCACATACTGTGGATCTTCACTATGATCCAAGTTCAGCTTGTATGGTTTAATTAGGGCCTGCCAATTTTTCTGTATCACGAGTATACCCTCTCAGTATTAATAAAGTTCAATTTACTCATTCAACGACGTTAAACGCGCCGACGCTTTTTAGGACGGACGCCATTGTGAGGAATGGGAGTTACATCCCGAATCGACGTAATGATAAACCCTGTCGCTTGCAGGGCGCGTAAAGCTGATTCACGTCCAGACCCAGGCCCCTTCACTTCAACCTCTAAGGTCTTCATGCCATGCTCTTGAGCTTTACGTCCCGCATCTTCTGCGGCAAGCTGCGCAGCATAAGGCGTTGACTTCCGTGACCCCTTAAAGCCCTTTGAACCACAGGAGGACCAAGAAATCGTATTGCCCTGTGCATCTGCGATCGTAATCACTGTGTTGTTAAAAGTAGAGTTCACATGCGCAATGCCTGCGCTAATGTTCTTTCTCTCTTTGCGACGAAGTCGTTGTGCTGGTTTTTGCGCCATTTAAAAATCCTAATCCTTACTTCTTCTTGCCGGCAATCGCAACGGCTTTACCCTTACGTGTCCGAGCGTTTGTATGCGTCCTTTGCCCTCTCACAGGAAGGCCCTTACGATGACGCAACCCACGATAGCACCCTAAATCCATAAGACGCTTGATATTCATAGAGACTTCACGACGAAGGTCGCCTTCTACCTTATAATCACGATCGAGCGCTTCACGAATGTGGAGGATCTCCTCATCCGTCAATTGGCTAACACGCCTTTCAGAAGGGATTTTCAGCGCGTGACAAAGCTCACGGGCTTTAGAAGGACCGATGCCGTAAATCGACCTCAATCCAATTTCCACTCTTTTTTGCGTCGGTATATTGACACCAGCTATACGAGCCACTTACTTCTCCTTCATTACCGTATCCAAGAGGCTTGAAATTCCTGGGCGGAGTATAGACATTCTGCCACCTCTGTCAAGAGAGGAAGTAGAAAAATTTCACGATTACACGACGATCTGATCCAAAATCTTCTGAATCTGCTCACTCACAGCGTCAACAGATTCCATTCCATTCACAGCTTGAAGCCGTTTCGTCTTTGCATAGTACGCAACAAGCGGTGCTGTTTGTTCATTATAAACATCAAGACGCACCTTCACGATTTCAGGATCATCATCCTGGCGCCGAATCAGTTTCCCCTCACATTTATCGCAAATCCCCATCCGAAGGGGAGGATAATCGACCGTGTAAGGAACGCCGCATCCTTTGCAAACAGTCCGTGTGGAAAGACGTTGAATCAACTCCTTATCATCCACAACAAGTTGAATCACGGCATCCAGTTTTGCCCCCACCTGCTCAAAGAAGGCATCGACTTTTTGAGCCTGATTCAGATTCCGCGGAACCCCATCCAGAATCACACCTTGCGACCGCACGTCTTGAAAGCGATTCTCAAAAATCTCCAGGATCAACGCATCAGGTGAAAACAAGCCCTGATCCATCAAAGCCTTTATTTCGCGTCCCAGCGGGGTATCCTTATGACGTTCCTCTCTCAACATATTCCCTGTTGAGATAAGGGCCAAACCATAATGCTCTTGAAGAAGCCGGGCCTGCGTCCCTTTGCCCGCTCCAGGAGGACCTAAAAGAACAATATTCATGTGTTACGCGCACTCTTTGAAAAACGGGTCTTCTTCAATAATCCCTCATATTGATGAGCCAACAAGTGGGAATGGATCTGGGCAACCGTATCCATGGGAACGCTCACCGCAATCAGGAACGTCGTGCCGCCCAAATAGAAAGGAAGAGAGTAGGCTGCATAGAAAAATTCAGGAACAGCGCACACAAAAGCGAGATAAGCGGCCCCCATAACCGTAAGACGTGTGACAACAGAATCGAGATAATTCGCTGTGTTGATGCCAGGCCGATGCCCCGGAATAAACCCGCCGTTCTTTTTCAAATTCTCAGCTGTCTCCTGAGGATTAAAAACGATGGAGGTATAAAAGAAGGCAAAGAAAACAATCAAAAAGAGGTAGATGCAAATGTAAACCGTCCCCCCTTTGTGCAAACTGCCAAAAATCCACTGCATCCATGCAGGCCCCTGCCCTCCTGACAATTCAATCAAAGAAACAGGAAGCATCAGAAGAGAGCTCGCAAAAATAGGAGGAATCACACCCGTGCTATTCAACTTAATGGGAAGGTGAGAACTCTCCCCGGAAAACATCTTAGAGCCCACTTGACGCTTAGGATATTGAACCAAAATCCGGCGTTGCGCACGCTCCATAAAGACAATGAACGCAATCATTGCAACGGAAAACATAAGGATGAAAAGGACAAAAATGTAAGACAAAGCGCCCGTTCGCCCTAACTCCAACGCATTAATAATCGAGGAGGGAAGGTTCGCAACGATACCCGCAAAGATGATCAAAGAAATGCCGTTCCCAATACCTCGGCTTGTGATTTGTTCCCCCAACCACATCAGGAACAATGTTGATCCCACGATCGTAATAATCGTCGTCAAACGAAAGAAAAGTCCCGGATCCATCACAGCTGAGCCCGCGGCGCCATGCATAGACTCAAGCCCAACCGCCGCCCCGTAAGCTTGCATCACCGCAATCAAAACGGTGAGATAACGAGTATATTGATTCAACTTTCGGCGCCCTGACTCGCCTTCCTTCTTCAATGCCTCAAACTGGGGTGCCACAGCCGTCATGAGCTGCACGATAATGCTCGCCGAGATATAAGGCATAATGTTGAGGGCCATAATGGACATACGGCTCAAGGCACCTCCAGAGAACATGTCCACCATCCCAAAAATGCCCCCACCATGAGAATGGGCAAATTCAGCCATCACAGCTGTATTAATGCCAGGGAGAGGAATGTAGGTCGCTAAACGGTAAACGATAAGAACGCCAATTGTGAACCAGATACGTTTTTGAAGATCCGTAGCCTTTGAGAAGGCCTTCATATTGATATTAGCTGCGAGTTGTTCTGCGGCTGACGCCATGATTGTTCCTCTATCTGTTCACTTGTCATCCCCGAGCTAGAAGTTCTTAATTTGCATCGCAAACTTTTAGAACTTCTTCATCCGGGATCTTCTTGCAGCAAAAAAGCTGTTGATAGAAGATCTCCGATCAAGGAGCTCTAAGATTTTCTGCGAAAATCAAGAGCTGCTAGTCGGGGATGACAACATAACTAATGACTTACCCCTCGTGATCACTGCTTACGCAACAACCCGTGGTGCCTTCGTCCACACTTTCTTTGGTTCTTTCACCTTAACAGATCCCCCGGCCTTCTCTACAGCTGCAATAGCTGATTTGGTTGCCCCGGTGACTTCTAAGGTCACTTTTGCTTTAAGGGTGCCCTTGCCCAAGAGACGCACCCCATCAAGGACACGACGCACAACGCCTGCTTCTGCAAGCATGGCTTCCGTAATAGGCTGAGCCCCATTGATTTTTCCGCTATCAATGGCTGTCTGAAGGGATCCAAGATTCACCTCAGCAAAAGAGAGGGCAAAAATATTTGTAAACCCACGCTTCGGCAAACGCCGATAGAGGGGCATCTGGCCTCCCTCGAATCCGTTAATTGATACACCCGTACGCGCTGTCTGGCCCTTGCCACCCCGTCCACCGGTTTTGCCTTTACCAGAGCCAATACCCCGACAAATCCGCATTAAAGGACGACGCGCACCAGGATTATCTCTAATTTCATTTAATTTCATTTTCTACCTCTGATCACTGATTACTGACCGCTAACTTCCACCATATGCTGGACCTTCGCAATCATCCCCCGCACAGAAGGCGTATCTTCCAATTCACGGGTACGGCCAATTTTATTGAGACCGAGACCAATAAGCGTTGCACGCTGACTCGCCTCACGTCGAATCGGGCTCTTTGTCTGCGTAACAATAAGCGTGTTCTTTTTAGACATCTGCTAGGTCTCCCTCTTGGGCACGACGGCCGAGAATATCGCCGACCTTCTTCCCCCGGCGCGCCGCAACTTGGCGCGGCGAGGTGGTCATCTGAAGCGCCTTAAAGGTTGCCCATACCATGTTATGGGGATTGGAAGAGCCAATGGATTTACTCACGACGTCCTGAACACCCAGCGCTTCACAGATGGCACGCATTGGACCACCCGCAATAATACCTGTTCCCGGAACCGCTGCACGCATATGAACAAGGGCTGCACCATAAGCTGCCGTAATGTCATGATGAAGAGTGCGACCTTCCCGCAAAGGAATACGCACCATATAGCGCTTTGCATGCTCCGTTGCTTTTTGGATCGCTTCAGGAACTTCCCGGGCTTTCCCCGTTCCATGGCCGACGCGACCTTTACCGTCTCCCACCACAACAATCGCAGAGAAGCTGAAGTTCTTTCCGCCTTTGACCACCTTAGCGACGCGATTAACAGCCACTAACTTTTCGATTAATTCAACTTCTTCCCGCTCTGGGCGTGAAGACCGACTTTTTTTTGCGTCTCGTGTCATTTCTCTCATTCCTAAAACAAAAGGCCAGCGCTGCGTGCCGCATCCGCCAAAGCCTTCACACGACCATGATAGAGACATCCACCACGATCAAATACAACATGCTGAATCCCCGCCTTGACTGCGCGTTCTGCAACCAGCTTCCCAACCTCTGCAGCTGCAGCAACATTGGATGTTGACTTCAGCTTAAGATTTTTATCTAAAGTCGATGCCATTGCCAAGGTACAGCGGGCCTTATCATCAATAATTTGCACATACATGTGCTTATTTGAACGAAAAACGGAAAGCCGCGGCCGATCAGCCCCTTTCTTGAGCAAATTAAACCGTGTTCGACGTTGACGACGTTCAAAAAGATCTTTTGTCTGACTCATCTTACTTCTTCTTACCTTCTTTGCGCACAATAATTTCGTTCTCGTACTTTATCCCTTTGCCTTTGTAAGGTTCAGGCTTGCGATAGGAACGAATCTCCGCCGCAACCTGCCCCACACGCTGACGGTTTGCACCAGAAACAGCAATAGCTGTCGGTTTCTCGCAAACGATCGTAATCCCCTCGGGAATGGGATACAAGATATCATGGCTATAGCCAAGTTGCAATTTCAAGGTTTTGCCTTCAACCGCAGCACGGTATCCCACACCATTAATATCGAGGCGAACCGTAAAGCCTTCGCTGACGCCCTGCACCATGTTGCGGATTTGGTTTTTCCAAGTCCCCCAAAGCATGCGTGCCTTCTTTGATTCATCAAGGGGGCGCACAAGAATGGCATTATCTTCATACGTAACCGTCACTTCCTTGCTAATAAGAGCAGAAAGAGATCCGTTCTTACCCTTCACAAGAAGGTCTCGGCCATTGAGTTCACATGTGACCCCAGAAGGAACAGTGACGGGATTTTTTCCAATACGCGACATGAGCCAATCCTTAAAATACGTTACAAAGAACTTCGCCACCCACATTCAACTCCCGGGCCTTTCCATCAGAAAGAACACCTTTAGGAGTTGAGAGGATAACCGTTCCCAAGCCATTGTTAATAGGCTTTAAATCTTTAATTTTTGCATACACCCGCCGACCAGGCTTTGAAACACGATCAATGCTGTGAATCACCGGCTCATTCTCGTAGTATTTTAGCTCAATCTTGATCTGAGCAATACCAGCTGAGAGGTTCTCACGGGCATACCCCCTGATGTATCCTTCCTGCTTAAGCACTTCAAGAACACCTTCTCGAAGAACAGAGGCAGGCGCAACAACTGCAGACTTCCTGGCTTTTTGGCCATTTCGTATCCGCGTGAGCATATCTCCTATAGGATCTGAAAACGACATTCTCTATTCCTCCTACCAGCTCGACTTCGTCATGCCAGGAATAAGCCCAGCTGACGCAAGCGAACGCAATGCGATCCTTGAAAGTTTAAACTTACGGTAAACAGCGCGCGGACGTCCTGTCAACAAACACCGGGTTCTCACCCGTGTCGGAGAACTATTCCGAGGCAATTCTGACAACTTCAAACGGGCCATAAATCTTTCTTCTGGAGGCAATGCTTCATTATTGGCCGCCTCTTTCAACCGTGTACGGCGATCGCTATATTGCGCAACCATCCGTTCCCGCCGAAGATTTTTTTGAATTGAACTTACCTTTGCCATTTATTCATCATCCTTTATTGCTGCTGTCCCGTAAAGGGCAAGTTAAATCCCTTTAAAAGAGCCAACGCTTCTTGATCTGTTTTCGCTGTTGTCACAAGCGTAATATCCATTCCCCTGATGGCATCAACTTTATCATAGTTAATTTCAGGGAAAATAATGTGTTCCTTAATCCCGAGAGAATAATTTCCACGTCCATCAAAGCTTTTGGGAGAAATCCCTCGAAAGTCGCGAATCCGTGGCATCGCAATCGTCACAAGACGATCCAAAAACTCAAACATCCGCGCCTGACGCAAGGTCACTTTCACACCGACGTTCATGCCTTCACGAAGCTTAAATTGAGCAACGGATTTCTTGGCTTTCGTCAATACAGGCTTCTGTCCCGCGATCAACGCGAGCTCTTCCAAAACCGTTTGGGCCTTCCGGTTGTCCTGCATCGCAGAACCAAGTCCCATATTAATAATAATTTTTTCAAGACGAGGGACCTGAAAAGGGTTCTTATACGCCAACTCTTTCATAAGAGCGGGCTTAATTGTCGTCTCGTAGTGTTCTTTTAATCGTGTCATCGCCCGTTTCCTAATCTTCAATCGTCTCGCCAGAACGCTTGGCAACACGCACCTTACGACCATCAGCTAAGGTTTTATAACTCACTCGTGTCGGCTTTTTTGACTTAGGGTCAATATGCGCGACATTGGAAATGTGAAGAGAAGCCTCTTTCTCAACGATGCCTCCCTCCTGCGCCATGGTTTGCTTTTGGTGTCTTTTAATCATATTCACACCCTGCACGAGCACACGGTTATCTTCCCGCAGCATCTTGATCACCTGGCCGGACTTTCCTTTATCCTTACCCGTGATCACACAAACCATGTCACCTTTTTTAATACGAAATTTTTGCGCCATTAGAGCACCTCCGGTGCAAGGGAAATAATTTTCATGAAGTCCTTGCCGCGCAATTCACGGGTCACAGGACCAAAAATACGTGTTCCAATGGGCTCTTTCTGAGCATTAATCAAAACGGCTGCATTGTCATCAAACCGAATCACACTGCCATCTGCTCGGCGAATTTCCTTAGCGGTCCGGACAATCACAGCCTTACACACAGCACCTTTTTTTACTTTCCCTCTCGGAATCGCATCCTTAATGGAGACAACGATGATATCGCCGACGGAGGCGACCTTACGCTTCGATCCCCCTAATACTTTGATACACTGCACCCGTTTAGCTCCCGAATTATCGGCAACCTTCAGGTTGGTTTGCATCTGAATCATCTTCTTTTCCTCACTATATCAGGACTCAGGAATCAGAAACCAAAAGTCAGGATTGTGTCCTGTTACCTAGCTTCTGCTTCCTAACTCCCGTCAATTACTTTCAAAACCTTCTTTTTGGAGTAAGACGTACATTCTTGAATGAATGCCCTTTCTCCTCTTATCAAGAATGAGAAACCAGGGATCAGGATTTCTTTCCTGGCTCCTGACCTCCTGTTTCCTGACTCCTGTCAATTACTTCCCAAGTTTTCATTTTGGAGTAAGGCTTACATTCTTGAATGAACACCTCTTCCCCTTCTTTACAACGATTCAATTCATCATGAGAAGCATACTTTTTTGAACGCGTCATGAATTTGCGATAGAGAGGATGCTTCACACGAGTCTCAACCCGTACTGTCAGCGTCTTATCACACTTTGAACTTACGACCGTTCCCTTTAAAATACGTTTTGGCATGCTCCGCTCCTCAAACTGACTTTAAACGCTGATTCAACAGCGTCTTGATGCGTGCAATGGTGCGACGTGCCACACGGAACTGATGGGTTTTATCCACCTGACCCGTGACGCGCTGAAAGCGAAGACCCATAAGTTCCTTACGCAGCTCAACAACTTTTGCGCTCAAAGCAGCCTCATCTAACT
>Ga0207148_1134_pt1 | contig 14856 bp, 14 predicted proteins | sample Alteio_BWMinHeat_34_FD_153558 | JGI IMG/M metagenome (GOLD analysis project Ga0207148, IMG submission 153558) | Enriched cells from forest soil in Barre Woods Harvard Forest LTER site, Petersham, Massachusetts, United States -... | ecosystem: Environmental > Terrestrial > Soil > Temperate forest >... | reverse complement strand
AGACCCAACGGGGTTGCCCTTTTCGGTGCTCTTTTTGTCAACATCGCGAGTCCGATGTCACCATGAAACGTCGTCCCTTTTCCTTGGAACGTATATTAGAGGAAATCAAATGGATAACGGACCATTCGGTTATTCAGGATATTGCTGTTTTGGATCCCACCTTTAATTCGGGGCCTGATTATCTGGCCATTCTCGATGGGTTCATCACTGGAAAATTTTCTGGCAAGTTGTCGCTCCAGTGCAGGATCGAAATGGTCACAAAAGAGTTTTTGGATAAGATTTGTCTCTTAAACAATACGGGGCACGTTTTGTTGGAATTTGGCCTCCAAAGCATCCATCCTGAAGAACACAAGGTTGTCGATCGGCCGAGTAATATGAGACGGATCCGAGAGATATTAACAGAGGTTCATCAACGCCAGATTGACAATGAGGTCTCCCTGATCTTTGGCTTGCCTAAGCAAACCGTTACGTCTTTTCAGGAAAGCATCGATTTTTGCAGAGCTCACCATGTTCCCGTGATCCGAGCTTTTCCCCTGATGCTGCTACGCGGCACCCCTTTGTATGACCAGAAAAAGCAGTTAGGCCTTGTGGAATCAGACGACATCGCCCCCCTCGCCATTGACCGCGTTCAAACAGATATCCCCCATGTGATTGCCTCCCCTTCCTTTACTGTTGAGGACTGGAAAGAAATGGCCCACATCGCGGAAGAGTTAGAATGTGAGCATCCAAAGTCTTCGGGGGTATCTGCGCTTAAGGGGAGGAAAGAATGAGTGGAGGAGAAGTTTTAATCCCGGGATAGCTGTGAAACATCAGTGCTCTTATAAGATTACAAGGTTTGGAGCTAAGAGGTTTGGGATCTTATCTCCTCCCAAAAGTATACCCGAGGTATACCCGGAGGATTTTTGGGTTTCCTGAAAACTCAGAAAACCCCCTGGTGGGCGATGAGGGATTTGAACCCCCGACCCTCTCGGTGTAAACGAGACGCTCTCCCGCTGAGCTAATCGCCCTCTTGGAGGACTGTATAGCGTGGGTTGCAGAAAATTGCTAGCACAATTTAATGAGACTTACATATGTTTTAGGCCAGCACGCAGATAATCAAACCCTGTGAGGAGCGTGAGGAAGGCTGAGATCCACAAACCCAGAAGGCCTAAAAGCTCCAGGGACACAGGGCTCTGGGGAATATCTTCAATAATGAGGAAGCTGAGAGCCGCCATTTGAAGGGCCGTTTTCCACTTGGCAAGTTGGGTGACGGGAACCGAAACGTGCGTTTCTGCAAGGAATTCCCGCAAGCCCGACACAAGAATTTCGCGGCATAAAATAATCACGGCAGGGATGAGGCTCAGGCCCTGGATGCGACCAAAGCCCACCAGCATGAGCAGAGTCGCCGCCACCAAAAGCTTGTCCGCCATGGGATCCAAGAAAGTGCCAAAACGTGTGCCTTGCTTGAGCGTTCTGGCAAAGTATCCGTCAAGATAATCCGTAATACAAGCGAGCATAAAGATAGAGGCGGCAATCCAATTGCTGATGGGGCGGTCAAAATAAAAGAGGGCGACAACGACCGGTACAAGGGCGATGCGGACGAAAGTGAGTAGGTTAGGAAGAGTCGTGCGGCGCATAGACGGTCTAATGTTATGTGTGCGTATGCCTAATCTTAGACAGTTTTTTTTAAGACGTACACGCTTTTTTGCGCGGGCTCAGTCTGAATAAGGCTCAGGCGAGGACATACCCTTCCCGACAGTTGATCAGAACTTGAGGGCTCGTAGGGTCCTCTTCAAGTTTTTGCCGGAGGCGATAAATGTGTGTTTCGAGGGTATGGGTTTCAGCTTCCGGGTGGTAAGCCCAAATTTCTTTCAGGAGCGTCTCTTTTGAGACAGGATGGTCCTTGTGTTGGATGAAAAAATGCAAAAGTTGCGCTTCTTTTTCGGTGAGGCGGCTGGTTTTTTGAGACAGAAGGTCAGTCAGAATTTTTTCCCGTAAGTCAAAAGAAAAATGAGAAAAAAGAAGGTGTTGCGTGTAGGGCAAGCGCGTGAGAAGGGCTAAGAAATCCGGCAGCCGCAGGGGCTGCGGAATATCAAGAAAATTGAGGGCAGGAATTGTTTTTGGCGTATAGGGAGGGGTGTAGAGCACGCCGTCGCAGTCCGTGTCATCCGCTGTCACATGAAAGCCAGCCTGAGTCAGAAGGGGGGAAAGAGTCCCCTTTAAGAAAGGATCTTGAAGATGGAGGTAAATTTTCAAGGGGATCGGTATCCTTTCTGGGAAGTTCTCTTCTTCTGAGCAGAAGCTGTGGCATCTCTGTCACATCATTTTAAAAAGCGATTGAAATTAAAAGTTTAGCGTTGAACTCTCTCGTTGAGAATGACCTAATGGTCGCTGATTGATGTTAATAGGTGGTAAGACAACATAGTGTTGCGTATATCATATTTGTTCTGCGGAGGAAAGACCATGGTTTATAAGTTATTGGCGACAACGGCTTTTGTAGGGAGTGTCGTATGCGCTTCCCATACACAGGCGGAGCCCGTCAAAAAGATGGAACTGGCTGGTGCGCCAGCGAAAGAAGCGGCACCAAAAGAATTGGTGCTAAAAGAACCGGCGCCAGCAAAAGAGCCAGCACCTGCGGCGCATGTTGTTCACCCTCATACTTTTTTTAAGCCGGATTCTCCCGTCTTAACGCCAGTTCCAGACTGGCCGACCTCGATTGCGCCTGAGGCGCCTGTTGTGACGACAAAACCTGCCTCATCGGCTATGGCTCCGCAGTTCAAGGTTGGTGGTCAAACAAGCTTTAACTCATGGTTTTATCACAATAGTGTTCAGCGCGTTCAAGGAAATGCAGCGAATGACCCATCGGCTGCCAAAGGATATGGGCGCGGCCAGTACTTCAGTATGGATAGCTCACGCTTAAAATTCTCCGTTGAGGCGAAAACGGACAGGGGAATGGACTATGGTCTTATGTTTGTCTTGGATGGAGATACAGACACAACGCAAACCCTTCGGGAAAATTTTCTCTTTTTTGCTGGGAGTTTGGGAAGATTGATCCTTGGTGACACCTATGGCGTCGAAGATAACTTGATCTTCGGTGGATTTGATAACTGGGGGGGGGACCGGTTTCGTTGATGGCGCCATGCCTGATCATGTGTTGGCACAAACAATCGGGGTACCGATCTCCGTTGATCCAGTAGGACATACGGGGCGCTCCACAAAGCTGACGTACTTGACGCCTCGGTGGCAGGGGTTGCAGCTTGGGGTAAGCTACACGCCACGAAGCGATCATAAAGGAGCGGCTGGGTTGAACTCTCTTGTGAGCGCCAGCTCGACAAAGAAACCGTATGACACGGATAACCTCTCCAGCGTGTTGCAATTTATGCATAAGTTTGATGGTGGCTTAGAGCTCGCGCTCTCCGGGACCTCTATTTTTGCAAAATCAAATCCTGAATATCAGGTGGCGGAGCTTAAGCGACAAAATATTGCGTCCTTTGCGTTCGGAGGAGGCCTTAAGTATGCCAATATTGGATTCAGTGCGGAATATGTTAATAATGGACGGTCACGTGAACTTGCGGGCCAGGGCATTTCCAATGCAGGCCAACTGATTAACTTTGGACTTTCCTATACCCATGGCCCCACAAAGGTCAGCGGAGGATACTACTACAGCTGGAGAAATGCGTTGGGCGGCGGGACCACGCCTGCAACCTATACAAAGGTAAAAGCAAAAGGAAACATCCTCGGTGCTGCGATTGACCATAAGCTGGCCCCTGGTATGGCAATCTATGTGGAGTATGCAAACTTCCAGCTGAAAAATCCAGCAGCAGCTGATGAAGCGGCGCGACTGAATGCGATATACTCTGCAGCTGGGGGATCTAAACAGTATACCTCACCCACACCGTCGAACAATACGAATGCATTTGTTCTGGGCTCAAGGTTGGTTTTTTAGGGCAGGAATAAGGAAGAAGTGTCATCCCCGCGCAGGCGGGGACCCAGATAAAACCTTATCCCCGCGTGAGCGGGGATCTAAAAATCTTGAAAAATAGGTAGGAAGCTTATCCGCGCAAGCGCGGAAATGATATCTGGGTCCCCGCCTGCGCGGGGATGACACTTTGTGAAAGTTTGAGCCAACTACTTCAACTGCGGCAAACTCTTTAAAAACGCCTTTAAGTCAAAAGTATCTCTGCAGTGGGCAGGACACCCAGCAGGGGGAGAGGGCGTTTGGGCCTCGCAAGTGGTGAGACAAGTCGTGTATTCATTCCCATCATAAGCGGGACCCCTGACAATTTGTGGCGCAATAAGGGCTTGGGAAGAAAGAGGGGGCTGTACAACGGGAGGCCTCTCAATAAGGCCAAGATCCGTTGCGATGAAAAAAACAGCAGCTTGGGCGCCGTGATGGCATCGCCCGAGGCCTCCCTTGGTTGCATAATGGGTTCTGCACGCTGTTTGCGCTTGCAGTTCGCCCGCTTTAAGAATCATAACCATATGGGTGGCCTTGATTGTTTTCTTAGCCTTCACCCTTGAGAAATAGGTGCGAGTATGGGCGAGGGCTGCCGCCCGACCCTCCTCGCAAGCTTCATCAGATTCGCAAAAATTAGCCGAAGCGAGCCTTTTAAAGACCGGGATAATTTTTTTTGTTTCAATCGGGGGGACAGCTACGGCTTTGGTGCAGAGGAAGAGGCTCAAGGTAAGGAAACAAAATCGTTTCATCTTAAGGCTTCAAGCGCATGGGCAATGCGCTGGCACCCCTCTCGCACAAGGTCTGTATGAAGCGCATAAGAAAGCCTAAAGGAAGGCGAGTGGCCAAAAGCAACCCCTGGCACGATAGCCACTTCTGCGGTGTCTAAAAGATAGGTTGCCACATCCGTATCCGCTGTCAGCAGTGTCCCCGTAGGTGTTATCTTACCCAGAAGGCCCTGGCAGGTGGGGTAAAGATAAAAGGCACCGTGGGGCTTCAAACACGAGAGACCCGGGATGGCGTTGAGTAAAGCAAGGGCAATGTCACGCCTTTCTTCATAAACGGCGACCCACTCCTTCATAAACTCTTGGGATCCTTCAAGGGCCGCGCGCGCTGCTTCTTGGGAGACAGAGCTGGCATTGGACGTCGATTGGGATTGGATGATCGTCATTGCTTTGATCAACTCTTGAGGCCCTGCCCCATACCCAATGCGCCATCCGGTCATGGCATAGCTTTTCGAGACGCCATTGACCATCAGGATGCGCGGTTGGAGGTCAGGGGCCACTTGTGCCAGGGTTGTGCACTTAAGGCCGTCATACACCAGATGTTCGTAGATGTCGTCACTCAATATATAAACCGAGGGGTGCTGCCGCAGGACAGAGGCCAGAGCTTCTAATTCCGGCCGTGTATAGACCATGCCTGTGGGATTGTTGGGAGAATTCAAGACAAGCCATTTGGTGCGTGGGGTAATGGCCGCAGCGAGGGCCGCAGGCGAAAGTTTGAAGTTTTCTTTTTCAGAACACGGGATAATGACAGGCGTACCTTCCACAAACGTGGCGATATCAGGATAAGAGACCCAATAGGGGGCTGGAATAATCACTTCGTCACCCGGGTCGAGCGTTGCCAAAAAGGCATTAAAAAGCACCTGCTTGGCACCCGTACTGACGATGATGTCATCGGGGGCGTAGGTCACCCCATTCTCCCGCTGAAATTTTTGGGCGATCGCGGTGCGCAAAGCCAGCGTGCCCGCAATGGCTGTGTACTTTGTTTTTCCGTCTTTTAAGGCTTGGGTAGCGGCGTCCTTGATAAATTGGGGAGTATCAAAATCTGGTTCACCGATGCTCATGTCAATAATATCGCGGCCTTCTGCTTTCAGAGCCGTCGCACGTGCCGTGATCACAAGGGTGGGGGAGGGGATAATAAGGGACATGCGGTGGCTGAGAAGGGGCATCTGAGTCTCTCGATAAGTCAATTTGTGGAAGCAAGTCTATAGAGCGCAAGGGAGAATTTCAATGTTTGTTGTCCAAAGGCAGTTTATCATCAGTGATTCCTGCCTTCTGACGCCTGGAATGGCCATCTCTTTGAAAAGGCTTCCTATTTGCCTCAATAGGGAGTATAGAAAGACGTAATCTTAGATAAGGAGTGTTAACATGCAACGTACATTATCCATGCTTAAACCAGACATCACCCGCCGCAATTTGACGGGGCGCGTCAATGAACGGATTGAAGCGGCTGGCCTCAAGATCGTCGCTCAAAGGCGTGTGCTCTTGACTTTAGAACAAGCACAGATGTTTTATGCCGTTCATAAAGAGCGGGCATTTTTTGATGATCTTTGCGCAATCATGAGTTCCGGCCCAGTTGTTGCGCAAGTTCTGCAGGGAGAGAACGCCATTGCCCGTTATCGTCAAGTCATGGGGGCAACCAATCCTGCAAATGCAGAGGAGGGAACCATTCGGCGAGATTTTGCGGAATCGATTGATGCGAACTCTGTGCATGGATCAGATAGCCCTGAAAATGCAGTGATTGAGATCGCTTTCTTTTTCAGTGAAATCGATATCGTCTGCTAAGGTTTTGTGCGTACTGAGGATTCTTTTTTCTGTGCCGGAGTAATAACGGCGGCCCATGGCCTGCACGGTCATGTGAAGGTGAAATGTTTCCTCGAAAATCCCCAAACCTTTAAGAGCTCCTCTCCCTTCTGTAATGAGAGGGGGGAGCCTCTCTATAAGGTTATCAAAGTCTTGAGCCAAGCCCACGATATCCTGACCATCTCTTTGGAAGGGATACAAGACCGTACCCAAGCGGAGGCACTGAAGGGGACACTCTTGATGGCGCCGCGGGACAGGCTGAAACCCTTGACGGACGACACCTTTTATCATCAGGACCTGATGGGGCTTGCCGTGCAGTCAAGCGATGGGGAACCTCTCGGCCACGTTCATGCCCTCCATAATTTTGGAGCGGGGGATATTATCGAGATCAAAACACAAGAAGGGAGCCTGGTGATGCTACCCTTTACCCACGATATTGTGCCCCTTATTCGCATCGAAGAGGGGTTTGTGACTTTAAGTGATGCGGGAGAGCAGATGATCCATGACGCTTAAAGTGACGCTTCTCACCCTCTTTCCGGAAATGTTCCCAGGCCCTCTGGCCCATTCCCTCATTGGAAAGGCCCTTGAGAAGGGCCTGTGGCAGCTTGAGGTGCGCAATATTCGGGATTTTGCCGAGGATAAACACCAAACCGTTGATGACATCTGTTTTGGGGGTGGGCCGGGCATGGTGATGCGTCCCGATGTGGTGGACCGTGCCTTGCGGGCCGTGATGGAAAAAGGCAAAGCCCGTCTGGTCCACTTGACTCCGCGAGGTCAAGTCTTTCGGCAATCGCTCGCAATCAATATGGCAGCCTCTGACCTTCCCCTTGTATTTCTGTGTGGACGATATGAAGGCATTGATCAGCGGGTGCTGGATGCGTGGGAAGCCGAGGATGTGAGTATCGGCGATTTTGTTCTCACCGGTGGAGAGTTGGCCGCCATGACAATCCTGGACAGTGTGGTCCGCCTGCTGCCAGGGGTGATTGGCGACGAGACTTCTTTAGTGGAAGAAAGCTTTTCCCACGGCCTTTTGGAATACCCCCAGTATACCCGTCCGCGCGACTGGGCAGGTCGGGAAGTCCCAGAAGTCCTGGTGTCCGGGCATCACAAGAAGATCGCCGCCTGGCGCCAAGCGCAAGCCGAACAGATCACCCAAGACCGCCGCCCTGATTTATGGGAGGTATATTGTGCGGAAAAAAGAAATACATCTAAAGGTCTTGATGTTAAAGAAAATTAATGTCATAATCACTTGTAGTTGTAGTAATGAATAGAAATTATGCAGCGCTTATTGTTACCTTTATAGGAGATAAAAGATGAATAAACACTTATTAAAGCTAACGCTCATTCTTGGTGCACTGGCAACCTCAACAGCTGTTATAGCTTCCGATCCTGCAGAAGTGCAGCAAGAGGTTGTTAGAGTCGCCCGCCCGCCCGTAACAGATTTAACTGTTGATCAGGTTGTTGCGCATGCTAACACGCTGCCTAGCAACTATAGAATGGACTTTTTACAAACTCCTGAGGGAAGAGCGAAAATCCAAGAAACGATTAATGATGTTAATGGAGAACGCCCTGTTGTTAATGAACGTATTCAAGCTGCTCGCACTGCAGGCTGGGGGCGGGACTACCTTGCTTCCACAATTGCTCATGTTGCTGGTCTTTACCCGCCCGTAACAGCTTCGTCCGTAACAGCTTCGCCCGTAACAGATTTAACTGTTGATCAGGTTGTTGCGCATGCTAACACGCTGCCTAGCAACTATAGAATGGACTTTTTACAAACTCCTGAGGGAAGAGCGAAAATCCAAGAAACGATTAATGATGTTAATGGAAAACGCCCTGTGATTAATGAACGTATTCAAGCTGCTCGCACTGCAGGCTGGGGGCGGGACTACCTTGCTTCCACAATTGCTTATGTTGCTGGTCTTTAAATAGAAGTAACGCATAGAAGCTCTCACCCCTAGCTATCAGCCGGATAAGAGCTTCTATGCGGCCCTTGGTTACTCGTCTTATCGACGCAGCATCATTTTCTTCCCCTCCCTATAGACTGAATTTGAAGACACTTCCGAAATGAATTGCAATTTTTTAAACAATCCTTATAATGCGCCCAAAATGATGCGTTATGGAGACGATACATGAATCTTTTACAGGCTTTTGAGCAAGAACACCTTGCAAAACTCGCAACTCATAAGGTCATTCCTGACTTTCGTGCGGGGGATACGGTGAAGGTCATGGTGAAAGTCGTTGAGGGCACGCGTGAGCGCGTCCAGGCCTTTGAAGGGGTCTGCATTGCCCGTAAGAATGCCGGCGTTAATTCCTCCTTTACCGTTCGGAAGATCTCCTATGGAGAAGGCGTAGAGCGCGTGTTCCCTCTATATTCTCCGAACATCGAGATCTTGCTCCTCCGTCGCGGCGTTGTGCGGCGTGCGAAACTTTACTACTTGCGTGGATTGACCGGTAAGAAAGCCCGTATCGCCGAGAAAATTGTGCGTAAAACAGGCGCGAACATGGTCATTCCTCAGCCAGAAGCTGCCGAAGCAGCCGCGGAATAGTTAATTACGGTTGTAGTGTCATCCCCGCGACCCGGCTACGCTAAAGGCTATGCCGTGGCGAGTTGGGGATGTTAGGACTTGTTGACCGGGGACCCAGGGCAACACAAAAATTCTTTCATACCTTGGTTTTCTGGGTCCACGGTCAACAAGTCCTAACATCCCCAACTCGCCACGGCATAGCCTTTAGCGTAGCCGGGTCGCGGGGATGACACGGGAAGCGTAAGGCCCTCTAAGCCAGGAGGGATGATAATTTCTTGTTTTAAGTCATTAGGAGGGGAAAGGGCTTTGTCCCTGCCCCCTGACTCCCGTTTCCTGACTCCTGACCTACCACACCGGCTCCTCTGAAGGAGGCGACTCAGGGTTGGGAGAAGGAACCTCGTCCTCAGGGTGAATCTTCTCCTCTTGATCGTCACCTGGCACAGGCTTGGGATACATTTGAGGATATGTAATTTCTGAGCATCCATCTGGCTTTGGAGATGTTTTAAGTCCACAACTTGTGAGAAAAAAGCAGGTAGGAAGAAAAACATAGATTGCAATTGAGTCAGTCTTCATCTTTAATCTCTGCAGGTATGTTATACTGAACCCAATCATACACCATTCATGAGGAAGCGCATGCATTTTTGGAAGAAAAAAGACAATTTAATTATCAGTGGCTGTGTCATTCTCTTTTTTGCGGGGCTGATGATGTGGCAAGAACGCGGAGCGGTCCATGCAGATCTTCCAGGAAAGCCTTCGCCTGCATTGACGGTGGGTTTTCTTGATAAAGATTATAAGACGCATACCTTAGCACAATTTAAGGGCAAGCCTTGCATTGTTGTCTTGTGGGCCACCTGGTGTCCTGCCTGCGTAAAGAAAATGGGGGCCTTGAACGCATTTGCAAAAAAGTTTGAGGAAAAAGGAGGGCACGTGATTGCGCTTTCAGAAGACATGAATGGAATTGAAAAAGTGCAAAATTATTATGCCCAAAACAAGTACGATAACCTTACCATCTATATTGATGATAATGGAGGTGTTATGGGCACGCTGAGGGTCAGTGGATTACCAACAGCGATCTTTTTGAATGCAAAAGGAGAAGAGGTGGACCGCGTTGTGGGGGGGATCGATTGGGAAAGCTCTGCCGTGCACCAGATGATTAAGTCTTCTTTGGGCGTGAGGATGTAGAACAGGGGACAGAAAACTGAGGCCAGAAAACTGGGGCCAGGATTCAGGATTTCTTTCCTGTTCCCCTGACTTCTGGTTTCTGACCCCTGTTACCTATTCCTCCAAAACCACCCATTTCTGTCGGCGGAAGCGTTCAATCAACTGTTTGACCTCAATCGAAGGCATCCCCAGAACCTCCAAGACTGAGGTTGCGAGTTGGACGGTCGGCTCCACAGTTTCCGGAACGACCAACAAAGCTCCTGAATTCAGCAGTTTTTCTTGATGACGATGGTCTTTAATGCGGACGCAGATGGGAAGATCTGGAAAGTGACGGCGGATCATCATCACGGCGCGAACAGAAGCCGGCATTTGATTGAGGGTGATCACAACCGCATGGGCATTATCAGCCCCGACAGCCCGAAGCATGGCAACCTTTTTGGCATCCCCGTAAAAAACAGGCCACCCTTTTTCGCGGCCCTCCGTGACCCGGCGCATATCCGTATCAAGGGCCACAAAGGGGATCAGACGCGAGGAGAGGAGATCGCCCAGCATTTGTCCCACCCGTCCAAACCCTGCAATAATCACATGATTTTTGAATTCTTTGCTTTCTTCAACGCAGACAAGAGGGTCAGCATGGGTTTCATGAATCTGAGATTTATCAGCCCATACCTTGCCAAAATAGGCGAGCAAGGGGGTGAGGGCCATAGAGAAGGTCACGACGAGGAAGAGCACATCTGAAAGACCAGAGGGTAAGAATTTCTGGGCAACCGAGGGGGAGAGAATGATAAAGACAAATTCTCCGCATCCTGCGAGTAAAAAAGAAACCCTGAGACTTGTGGAATTTGCAAAACCATTCATGCGTGACAGCGCAAATAAAATAAGAAACTTCAGGGACAAAATGAGCGCAAGCAGTTTCAAAACATCTGTGTAATTATCCATCAAAGAGGTCAGGTTGAGTCCCATCCCAACGGACATAAAAAAGACGCCCAGGAGAAGTCCGCGGAAGGGCTGGATATCGGCTTCCACTTGATGACGGAATTCGGTTTCTGCGAGCAAGATGCCAGCAAGGAAGGCGCCGAGCTCCATGGAGAGACCGGAAACTTCTGTCAGAAAACTGGTGCCAAGGACGATGAGGAAAGTCGCCCCCATAAAAAGTTCTGAATTTTTGCTCATGGCCATGGCCCGATAGAGAGGGCGGAAAACGAGGCGCCCTAACCCAACGATAATGAGAAGCGCAAAAACTGCTTTTAAAGTGGCGTAGGAAAGGGCCTCAAAGAGACTAGATCCCTCTGTGCCGAGGGTTGTGACTAGCACAAGGAAAAAGATAACCGCAAGGTCCTGAAACAGAAGGACGGCAAAGGAAATACGACCAAAACGTGCCGCAAGTTCCTGCCGTTCATCCAAAATTTGCAAGACAACAGCCGTTGAGGAAAAGGCAAAAGCCCCTCCCACCAAAATCGCGGCTTCTTTTGAGAGGCCCAAGGCGCATCCAATGGTGATGAAGACAAGGCCCGTGAGGATGACTTGCCAAAAGCCCAATCCAAGCATGTACTTTCTTAAAGAGAGAAGGCGCTGAAGAGGGAGCTCTAGCCCAATGGTGAAGAGAAGAAAGAGCACACCCAGCTCCCCCAAAAAGCGGGTTTCTGAGGGGTCCTTGATCACTTTAAGCATGTGAGGGCCAATCAACATGCCGGCCACAAGGTATCCTAAGACAGGGCTTATCTTAAGGCGACGAAAAAGAAAGACAGTGCTCACCGCCGCCATCAGAAAGAAGAGGATGTTCTCGAGATAAGTGGTTTCAAGGGACACGGGGTAAGGGCCTCTAGCTCTTCTTATTTTTCCTCATTGTGCCATAGTCTCTGAAAATCGTATAGCGTTAAAGAGGTAATGTTTTTTTGAGCCGTCGTGATTTTTTAGAAAAGCATGCCATCAATCGTGACTGGTTTATGATATTTAAAAATCTTGTATAAGTATCATTCCTGGTCGTTAACGCATCTTTTTGCTCTTTTATAAGCATATGGGACCTTATAGCAATTACACCAACGCCCTGCTGCCATCGAAACCTTGCAGCGCCATATTCTAAGTCAGCATTATATATCATAGCTGAAGATTTGGCGTCTATGCATTTACCTAAAGCTTCTCTTGTTTTCTCAGCTGCCGCGTTGAACGCGGCTTCAAGTTCATTATTTTGCATGTTGTGAAATAATATCTGGGCAGTGGCAGCTGCGGACCTGCCTTTGCAAGGTGAAACTTCAACTGATTGTACTGCGAGAGACTGAGCGTACTTAATAAAAACTGCAGTTGTTTCTTCGTGAACTAAAAGTCTCTTTTGCCACTCTTGAGATTCAGCACCCTTCTTGGGAAAAGAATATTTGCGTCTAGCTCTACCTTCGTTCCACAGGAGTTCCTCGTACTGCTTTTTTAGAGATCTAAGTCTCCTGGGAATATCTCTCCTACAAATATTTTCAGCATCGGCCACAGGAGCAGCATTATATTTTGCGGAGAAAGATACGCTAGCTTCACGCGCATCCTCACCCTCTGATGCTTGTGCAGGAAATACACAAAGAAGGGCAATGGCGGTGTTTCCTAAAAGTGTCTTTAAGTTTATCGTTGTCATCATCGCTACTCCTCTCTCAAATTTACTGTATATGTCGTGCCGATAATTAGAGGTGTAGCAAAAAAAATTAGAAAAGTGAAGTTTTTTTGAGAGAGGGAGAGTCGAGCGTATCATCGAAAAGATAATCAGAAGACTTGTCAACTTGATTAGAAGGCCTTGCCCTCGCTACGGCCCGGCGTAGCCGGGTTAAGTGGAGGATCTTTTCTCAGCAGTGACTGTGTTGAAATAAGATCCCCAGTCAAGAAGTGCTAAAGCGCTACCGAGCACTTCTAGCCAGGGATGACAAAGTCTTTTAGACTCTACCCTCCCCCATGAAGATATCCATAAATTTTCTTCGCCAAACTTTTACTGATACCAGGCACCGCTTCCACATCTTTTAGAGAAGCGCCCTCAACGGCTTTAGCGGAACCAAAATGACGCAAGAGAGCGCGCTTGCGGGCGGGACCAATGGCAGGAATATCATCTAAGCGAGAGGTCGCGATCGCCTTGGTCCGGCGTGTCCGATGAGCCCCGATCGCAAAGCGGTGAGCCTCATCCCGCAGACGCTGCAGGTAATACAGAACCTTATCGTTAAGGGGGAGCTGAAAAGAAGCGCGTCCGGGCATATGGAAGACTTCCCGTCCCGCGTTGCGGTCGGGGCCTTTTGAAATCGCAATCAACGCCACATCGAAAATGCCCAAATCTGCAAAAATGCCTTCAGCGGCGGACAGTTGGCCTTTTCCCCCATCAATCAACACCACACTGGGCCATTGGGTTGTATCATCTTTGTCATGGGCGAGTGCCTTGGCAAAGCGGCGGGTGAGGACTTCTCGGAGCATCCCATAGTCATCTCCGGGCGTGATGTCTGGAGACCGGATATTGAACTTGCGGTAGGCCTTCTTCATAAATCCTTCCGGTCCTGCCACAATCATCGCCCCCACCGCATAAGATCCTTGGGTATGGCTATTGTCATACACTTCAATGCGGGTGGGAGAAGTGGGAAGCGCAAAACGTTCCCGAAAGGCGGTCAGAAGCGCTTCCTGAGAGGCCCGCTCTGCCCGGTGGCGGTCAAGAGATTCCCGAGCATTCTCAAGAGCATGGTGGATAAGATCTGCCTTAGGCCCGGTTTTAGGCACACTCAAGCGGACGCGCGTTCCCGCTTTTGTTGTCAGAGCGTCCTCCATCAGGCGCATATCCGGCAAAGGGAGATTCAAGAGAATCTCAGGTGGGGGAACCCCATCTTGGTAGAATTGGGCGATTGCAGAGGCGAGCACCTCCTCAAGAGGCACATCCTCCCCATGGGTGGGGAATACCGCATGAGTCCCATAATTTGAGCCCCCTCGGAACAGAAAGAGTTGAATACAGGTCACCCCTGCAGCGGTGGCGATGGCAAAGAGATCCGCGTCCTTAAGGACCGTGGTGTTGATGTTTTGACGGGCTTGAATCGTGGTGAGGGCGTGAATGCGATCCCGATAAACGGCAGCCTTCTCATAGTCCCGCAATCGGCTGGCCTCTTCCATCAAGACCGCCAATTTTTGCTGAACTTTACTGGACTTTCCTTTAAGAAAATCCTTTGTCTCCGCAACCAGATGTCCATACTCTTTCTCTGAAATATACCCCACGCAAGGGGCGCTACAGCGCTTGATTTGGTACTGGAGGCAGGGACGCGTCCGGGTGGCAAATACAGCATCAGAACAGGAACGCAACAAGAAAGCGCGTTGCAGAATCGTCAAAGTCGTATTGACCGCAACCGTTGAAGCAAAAGGACCATAATAGTCCCCGGACTGGTTTCGGACGCCTCGATACTTGGTGAGGAGAGGGTAGGGGTGATTCCCCGTGATCCATAGATAAGCAAAAGACTTGCTATCCCGCATTTGAATATTATAGCGAGGTTTGAGCTTCTTGATGAGGTTGGCTTCCAGGAGAAGGGCTTCCGCTTCCGTCCCCGTCACCACAAACTCCATATGGATCGTCTCTGCCACCATGCGCTGGAGGCGCAAAGGCATCCGGTCCGTTAAGGTATAGCTCGTGACCCGCTTTTTGAGGTTCTTGGCT
>Ga0207148_1133_pt1 | contig 14874 bp, 11 predicted proteins | sample Alteio_BWMinHeat_34_FD_153558 | JGI IMG/M metagenome (GOLD analysis project Ga0207148, IMG submission 153558) | Enriched cells from forest soil in Barre Woods Harvard Forest LTER site, Petersham, Massachusetts, United States -... | ecosystem: Environmental > Terrestrial > Soil > Temperate forest >... | reverse complement strand
AGTACACAAAGCCCTCGATGGATTCGTTACCTGCTGGCTATACTTTGGCGGCGGACACCATGACATATCAGCTAATGAAAGCTGAATTGGAACTTGAACGTCACAAAGCGCTAACAGAGCGAGCACAAAAGGCAGCGCAAAATTTAGGCAGTCTCATTCCGATCACGATTCGCTCATCAAACGCCGATCACGCACTCGGTGATAGCGATCTCATCTTTTGGTTCGAGCCAAGTCAGGCGGTACTCGCGCTCGCCAATATCCCGCATGATCATAATGCTTCAGTAGCAGCCACGCGTTCACACGGCGCGATCGCGACAACGTCGGCGAATCCCACGCCCACGCGTGGCGATCTCAATATCAGAGTCGAACTAACCGAAGGACGAGTGCTGAGGATTGTCTTACGTGATCTCACAGGTAAAGAAATGCTTCGGGTCAATCAAGCATCCATCGCTCGCCGAGGTACCTCTGAGTATCGGCTCGACGCAACAGAGCTTCCGGAAGGTGTATACCTACTCGATGTCGCAACCGAGCGCGGGGAGCACTATACTTCGAGAGTGATGATCGTGCGATAACTGTACGAAGGCCTTGGAGGTTGGGTCGTGGGACATATGGGTCTTATAGGACTTATGTGTCCCTATCATTGTGAAAGCTGCGGCAGCTACATCTTTCCCAGCGCCTCATCGATTTTCGGCCGTATCAAATCTCCCCCGTCCTTACTGCCGCCCATCTGAAAGCCATATGTCTTCCCATCGCGGCCAATGATAATGTGAGTTGGAAAATCTGTGACCCCGAGTTTATTACACAATTCCTGACCATCCGGAATGACCTTGAATTTCGATGGAGTGTGTTCGAGGTATCGTTTGAGCGTGGTCGCATCATCAAGCGCGATCGACAGAAAAACAACGTTCGTATCGCCGACGTAAGAATCGACAAGCTTATTGAGGGAAGATTTTTCTATCACACATCCGCCGCATGTCGTGAACCAGCAATCGATCACAACAACTTTGCCGCGCAGTCGAGATAGTGTGCCTCGAATGCCGTCCAAGGTCGTGAATCGGAAATCGGGGATTGCAGGAAGTTCTACTTCATGCCCGTAGGCAGCAACAAGCCACTTGGCGAATTCCGCCTGTGTCTCATCACCTCGTTTGCACCTTTGGTAGAGTAAATCCAATCCTGCTATTGGCTTTAGCATATTCGCAGCGAGAGCAATTCCGTATTGGTGCTTTGCATCCTCAAGACGACCAGCATCGAGATACACCTTTGCGATCACAGCGTCGAGCTCTTGTTTCTCATACTGCTGTCTGGTTTGCGTGAGTCCCTTGCGAGCCAGCGCGATCGCTTCCTCTGTTCTGCCAAGCTTGGCAAGGAGTTCAGCTTTGCCGGCGAGCACGCTTGAGAGCCGGCCCATGCTGCTCCAGATATTGTCGCCGGAAAAGAAACCGGAGCGTGTCCGCGAGCTCTCCTCGGCTCGATCGTACCATTCGAGAGCAATTTTTGGATCATATGCTGGACCTCGTTCGAAGCCGTAACACCGCGCGATCGCTAACAAGACATCGACATCGTGCGAGGACCTCCACATTGATGCTACATGTCGGAATACGGTGGCCGATATGACCGTGTCAAAAGCCTCTAGCTGAATCCAGATACCAGCCATAGTTGTGTGAGGAAAACGTTCGATGAGTGCCGCCAGCATTCGTCCATGTATTACAGGCCACTCCAATCCGCCATCTTTCGACATCTTAGCGGCCAAGAAGAAGTGATTCCAGAAATCGACGTCGTTATAAATCGGATCGAACCTCGTACATCTCGCAGCATTTGCAATCGAGATAGTTGCAAGCGAATCGCGGCTTCGTCGCAAGTACAGGCTTGCTAAGCCGAGGTGCCATGAAGCAGTACTATCAGGATGTTCCAACAATTGATCGGTGGACCAGATGAGAGTTGCTTTCCGAGCGGAATCCGTAATCGTTATCTGGCCAGCACGAGCGAGATCTTGGGCATTATCATAGGACTCGACATAGGCAGTGTAGTCTTTTGGATAAAGAGCAAGATCTGCCTTGAGCGTGCTGTCGAAATTCGTTGTCTCACCTAAAATTCCACCTGGTGTTGGCCGTCCGTCTCGCGTTCTACATGTAAATACCGTAATCCCATTTGGCGCACGATCTGTCGGAATACAGATTTCCATCCGTATCGAATAAGTGGAATCCGGTATTGCTAACACCGTCCCATAGGTCGTATCGTTAAGCCGCTGCATTACTTTGATGATCGCGTGCTCGGGATGTACGCCACGAACATTTGACGCACAATAGAGCGTATCGTGATTATCGGGGTTGGCCCAAATCGAACCGCTGGCAGGGTTATAGGTTACAGTGATCTTCTCACCCCATCGCGGATCATCATTGGAGACATGAACACGAGTTTCATTCTGCGCCCAAAGCGAGGATGGAAGGAAAAGAAGACTGGCAACTGCGAGAAGCCGGAAGGAGATCATAAGATTTTTTAACTGGTTTGGACGTAGCGCGAATTCGAATTTGGTCAGAATCGCTTTGTGTGTGTAAAAACTTTTATCATTCCTTCCCCGGTGCTGAACGTCGCGCATGGCGTTTTTGGCCAGAATTCGACAATTGGAGGAGTGTGTGTGAAAACTTTATTCATAATTCGTTGCTGTAAGAAAAGTAATCTTGTCGTTCTGAAGAGGCCAAAAGCCGACGAAGAATCTTATGTAGGGCTGGACTGGATTTCGCAGGGCGCCGTTCCTGCGACCGCATTCCACGTTGAACATATGAAACATAAAAACACTGCACGAAAGTTCCCGCTTAATCTACTTTGTGGGATAGGCAGTTGTTAGCATTCGGAGTGTACCGCACCACCTTTGGTTGGGCGAGACGCCCAACCCTAAGCGTGGCGGGATCGTCATTATAGAATTTGTGTAATCAGCGATGCATTTTCGCGTAGGGTATGGCGTCCCGCCATACCTAAGGTGGATCGGTAACAATCCCGCATTGCGATTGGCTTCTCACCATCGAATGAAAGCTGGTAGGCAGGTAAATCCCTAGGGATTTGCATGCCTACCAACTTCCAACAAATGAGGTCGTGACGAAAGCAGCTGCTCCTGCGTTGGTTGTGCGTTGCTCTCGGATGAGTAGTCCTTTCGTAATCGGACCACTGACCTCAAACTTTGAAATTCCAATGCGCCCAACTACGAAGCTATTTCTCGTTGTATCTCTGCTGGGAGTCGGATCTCTGGCCTCCTGTTCGAGCCCGTCCGCTCCGAATCCTAATGAGACACTTAGGCAGCAAATGGCAGGGACATACTCTGGTGTAATCGCTCGTCACACGACGACTGATTCAATGCATATTACCGTGACACTCACAGAAGACACAGGCAGCGTAGCGGAGAAAAGCGCGTTCAAGATGCACGTAGAGACACACAAAAGTACTGACGGATTCTGGACAGCGTCTTTCACTGAGCGCGTGGCATGCTATACCCAGGATCTCATATTGATGCAGACCGAAGATAGCAACAAAGTCGACCCTCGAGTCGATGTCAATTACTTAAGTCCAGGCACAACCAATAGCATGACTTTCCCCGATGGAGCCATTTTAGTGTCAGAGAAGGATCCTGGGAATGATAACTTCTTTGGGTATTTGGTTAGGCAGAAATAGTAGCCTCGACTTTTTTCACTTGAACTCAAAAGGGATGTGGCAGGTGAGCAAATCCCAAGGGTTCTGCAGCAGCAAGAAGGTAGGCAAGGCAAACCCCAGGGTTTTGCCTGCCTACCTTCTTCGAAATGGGGACGTTCTCCCGTAGGGTATGAAGCGCACTTTGATTTAGAACTTATTCAACTTCACTCTCAGCACTCCGCTCGGGGTCTGCAGCGAAACAAAATATGCACCTGCTGGTAAGCCGGAGATATCGATCTCAGGAGCTGTTGCATCTCCACGCTCGTGCGAGAGCATTATGCGAGTTCTTCCGGTAAGATCGATCACGTTAAGAGTTGTCCAGCTCTTCGCAGTCGCTAGATCAAGGTGAAGCCGAACAGTATGGATCGCAGGCTGTGGGAAGATGCTGATCGATATAGAACTCTCACTCGGAGTGTTGACAGCAAGGGTAGAGGAGATGCGACCAACATCATAATTTCCGGAGCGCTGCATGTCGTGCTGGAACGTGCCCCATTGTATCGCTTTCGGCGTATTTCTCGCATTGAGCTTATAGACGTAGCACCAGGAGCCAGTGTCACTGACTTGTGGTGACTCTATGAGATCGATCGAGCCATCCGAATTGAGATCGGCTGCCGTTAGCAGCGTTGTCCCCAGTGTGTGACGCTTGATCGGCCAGATACCCGACATCGGGCGGTGCTCAAGTCCGCTGATGCATTGAATTGAATCATTGGCTGGCAGGATGATATCTCCAGCGCCATCTCCATCGACATCGACAATGAGCGCCTGATTGTGTCCGGCGTCGTGCGTGTTCATCGCCACCGGATATCCGGTTACCATGCTTCTATCCATTCGGAATGCATAGAGCGAATCGTTCGGCACAGGAATCACGATCTCAAGCTTGCCGTCACCATCGATGTCGCCGAGCGACGGATAGAAACCTTTGTAGCTGCGATCTGTGGACCACAACAGATGCGGCCAGCCTTTGAGCATCGTGCCATTCGCATCATAGACTGCAATGGTCTCGCCTTGCTCAGAAGAGTATGCTCGAACAAACTGCTGCGCACCATTTTGCTCAAGCGAGCCAGCAACAACGCGGTCGAATTCGTAGCGGCCATTCGTAGCAAAGATTGAATGTAGTGGAAGCGCGTTGCCATGAGTATCCCACACAGCGGTAGCACCAGCCACATGTGTCTTGCCAGCATCATCGTGTATTGCGACAGGACTGGGTCCTGCGAGTATCGAAGGTGTGTTGCCCAGATCAAAACTCAGCACCTCGGAGCCAGATTGCAACAGGCCAAGATCGACGAGCGTGCGTCCATCGCTTGCGAGCAGCAGCGCGTGGTTATCAGCGTTACCTACGAGCTCTTCGAGCCCGGGCGAATGCGAATCGACTTCGGCTGTCGATGTAACAATAAGATCGGCCGATGGCCGAATGACATTAAGTGGCCACCAATTGTAGAAGATGTCTCCAGAAGGTCGGAATGCACCGTCGGCGATATCGGCTCCGGTGAGAACGAATGGTCCAACGCCGTCTGCAGTAATTGTAGAACCACTCGGACGTTGTGTGGGATGTGCGATAAATCTTGGCCAGCCACTGAGCTGCGAGATCTGAAAGCGCTGTGAAAGCGAAGTATCGTTACCAACGCTGTCGCGTGCATAAATGACAATGTCCTGAACTCTGGGACATGTCGTTGTTTGCCAGTCGTACGAAACGATGTCGTTCGTGCTTACGAGCGGTCCCCAATGCTCGCTGAGCGTCCGGAGAGTCGCTCCGAACGTTGTGTCTTTGGCAGAGATCTTCACATAAGAAAGATGATCGTGCTTCGCAAGGATTTTGAGACCTACGATGCCTATCCCAATATGTTCTGGAAGATTGTTCGAAGCAGGATCAACGTGAGCAATGGCTACATGTGGTGGAAACGATGATGTCCAACCTGTGTCGATCACGATTGCATTGTTGCCCATGTCGTCCCATGTGATCACACTGTAGTTCATCCAGCCATCGCCTCGCGGGTGCACGAGTACCGAAGTATTATGAGTCGTCGCCATGAGCGAATCCCATGTGTCAGAATATCGGCCAATAAAGACTTGGTAATGCCAGATACTATCGCCGTCGCGAGCAGTGAGCGGCGGATCCCAGGTGATTCGTACTGCGCCTGACTTCATCGGATATTCACGCAAGTTGCGGACTGGATTGGGAGGCACCGAGTCATTGACACGAATGTGCTGCCGATAAACATTCGAAGGAATTAGCGTAGTGATGAACACATCACAATTGAATTCCCAGGGTATCGCGGCGTGATAATAGATGGTGAAGACTCCGGTCTCGCCGGGCTGCACGGTCTTGATAAATGTCGCGGTGGTATCGAAGACAAATGCGTTGAAGTCTTGCGTGATCGTCACTGAGGCTATCGTGATTGGTGCGCTGCCAATGTTTTGATAGAGGATAGGTATCCCGTTCGCCTTTGGGATACGGGCTTTCATGTTCGGATCGACAAGACGGAGCTGTGCATTCGCAGTATTGGCGAACGAGCATACCACAACAAGCACCATTGCAAGCGGGTGAAGCTTCATGTGCAAAAGAGTTGAGAAATCACAACAACTGAAGAGGCTGTCTTACGGGACAGCACTCCTACCTCAGATCAGTTTGGGCAAAAACTTAGATATCGAGATTGCGAACGTAGGTCGCATTCTTCTCGATGAACGCTCGGCGCGGCTCAACTTCGTCGCCCATGAGCGTCTCAAAGATATCGGCTGCTGCGGCGGCACTTTCGATGTTGACCTGCAGCAGTGTACGCGTTTCCGGATTCATGGTCGTTGACCAGAGCTGTTCCGGATTCATTTCACCAAGACCTTTGAAGCGTGAGATCACGATACCCTTGTTTTCCTTGGGTACTTCGCCGTTCATCGCCGCTGCGGTTTCGGCTTCCATTGCGGCCTCTGGATTGAGGATCACAACTTCTTCCTCTTCACCTTTTTTGAGTCCCGAGCGGAAGCGCTTCAGGATCTCGTCGCGCTCTTCGTCATTGTACGCATAAAACTCCTGCTTGCCTTTCTTGACCTTATAGAGCGGCGGCTGTGCAATATACACATTGCCGTTCTCGATCAAATCACGCATGTGGTTGTAGAACAACGTCAGGATCAGCGTGCGAATATGCGCACCATCGACATCGGCATCGGCCATGAGGATGACTTTGCCATATCGCATCTTTGTGAGGTCCTGCTGTTCGCCAAGTCCGATCCCGAGCGCCGTAAAGATATTGCGGATCTCCTCGTTCTCGAGCATCTTGTGCAAACGCGCGCGCTGCACATTCAAAATTTTTCCTTTCAGCGGAAGGATCGCCTGGAACCGGCGATCACGCCCCTGCTTTGCCGAGCCACCTGCCGAGTCACCCTCAACAAGATAGATTTCGCAATGCTCTGGGTCGTTGATCGAACAATCGGCGAGCTTGCCAGGCAATGCTGAATTTTCGAGTGCGTTCTTGCGGCGAACGATGTCGCGTGCCTTACGAGCCGCTTCGCGAGCTTCGGCTGCGCGAAAGACTTTCTCGATGATCCTCTTGCCGATCGGCGGATTCTCTTCGAGGAATTGAGCAAGTTGCTCGTTCATGATCCCTTCGACGATCGACTTTACATCGCTATTGCCGAGCTTAGTCTTCGTCTGCCCTTCGAACTGCGGCTCCGGCACTTTAACGGAGATGATCGCGGTAAGTCCCTCACGGAAGTCATCGCCTGTAAGTGTGATCTTGTCGTTCTTGACAAGATTATTCTTCTGCGCGTACGTATTCATCGTACGCGTGAGTGCGGCTTTGAAGCCAGCGACGTGCGTACCGCCTTCGTGTGTGTTGATGTTGTTTACATAGGAGAAGAGATTCTCCTGGAAGCCATCGTTGTACTCGAAGCAAATCTCGACGGGCGTAAAATCTCTCTCGCCTTCGATGAAGACTGGCTTATGCAGCGAGATCTTCGACCGATCGGTGTGCTTGACAAAATCGCGCAGGCCGCCGCTGGCGTGGAAGGTCTCGTCTTCTTTTGTTCGAAGATCGGCGAGCGTGATCGTTACTTGTGGATTGAGGAAGCTAAGCTCCATCATGCGTTCGCGCAACTGATCGAAGCGCATCATGCTCGAACCCTTGAAGATATCTGGGTCGGGCTTCCACCTTACGATCGTGCCGGTCTTCTTTGTCTTTCCGATGACTTTCAGATCCTCGATGGGCTCGCCACGCTCATAGCGCTGGAAAAAGATCTTGCCATCCTGATGAACTTCAACTTCACACCACTCGCTGAGTGCATTGACGACCGAGGCACCGACGCCGTGCAGGCCGCCAGAGACTTTGTACACGTTCTTATCGAACTTGCCGCCAGCATGGAGCGTCGTCATTACGACCTGCACTGCACTAACACCTTCAGTCGGATGAATGCCCGTCGGGATTCCGCGGCCATCATCAACAACGGTCGCAGAGCCATCCTCATTGAGGGTAATGTTGATCTGGGTAGCAAAGCCAGCGAGCACTTCGTCGATGGAGTTGTCGACGATCTCATAGACAAGATGATGGAGTCCGCGCGTGCCTACGTCGCCAATGTACATCGCCGGGCGTTTCCGCACAGCTTCTAGTCCTTTAAGGATCTGAATATCCTGGGCGCCGTAATCTTGCTGTGGGGTCATTAATAATCCTTAAAGTTCACCGACAAATAATCTGAGCAACCGCTGGCGAATTTCGGGCGGTTATTGGAATCCTCAACTCCTTGATAAATAAGGGTTTGTAGGGCACGAGTATGAAACACCCACTATCGTGCATTTACTCCCAATTTTGGGCTGAAAAATGGGTAATTTCTGCCATTGAGGAGAGTGGCGATGAATTCGTATCTTCGTTGATATTTTCGTCCAAAAATCGCCTCGCCAATGAAGAGACTCACCTTCGTTTTCGTCCTCGTCCTCCTCGCGTCATCCTGCGGTAGTAAGCAGAACCCGAATCAGGTTTCGAGTTCGGGTGACCTTGCACCGGCTTCGCCGTCTGCTACTACCACACGCACAACAAGTGATCAAACAGGCTCGGCTGTTGGTGAGCCAAGTGTGCATAAGATGCTGATCCGTAGCGGGAGCATTTCGCTTGAGAGCCCGAATCATCCCGAGACGCTTCGTCAAATCACCGGGATCGTCCAGCGGGCAGGCGGCTATGTATCGAATGAAAGTTCGCGCATCCTGGAGAACGAATCGATTGAATCTGAAATGACGGTGCGTATTCCCGCCGAGCGTTTCGATTCCGTAGTCGATATGATCAAACGAACGGGGACTTCGGTCACAAGCGAGAATATTTCAGTCGAGGATGCGACCAAACAGTACTACGATCAAGAGAGCCATCTCAACGCGAAGAAGCTTGAACTCGCTCAGCTTGAAGAGTTACTTCGTTCGGCAAAAACAGTGCAGGAGATCATCGCCGTGCGGCACGAGATCGTTGATGTCTCGCAGAGCGTCGATGAATTGGAGGGCAGCACAAAGCTAATCGAATCAGAGGTAAACTATTCAACGCTCCGCATCGAGCTCACAAGCAAAGGCGGCAACGGCGTTATCGCGCGCATTGGCGCTGCCTTTAATCACGGCTTCACTGGCTTCGTCGATGTGCTGACCGGAGTGATCACATTCCTGATCGCAGGGATACCTGCGTTCCTGGTGATCCTAGGGTTTGTCTATGTGATTATTCTGCTTGTACGGCGAGGGACGAAGAAGCAGCAAGCAACTGACCAACTCAAGAAGTAGTCGGTCGAACTCACATTCTCGAAAGTCGGGGTCGTCGACTCTTCTTTTGCTTGACGTCTACGTAGGGAGGGGCAATGGGATAGTCAACCTCCAGTTCGCCGCGGTGCATCCTGGACAATCTTCCTTTTAGCAGCGAGAGTTTGAGTGGGCTTAGATAGTCGATAAAGTATTTGCCATGAAGATGGTCGATCTCATGCTGGATCACGCGTGCGAGAATCTGATCGGCCTCCAATTCAACTTCCTTGAAACTCGCGTCGTGAAATTTGACTCCAACTTTTTCCGGTCGTACGATATCTTCACGAATTTCCGGTAAACTGAGACAGCCTTCTTCGAAGACGGATTCTCCGTGCGTGCCGAGGATCACCGGGTTGATCAGTACCAATGGTTTCTGATCCTCAAAACCCTCGAAGTCCGATACATCGATTACGGTGAGCGCGAGGGACTTCCCGACCTGATTTGCCGCGAGCCCGATACCTCGCGCATTGTTCATTGTTTCGAACATCGAAACGATGAGCCCGGCGATCTCCGCAGAATCTTCCTCGACCTGCGACGTCTCCTGACGCAGAACGGGATGATCGAAGGTGTAGATCGGTAATATCGACATTGACAATAGCAGGATTGGGTCGGCCTCGTACTGCGAGAGATGTGGACCAGAGGGGACTCGAACCCCTCACCTCAACATTGCGAACGTTGCGCTCTACCAGATGAGCTACTGGCCCTCTCAACGGCTGGGATTGCTCCCGCCTCAAAATTCGAACCTAAAAAGGCGAATTGCACTGGTCAAGTTCCGAACACACATTCACCAAACAAAACATCCCGTCGGAGTCCGGCGGGATGTCAGTGTACGATCGAGCGATCGTTAGTACAAATCAGCTCATTTGGCAGCAGGCGGTGCAGTGACTGTTGCGCCGGAACCTGCAGAAACGGTTGCTGAACTGGCGTTGGCGGGCGCAGCAGAAGTCATCGATGAACTTGTTTTGTGGCATGCGCCAGCCGGACAAAGCTTTGTGTTGCACTCCGTGTGCGTGGTCGCGACTGCTGTTGTAGCGGCTTTCGGCGACGAAGCTGCCGTGCATTGCGCATGCGAAGCAGGAACACCACTAACGACTCTGGCTGTCCCGGCAGGAGCGATATTTACTCCAGTAGCTGAAGGTGCAGTGCTGGTCTGAAGCGCTTGTGTCGTTGAACTGGTGCCAACTGCTGGCGTGGCTGACGCTGTGCCGCTTGCTGAAACGGTCGTCGTGCTCTGGGCGAATGCTGAGGAGCAGAAAAGGAGCATGAAAAATGCTGCTGCAACTGTCTTTTTCATAGTTTTTAACACAATCAGGTAACTTTGTGGGTACTCAATCTACGGATACAACGAACTAATCGGGATACTGATATCAATCCTGAGCCAATGAGGGTTCCTGCCTCTCGGGACGAGCCGTGGCGTAAGTTTGTTTCTTCAATCATAATCTGTGGTCAATAATTATTACACCCTTCGAGCCGTTGTTCGTGAGATCCAGGAAAATCTCACCAAAGAGGCCAGGATCGAACAAGTTTACTCATTTCGTAAGAGTGAATTGCGGATACGTTTGAGTAATCAAACGACGATCGTCGCACTGCTTAAACCAATCACGGGGGCGCTGTTACTTTCGCGGAATGTCGAACGGCTTCCACGAAAAAACGTCGTCTCGTTCTTTGAGTCAATCGCGGGGGATCGAGTTTCCCAGATCACCCTTGCAGACTTCGATCGAACAGTCATTATTTCACTCGACAACGGCGAAATTCGACTTCAGTTTTTTGGATCGCCGAATGCGGTCTTGGTACGCGAGAACAAGATCATTTCGTCATTCAAGAGACTTGCTGCGGAGAAATGGGTCGAGAGGACGAAGCCAGCATCACCACAGGATCTTCTAGGCAAGCGCTTAACTAAAGAACTTGAGTATCGTCAGCAAGCTGGAGTACCGAACGACCTTCTAGATGAATTGTCGAATGCGAAGGGCGGCTGGGTCTATGGTGAAGGAAGCTCGGTTCTCTTTTCAATGGTACGGCTGTTGAGTGTCGAACAAGATGGTATGGCCGAACCGCAAAGATTCGAGAGCACGAGTGATGCATTGAGATTCGTCCTTGGCTCACGACATCACGGTACGATAAGCGATGATTCCAGAAAAGATCTGACTGACGTAGTAACGCGTTTGATCGATCGAAGCCGTGTTGTGTTGCGACAAATCGAAGCCGCATCGTCCCAGGCTGGGCGCGCATCCGAATACCTATCGATCGCGCAATCAATTCTGGGGGTTCTCCCGGATCACCCGGATCACGCCGATTCAATTGAACTTGATATTGGCGAAGTGCAGAAGACGATCCCGCTTGTTCCCGAATTGACGCTCGTCCAAAATGCCGAACGCTACTTCGATCTGGCAAGAAAAGCTAAAACGCGAAGATCAGAACTGGTGAAGCGATTTGAAGATCTTAAAAAGGAATTAGATTCGCTTTCATCGATTGCCGAACAGTTGCGCCTCGCAAACACCGATGATGAGATCGAGAAACTGCGCAGAACGATCGATCGATTGGCGGGCGGGAGTAGTTTGCATGAGCCTCGAGCGGAAGCCGCGAACGATGATCCTCTTGCACGCTTCAGACAATTTATCGTTGCCGGTGGTTTGCGACTGCTGATCGGAAAGAATGCCGCGCAGAATGACGATCTCACGCTCCATGTCGCAAAGAAAGACGATATCTGGCTTCATGCTCGCGGAGTCAAGGGTTCGCATGGAGTTCTGCAGCGAAAAACGAAAGACAAGCCAGTACCAAAAGAGGCGATCGAAGAGGCCGCCGCGATCACTGCCTATTTTAGCGACGCCAAGACGCAGTCGATTGCCCCGGTAAGCTATGCCGAAAAAAAATATGTGCGCAAGCCTCGCGGTGCGGCAGTGGGAGCGGTGAAGATGGAGAGGGAAGAGGTGATCATGGTGCGGCCGGGTCTGCCTCAGGAAAATAAGAAGACCAAACAGAAGAGTAACTAACGTTTTAAAGCTTTGAAGAAGATCATCGTAGGTGTTGAAGGCGGAGGTACGAGCACACGAGTTCTCATGCAGGTTGATGACGATACGCCGACTTATATCGAGCGGAAAGGTTCGCTCAAGTTTAGTGGAGGAGCGTTTCTTTCTTCAGCCGAGAAGCTCCTCGGACTCCTCAATCAATTTCCCGACTTCAAGCCGAAGCTTTTGAGCTCGCTCGCAATCGGTCTTTCGGGTGCAAGTCAATCCACCGAACAAGAGATTTATCGCAAGGCACTCCGCGAGGTGCTCGGAAATCAGGGACTACCGATTCACATTGAAAGTGACGCAACGCTTGCCTTCAAAACTGCCGTGACGGACGACGAACCCGGAATGCTGCTCGTCGCCGGCACCGGGACAGCACTCCTGGTGCGCGATAATTACGACGCGCTTCACCTTATCGGAGGATGGGGAACGGTGCTTGGAGACGAAGGGAGTGGATATTGGATCGGCATTGAAGCACTCAAGCATGTCACTCGTGCGATCGACAACATGATCCCGAAAGACCGGCTCTATGAAGCTGTGATGGAGCGACTGCCACAGGAGATACGTGATCGACCGAGAATGCTCAGTCGAAGGATCGACTCACGGTCGCTCATCCCTTCTGAGATCGCCCCGCTCGTATTTCTCGTTGCATCGAGCGATAAGACCGCGAAAAAGATTATCCAAACTGCCGCAGATCACCTTTCTCGGTTGGTGCGTACAGGACTCGCGCAATTTGATGAAGCAACGTACGCGGAGCTTTACGTGACGGGGTCGATTGTGAAACAGCCGGAGATGCATCACATTCTTCAGCGTTCACTGCACGATCTGCCGATCGTTTTGCGTGAAGTTGGCAATCGATCCCCGGCCGAAACAGCGCTTGTGATCGCGAAAGAACTCGCGGCGAGCGGAGCAGCTCAGGAGTAGTTCTGCATGAAAATGGTTTTGGTCTTAAGTCATTAAATAGCCGAATCCCGACCTTAGGAGCTCTAGCTGTGCTATTTTTGCATTGTCAGCGGTGGGCACTCGCGCGTTTAGTTTGCTTTTGCGGTGTCGTAGGAGCCGTTTCATAGACTCACTCAACCCAATTGATGACCTTACGTTTGTGCCGTTTTCATTCGCGTACCATTTCACCGTGGCTCCTGCTGGCCTCACTCTCCCTGTTCGTTTTCATCTCCTGTAATAAGGATGATGCAAGTATTTCAAAGTCACTCAACTCTCCAACCGGAGGAACACAGGCTGCACTTGATTCCACTTCGAGTGGTAGTCCCGTCGAGATCACCGAGAAGAACCATCGATTACTGCTTCGGCCAAAGGTCGGTACCACACAGCGATATCGAATCGTCACGCGTTCCGTACGTTCGCAGGATATTTCCGATCAGCTTTTTAATGGCCCGCAAGGAAAGAAGACGACGACGAATGCCACGGAGTATTATCTTCGCCAGAACATCCGTGCTGTCAAGCCTGATTCTAGCGTCGATGTAACATTTCGCATCGATAGTGTAAAGTTTAACCTGACGCAGGATACTTCACGGAATACAACGTGATCGTCGGCCAGGATTTTGGTGCGATCATCTCCAAGTTTGGAGAGATCCTTGAGATTTACGGCCTCCAATCCATGGTCACGCAGATCATGAAAGACCTTCCGGATTCGCTGAAGTCGGATCGGTATAAAGATATCACGAACCGACAGCTTCAAATGCTGTTAAATCAGTATGTCAGTATTATCCTGACTCATTTCCCCGATAAACCATTGGCGAAGGATTCATCGTGGTCGCTGCATATCGAGACGAATTTGCCCGTGTCCGAAGTCGTGCAGTTTCCTGTTTCGGTGACGTCCAAAGAAACGTTGAAGGGGTTTGAGAATTTAGGTGGAACGGTGCTCGCAATCCTCGAAGCCGAGTCAACACAGACTCCGTTGCGTACTTCCTTTGAGCAGGGCGCCGCAAAGGCGTCATTACAGAATTTTGTTTCCAAGGCAACAGCTATAACGCACATTGAGGACGCCGCCGGTATACTTGTCAAGCGCATCGCTCATACAAAACAATCGTATATCTTCACGCTTGAGAGCAAGCAGCAGGCTGGTAAAGTGGCAAAGTCGACGATGATGTCTACTGAAGATACTTCCGTAGATCTGTTGCACTAGCGAAGTGTACTGTTAAAGAGTTGATGGCCGGTTGCTGCGCCAACGATCGGTCGAACTGATGATAGAAAACTGATGTGAGTATTGGTGGCTCAGATTGCCCGTGTTTGTCCAACTGACCTGCCCCTGATGATATGACGAAGGACGAGGATCAGGATCTTCAATCCGGAAATGACTCCCCCGATCGCGGCGAGGGGAAGAGTCGTGATGACTCCAAAGACCGAGGCGCGAGCCCTTCGCGTAAGGTGACCTTTGATGACTTCCAGATCCAGCGGACTGCCCAGCAACAACAG
>Ga0207148_1131_pt1 | contig 14968 bp, 15 predicted proteins | sample Alteio_BWMinHeat_34_FD_153558 | JGI IMG/M metagenome (GOLD analysis project Ga0207148, IMG submission 153558) | Enriched cells from forest soil in Barre Woods Harvard Forest LTER site, Petersham, Massachusetts, United States -... | ecosystem: Environmental > Terrestrial > Soil > Temperate forest >... | reverse complement strand
TTGCCACTATCATGTGAAGCACAAACAACACCGAATAGGTCTAACGCGTACGCATCGTTACTCGTAGGCAGAATGAAGTCGTGAAACGAGGTATTATTATGATCCTCTGGGAGTGCACCAACGCTGTCCCAATGCACACCACCATCGATTGTGCGATAGATTGGCGATTGCAAAGCGGCGATCGAGATCATTCCATGAAGCGAGTCCGAAAAGGCGAAGCCTGTCGGATTCACACCACGGACAACTAAGGTTTTCTGCCACCGACCTCGAGGTTGAGCGTTTGAAGAATCAGGAATCGCAATCGCGATTCCTAGAACCAATAGAAGCAATAGCATCTGCCGTTGTCCGATCATGATGGTGACACTTATGGGTGCATTAGGGGTCGCACCTAAACATCCGACAAAGGCCGCTCCGTGCCGTCCCTCTTCGAACAACGCGCACTACTTCAACCACCACCACTTCACTCTCGGCATGACCTGCAATGCAGGCAATGGGATCTTGTAATGACTGAGGATCTCCGCGATGATGTCCCATGCTTTGCCTTCGATCGGCAATCCTTTTAGATTAAGGTCAGGGCCAAGATAGATTTGGCTTGAGCGCTGACCGTTGCTCCATCCTGGCGGAGCAGAGACATCGTCGAGATGTTCGACACCATAGCCAATCGTCACATTCAGCCATCGTGGCCAATTGATTGCGGAAAGACTCTCATGAATGTCAAAACTCATCCAGTAAAAATGACTCTCGTCATCGCTTAGGATCGTACTGTAGGCGCCGGCTTGCAAGGGTACTGAGGGCCAAAAGCTCGCTTTATACTGGAGCTTCTTCATGAACGGAACGTACACGCGTAAGACAGGAAAGCTGCTGCCGATAATATCACCAGCTAAGTCACCTGGCGAAAAACCAAATGCAGGACTCCCGCCGCGAAATCCATCTTCCACTTCCACGATCGCTTCTGTCAAAAACGAAAAGCTTGCTCCAAGCCACGCTGATGTTACCGTATCGACTTTTGCCAAGCGGTATCCCATTGTGATCATGTCGCCTGAGAAGGAGCTGAAGAGCGCGTGACCCAGCTTATCGTTATGCATCGAATAGGGCGGATCATTGCTTATATAGAATGGCACGCGCTGTGCATTGCGCCAGAAGTCCGCATAGTTCTCATAGATCGCACCACCAAGAGTGAAAGCAGGAAGAAGCGATGCGGCAGCGACATGCCATGGGTTGATCGTGTCTAGATCTTGAGCTCGTGATTCTTGTACGAACAACACGCAGCACAATGCGAACAGGAGGAGGATTCTGCGAAATAGTTGAGCAGGCACGTCAAAGATGTTTGAGCATCGTGACACTCCGATAATTCACCTCGGGCCAGCGAACATGGCCAATAAACTCATAGCCACGTCGCTCATAATATTTAATGAGATCGATGGCAAGCTCCGAAGTATCGAAAGCGAGTGATTTCATTCCACGCTCTCGTGCAAGCTCTTCGACGAGCGAGAGCAAACGCGAACCCAATCCGCTTGTACGAAGCGATGGGTCGACACAATACTGACCGAAGTATCCATCAGATATCTTCGAGAAGTGCTCACTAATCTTCGAGTCATAGAGCGTGATCGTGCCGACCAGCTTCTCCTTCAACTCTGCAACGAAGCAAGTGCCGCGATCAATGCGGTCTCTCGTGACTTCATCCGATTGATGGCTCGCAACAAAGTGCATTCCTTCATCAGCGAGTGACTTGTATCCGAGGTGGAGTAGTGCAGTGAGTTCGGATACCGAATCATCGTCGCGCCATGGGCGAATCAGAATGTCGTTGTGCTGCACGACATCCTGACCCAATTTCTTGACCGATTGTTTTGGCTCAGGCAAGCGCTGGCTCTTTTACAACGCCCATCTCTTTGCCAACTCTCGTGAATGCTTCAATTGCACGATCGAGATGTTCACGCGTGTGCGCAGCGGAGATCTGTACACGAATGCGAGCCTGGCCTTTAGCGACCACCGGAAAGAAGAACCCAATAACATAGATGCCCTCTTCCAGCAGCCGCGTCGCAAATGCCTGGGCAAGCGGAGCATCATAGAGCATGATCGGACAGATAGGGTGCACGCCCGGCTTGATGTCAAAGCCAGCACTTGTCATTTTGTCGCGAAAGTATTTTGTGTTCGCTTCGAGTTTGTCTCGAAGTTCTGTTGTCGTGCTCAGCATCCTGATCACCTCAAGTGCAGCACCGACGATCGGAGGAGGAAGTGTATTAGAAAAAAGATACGGGCGCGAGCGCTGGCGAAGCATATCGATGATCTCCTGACGACCGGAAGTAAACCCACCTGCAGCGCCACCCAGCGCCTTGCCGAGCGTAGACGTGATGATATCGACACGGCCCATCACGTTCTCATACTCGATCGAACCCCGACCAGTCTTTCCGACGCAGCCTGTAGCATGACTATCGTCGACCATCACAAGCGCCTCATATTTATCAGCAAGATCACAGATCTGAGAGAGCTTCGCGATGTCGCCATCCATACTGAAAACGCCATCGGTCACAATGATCCTGCGCGTCTGCACCTGCGAATCCTTCAGGCACTGCTCGAGCTCCTGCATGTTCGAATGCTTATAGCGATAACGCACCGCCTTCGAAAGTCGCACGCCATCAATGATGGAGGCATGATTCAGTTCGTCGCTGATGATCGCAGCATTCTCGCCAAAAAGCGGTTCGAAAATTCCGCCATTAGCATCGAAGCACGCCACGTAAATTATCGTATCGTCAGTGTGAAGGAATCGGGAGATCTCTTTCTCCAGCGTTTTGTGGATATCCTGAGTGCCGCAAATGAAGCGTACACTCGACATTCCATATCCGTGACTTTCAAGCGCATCATGCGCAGCTTTTACAACTCGCGGATTCGAAGACAGTCCGAGATAGTTATTTGCGCAGAAATTCAGCACCGGTTCCGAGCGTCCCTGGACCCTGATTACAACACCCTGCGGACTCGTGATCACCCGCTCGGTCTTATACAGACCAGCTTCGCGGATCGCGGCAAGCTCGTTCGACAACTCTTCTTTTACTTTTCCGTACATGACGTGGTGTGTTAGGTCTGTGGATTTGCCAGCAAAAATTCCTTAACAATGGCGAGCGAATAAAAACTCGCTCCCAGAATCTCGATCTTCATCAAAGATTCGTGAAGTCGGCGAGCACGATGCGAAGTCCCTTGCTTTGCGAAGCTTCGAGCAACACTTTTCGCGTTAGCTCCGGGTCGTGCGGATTCTCCAATCGAAGGATACTCGATTGATACCCGCCTACAACTCGCGCGAGCATCCCTTCGGGTATGAGCTGCCCGCCTGTTGTTTGCGCTTTATCATTGACGAAAACGATCACCTTCAATGACGTTTTGCGAAGCACACATTCAAGCAAACTCAAATGTCCCGCAGCGATGAATGAAAAATCTCCCGTGAATGCCCAAACATCTTTGAATCCGGCAAGCGACGCACCGATTGCTAGCGGCACACTTCCACCCATGTACGTCGCAGCATGAACGATGTCATAAGGCGGCAGCGCAGAGAGCGTCGAAACGCCAGCGTCACCCGTTACAAAATCATGCGGGATGTCACGGAAACTTTCAAAGAGCGGAAGATAGGGCGCGATGGCTCGCTGATAGTCTGGCGGTAAGCCATCGGGGATCAGAGGCAGTGGGGGTCTCGGCACCTGCTTCCAGTCTTGATCACTGGTCTTCTCGAAAAGAACTTCACGCTGATATTCCGCGAAGAGCGGCACGACGAGTCGCTGCATGATGTCGCGCTGGTACGGTGGAGGCGGAGGCAGTTTGCGCGGCTCAAACGTTGACATCTCGTCAATGTCATCTGCATTGAAGATGATCGCACACGGAAGCTGCAGATGTTCCGATTCCTCGATTGATGCCACAACATCTTCGTACGCAGTCGAGGCATCACCGATTCGATATGGCAGTCCGGCACCCTTGATCAAGGGCTGGACGTCCATGATATTATCTGAATGACTTCCGGAAGGATCTTCGAAAACAAGTATGACAAGCCCCGCGGTCACGCCTGCCGAAAGCGAATCCATCACTGCATTCATCGCTTTTGCAAGGCCATGCGATTTGATAATCACCGCACTCCGCATTCCTGCGACCGCAGCTCCATGTGCAACGCCATATGCGGCCTCCTCGTGGAAGGAAGTTGCGAACGATTTCTTGGTAAAATCACAAAACGCATCGAACGTCTGGATTGCCCCGAAGCCAGGCACATGCGTGGCGAGCTCCACACCAGCATCAGCGAGTGCCTCAGCGATTGCGCGGGAAAGCGGAAGTGATGTGCTCAATGGATTACGTGAAAAGGAGCCGTCCACTTCTGGTCCTTCGCGTGAAGGACGAAGAAGTAGTTGCCGCTCGGCAGTTGTGGAAAACTAAGTTTGAACTTCCATACGCCAGGTTCGATCGGCCCATCGGCGACGCGTTTTACCTCGCGTCCAAGTGCATCGGCAATGTAGATCTCTCCGACAGTGCGTTCCTCCAATGATGCCGAAGCGAGAATATCCGCTCCCTGATTCGAAAGTACCTTCACGCCGAACGGCGGAAATTGCGTCAGCGGCATGAAAACATTCGAGTGCGATGTCGAATCGCCAACATACATCGAGGAGATAATCGAATCGCGCTCGTTCACAATCTCGCAATGCAAGCGGTGCACAGGCGTAGTCTCAACCGTGATTCGACCATACGTATTCAGGCTATCATGAATCTGACCACCTCGGTCCCACATCCAGCCAAAACCAAGGCTATCCAACTGACCATATACGTTCGAGTTTGGCACTTCCAGATTCCCCGATACAATCTCAGGAAATCCCGAATTCTTTCCGTCGTCCATCATCGCCGTATGCAAATCAGCCGAGCACACTACGACATTCGTGATCTGATACTTCCTTATAAAGTTGATGATCGAATCCTGATCATCCGCAAATCCTGCCCACGTATCCGCAGCGTCGTAAAGCCTTGCTGGATTGTGTTTGATATTCGCAAAGGCAACAAGTAGCGGGACGTTTGCTTTCCCTGCTGCCGACCACGTAACAGTTGAAATGATCACCTTCCACCTCGCCTGAGAAGCGAGCAGCGCATTCTCGAGCCATCGGAGCTGATCTTCGCCATTCTTGTGCGTGCCGCGCAGGATCGAATGTCCCGCTGGCGGAGTCCACGAATACGTCGAGCCATTCTGGTGAATCACTTCACCATCCGGCGAACGCTCGCTCCTCAGATCGAGCACAAAGAACTGAACATTGCCGACCGTGAACGTATGATAGATGCCGTCGTCAGGATGCGGAAGATCGTAGTGCGGCGCATAAGCTTCATATCCAGCAATCGACTTCGCCTTGTCCGCAAACGTCCCGTCCGTATTATTGCCTGCGTAATCGTGATCGTCGTAAACATAATCAAGCGCGCGGTGAGCGAGAACAGAATCGATGCCTTGCGCCGGATCGTATTTGTTCAGATAACTCTTCGCGATCAAGGAATCCGTTGAAGCAAACGTTGGAGCGATCGCGCGATCGGGATACGTCCAGTCGCCCATCTGAATAAAGAGAAGCGGGTCAAGCGCACGAAGCTGTTTCCAAATATTGGATCTTCTAACCGCTATCTGCTCAAGTTGACATGATCCGAACGCAAACGTGAAACTCGTATCCTGCCGTGACCTCGGAAATGTCGTGAACGATCGCGCGCTCGCGAAATTTGCGCTGCTGCCATTGAGAACTGGCCGTAAGTAATAGGTTGTTGCGGGCTTGAGTTGTTGGAGGTCGAAGGTGAGGAAGGAGTGCGATACTGGGTCGGAGGTGAACGCAGTGCTTCGCTTGAGATCTGAGGAAAAGTCAGCGTTCGTGGAATACTCGAGCGCGACGGGCAAGCCCGCATTGGCGACGATGAGAACGCGAGCGCTCGAATCAGTCACGCCGCCAACGATCGGACCACGAACCACCGATTGAGAATGCGCGCAACTGCTGACAGAAACAAGAAGAAGAACAAACGAGATGGCCTTTAGCATTAACGGAGCTTTCATTGACGAGGCTAGAAACATCAAGATATCTGTAGTCGCAATCCAACAGTACCAAATAGATTCTGTTCCTCTCACCAAATGATGGATTGAGCCATGGAATGCTTCATCGTTGAACAATCGGACGTCCGCGAAGAAGAGCTCTCGCTCACGCTCGTTGGCGATGAGGCGCATCATGTTCGAGTGCTGCGTGTGCGGATTGGCGAGCAAATACTCGTCACGAATCTCCTCGGAACCTGCTATGAGTGCGAACTCACAAGTCAGACCGAACGCGGTAAGAAAGAGCAGGAAGCGATTTGCAGAATTCTCGCGGTTTGCCCATCGCTGGGCGAGCCCGCAAACAGCGTCTGGCTCATCCAGGCGGCAATTGCTCAACCGGCGCGCTGGGAGTGGCTCCTGGAGAAAGCTACCGAGCTTGGGGTGAAAGTGATCATGCCCGTCACGACCGAGCGCACCGAACGTGCGACAATCAACCACGCTCGCGGCGAACGCGTACTCCGTGCCGCAGTAAAGCAGACAAAACGCGCAAACAAGCCCTGGCTCAAAGAACTCTCTTCGCTCGAAGAGGCGTTAAACGTGGCTGGGAGCGAAAAACGCTTGATTTTCATCCTTCACGAAGCCACAAACCCCGACGATCTGCTGCAAAAGCATATAGCCAAAGCCGCAGACGAAAGCGTCGCAATTGTCGTCGGACCCGAAGGTGGCTTCACCGATAATGAAATCAAACTCGCCACCCAAACCTACGGCGCAATACCAGTCTCCTTAGGCCCCCGCCGCCTAAGAGCCGAAACCGCCGCAGTAGCAGCGTTGGCCCTAGCAATAAAGGGATGAGAATATTGGTGGCCAGCTCCCAAGGAGCGAAGTACCCGCAGCCCAGGGTGAAGCGTAGCGTAACCCTGGGACGTCCGGGCAAGGATGAAGGCTGAGGGATGAGGGATGAAGGATGACGTGTCGAAATAATAAAATTTGATGCAAGAGAATTTACTCGAAGTTAAAGGACTCAAAAAATATTTCCCGATCAAAAAGGGGATCATCTCCAAAAAGGTCGGAGATGTCAAGGCCGTCGATGACGTATCCTTCACCATTCGTCGAGGCGAAACGCTTGGATTGGTCGGCGAATCAGGTTGCGGAAAAACGACTACCGGACGCGCGATCCTTCGACTCATCGAACCCACCGCCGGCTCCGTGAAATTCGCGGGCGAGGAAGTCACGACGATGACACAGCCGCGACTTCGCGAGATGCGCCGCAAGATGCAGATCATCTTTCAGGACCCCTACAGTTCGCTCAATCCACGCATCACCGTGGGAGGCATGCTCACCGAGATCCTTAAGGTCCACAAACTCCGCACGACCGAAGCCGAGATCAAAGACCGCGTCAACGAACTCCTCGAGATCGTCGGACTCACACCGCTGCACGCACGCCGCTACCCGCACGAATTTTCTGGCGGTCAGCGCCAGCGTATCGGCATTGCGCGCGCGCTTTCGGTCGAACCTGAATTTATTGTTTGCGATGAACCCGTCTCGGCGCTCGATGTATCGATCCAGTCGCAGGTGCTGAACCTCCTCATGGACCTACAGAAAAAGTTTGACCTGACCTATCTTTTTATCGCGCACGATCTTTCGGTCGTCAAGCATATCTCGGACCGCGTTGCCGTAATGTATCTGGGTGAAGTCGTCGAAATAACGGATTACAAAAGTTTGTATGCGGCGCCGAAGGCACCGTACACGGAGGCATTACTCTCGGCGGTGCCGATCGCGAACCCGCGCGGAAAGCTGCAGCGCATCGTGCTTACCGGCGATGTCCCAAGCCCAGCAAACGTCCCAAGCGGCTGCTATTTCCATCCCCGCTGCCCAAAAGTGTTTCAGGATTGCTCAAACGTACATCCACAACTATCAGCCCTCGACAGCCCCGACCACTCCGTCCGCTGCCTACTCTACCCCCAAAGCTGGCCACAAGGGATCTCTATTCCGGCGAGGATTAAGGAGAAGGAAGCGGTGGCGGCGTAAGCCTCTTTCGGGGTGCCTCTAGAGATTTCTTATGAAGCTGTTGAAGCGACCCTATTCATTCGAAATGCAATTGCACCTCGATTGTAGGACTCTACACTCGCATCAAGGCTTCGACTTCATAAATCCAGAGGCAACTGTGGGCATTGGCGGCTGTCCTGAAAAATTTCTTGGGATATGGTTATTGACCCCCAGTGGTGGCGCCAATCTAATTCTACTTGCCTTTAAAATGTTTTGCACGGCCGAGTGCATTCGGTATAGCCACTTGTCTGCTAGCAGAATTGCGAGATCCTTCTTTGCAGCTAAGTATTTTGGCAGGGAGATATAACCCTTCATGTCGGTGAATTCAGACCAGTTGGAAGCCTTGTCGTTCCATTTACCACTATCGAATGAAGGCTCGACGATGTAAGCGTCCACATCCTTGTATCTATGTAGAATAGGGATCCTTGGACCATGCAGTACTATGCATCGGGGCTTCCATAGCTCGTCTAATTCCTTCTTGTCGAGGCTCAGATCCAGGCATGCCGCTGCCTTGTTGAGAGCATCCCTTAATCTTCCAAGTTGAGCATGGAAAAGAATGATTAAGTCGTTAACCTCGAGAAAGTAAGCCTCCTCTTCAAGATACGAGTACTCGTGCAAGTATGGACGACTCAGTGAGATCTGAAGCCTTTCAAGAGAGAACATCGCCTCAAGAACCGTGTAGTGATACTGCGAGAATCTTATTCTCTGCTTGTTCAAAGCGCTGGACTCTGGAAGTGCCTTGCCTTCTTTGTTAATAAGATTGGCAGGGTTACCACTTCCATCGTGTCCTATGTAGGATGCCCAAATGTCACTATATGCAGGTAACTTCCAACTGACAAAATCATATGCCAAGTACTCTAGCAGATCTCCATGCTGCTTCAAATTCCACTCCACACCAGTGATATGTTTTGTTGTTCCTCGGTATGCGTTCATTCCAGGAGGTTAGGAAGCTATGTTTCTTGAAAAAAAAATGGGCAAGGAATGCTACGTTTAGTCTGTAGACTTCTTAGTTGCAATTCGGTAGCTTTGTCTCAATGGCAAACATAATCCGTCGTGTGGGTGCATCTATCAGAGTTCTCCGTACCGAGAAGGGATTCTCACAAGAAGACTTGGCCGCCAAAGCGAAATTACATCGAACCTACATCGGCTCTGTCGAGCGTGGTGAACGGAACATTACGATAACCACGCTCGAGCGGATAGCGAAAGCCCTCGGCGTCAAGGCGTTCGAGCTTCTTCGTGGGGACTGAGATGCCACTCACCCTACCCTTCATCCTTGACCAAAAATACGTACGGAAGGATATTCATGACACATTCCGAGGCAACCGCCAGTCTGGGATATCTTCCTCTAAAAGTCAACCCTTAATTTTTCTGTTTACAGGCGGCCGCGGCAAAGAATCTGGATACGAAGACGGGTGGTACTCGGAGAATGAATTTCGCTACAGCGGAGAAGGGCGAACTGGTAAGATGAAGCTCACGTCCATGGGTAACAAGGCCCTTCTGAACCATAGGAAGGATGGCAAAGCTGTCCATCTCTTTGCCTATGACGGAAAATCAAGTTCGGTGGTATATAAAGGCGAGTTCAGTTACGCGGGCCACATCTTCGTTGATGGCGTCCTTGATAAAGACGGAAATCCTAGGCGCGCAATAGTTTTCCAGCTTAGTCCCCTTGATAATTACGTCCCATTGACTGAAGAAGTAACCTCTGATGAAGTCCACGTCGAGGGGGCAGTTCGTAAGATTCTGGTTAATGCTTTTGAGAGGAATGGAGCTGCGAGAGCGGCCTGCATCCGTCATTTCGGCTCAACTTGTGCAGCATGCGGATTCGATTTTGGAACAGTGTATGGAGATTCTGCAAAGGGGTACATTCATGTTCACCACACCCGTCCGCTTGCCGAAATTAGAACCGAATACGCCGTCGATCCCTTGAAGGATCTAATTCCGCTTTGTCCAAATTGTCACGCCTTTGTGCATCGCACCGCTCCCGCGATGACAATTGCTGAATTGCGGACCATTCTCTGTCGGTAACGTCGGCCATAAATTTGGTCCATCCTATTTCATGATAAGGTAAAATTTTTCGATTGCGATAACGGTGTTGCTCCTCTGTTGCCTATATTTATCAAGGTTGCGATGGGCACCTGTATCTGGATTGATCCAAATCACGAACTGGTGGAAGAAAAGTGACACAGAAAGAATCGGAAGGAAGGATATTTTCTAAGTTTGCAGAGGTGTACGGATTAGGTGACTTTGAAGTTGATAGGTCAATCGAATCGCCTGATATTGTTTTGGTGTATCCGGACCGCCGGCTGGGGATTGAATTGACTGAGTACTTTCATGACTCCGTTGATTGCGCGGATGGCTCAAACCTTAAGACTTTTGAGACAAAGGCAAGGCAAATACTCCAACAAGCTGAAGCACTTTTCGCGGTAGGATCAGATCTGAAGCTACACGTCTCCGCTCACTTTGGAAATCTAGACCACTGCAACAGGCAGAAAATCGCATCCAATATTGCCGAGTACGTCCGACAATATATTATGGAAGGCGAGCCAAATGAATCAAGGGAGGAGGAGTGGGAGAGGCTTGAACATCACGCACTGGAAGGAGTCGTGAATATGATTAATGTCCGTAGCTTAATCGGCGGCTCTTGTTGGGCGCCGTCGTACGGATATTACCCACTTCCACTCAAATCAAATTCAGACGAGATTGTCTCTTCGATTAATGCGCGTGTACGGGACAAGAACAAGAAGTACGCAGACTATATGCAGGCTGCGAATCTTACTGAATGCTGGCTGCTTATCCACTTCGAGCGGGGACCTTCTTCAGACACAGACGTATTCGAAACCGTCGAATTCCCAACGGGACGTATTGTTGAATCTTGTTTTTCACGCATCCTTCTCTTCGACCCATGGTGGTCGAGTCGATGGGTGGATGTCAGTGGCTAGTCATCAAGTAACCATGCTAAGCGTTGAACGACTAAGAAAACTCGAGCCGATTGTTCGGCAAGCGGTCGAAGAGCTCTTCGGAAAGGCTCGGAAATCACAGATCCATCCTGGAGACATGCTGCTCTTGTATGCGAATGGCTTCGCTATTGGTGGGAAACTGCTTTTAGGTCCTGGATTGCTCGGGATCGAGTACAGCACTCAATTCCGATTTTTCGATACGTTCCGAAAGGAGGCGCTTGCAGTTTCGCAGGCGCCTGGGGGAATTGACCCAGCCTTGCGTGAATTTCTCGTCCACCTAGAAATGCTCGCCTACCTAAAGATATGGGAGGCTGAATTTTTCATTCGTCAACTCTACCAACTGGCCCAGCTTGCTCAAGGTAAGGAGTACGCTTGGGATTTCGAGGTTCCAACTCACAATCGAGACGGAAGCAAGCAAGAGATTATTCGAAAGGATATTCGTGATGCCTTGAAAGTTCTTTGCCCAAAGTTTGCGCAATTGATAACGAAGTGCTATCGCACGCAGATTCGGAATGCCATAGCTCATTCTCAGTTCAGCATTTCGGGTGAAGTCATTGGATTCTCAAAATATAAGCAAGGCTCGAGAGACAATCCATTATCCTCGCTCACCTTCGATGCGTGGGGCGAGTACATACACTTGACATTGCTTCTTCAAAACGAATGTACACGATGTCTCCAAATTGAGAATGAGAAATATCGTAATATGAGCGGTGCCAATGGGATTGAGGTCCGGGTCCCATCTCTGAAAGCAGGCGCAACAATATTGTTGCCCGATCCGAGACCAGATCACCCGCACGGGTGGCTCCAAAAGGATGTCTTGGAAAAGATACGCGCACAGGGTTTTCCACATTAAGCATACAACAGTGACGAGTATCAGAATCAGATTAAGGCGTTGTTTGAGGAGGATTAATGGACTTTGAACTCGAGGATCTCGGCTTGGACCCTAAGGTTAAGAAGACTCTTAATCATGGTGGGTATGCGATCAATCTCTCATGGCTTGAGTGCAGGACATGCCATTTTTTGACAAGAGATCCGCGAAGAATAGGCAGTACGGTCCCATGCGGAAAGTGTGGGGACTCTGCGGCTGCTCGTCTCTACCCAAGTAGCGAGGCAATACAGCTTCTCACGGATGTCCAACACTTCTATAAGAGCTCGTTTGAGGCTCTAGAAAGGGAGAGGAATATTCTCTTAGCAGAGGTTTCTGCCATCACTGGACGTAGGTTTAACTTCAAAGCGGTATTTGAATCGGCCGAGCAAACTGGAAATCTTTACCGTGATTTGGGTGGTGCACGGGATAGCTTTGACAATGCTATGCTTCAGATCAAAGAGAGTCTCGGGCTTGGATCTGTAGAGGCTTCGACGCAAGTGTTTTATGCCATGTTCAACCACATAAATGAGCCCAGGGATGACAAAGCGGTCTTAATCCTATCAGCCTCACTACTTGAATTGCTGTCCATTGACCTTATTAAGCGGCTCTACTTAAAGAAGGGAGTCCCGCCTGACCTGAGCAGCCAACTTGTCGAGCGCATACGCACTCACGCTGCGATAACACACGAATTTAAAATCCTTGCAGGCCGGCCTTTGAAGGAGGCTCTAATAGCCCTTGGATTTCCCGACTTTTACGACAACTGGCTCAGCATCAAGCAGAGCAGAGACACTTTCATTCATCGAGGAAGACTGAATCAATCGACAACAGTCGCGAGTGACGCATTCAAGTTAAGCAATGAGTCATTCGCTGTCTTCGCAAGCTTGGTTAATACGTATGCCGTATAAAGAGGGCTAGAAGCATTTAATTGGAATTTTTTGCATAGAACCTCAGTTTATATGTCCTCAGCGAACCTCAGTTCGCACCTATCGTATTAACCAGCCACCTCCGGCGGTCTTCCTTTTCGACCCCTTTGGCACTTCCCTCTACAACTATGTCTGTACCTACCGCTCTTTCGCTCGGCCGCTCCGGCGAGCTTCATGTTATGTCGGAATTTCTTTTCCGCGGCTATAATGTTGCGACCACCCAGATTGATGTTGGCCATGATCTTATCGCGATTCAGGATATCGTTCGCGTTGGGTTGCGTGGCGAAGATGGATCAATTCCATACGAACGGCTTTGGCCGATCCAGGTGAAAACAACGAGCAAGCAAAAACGAAAAGGAAGCGATTACGTCGCGCGATACGGGCTTCAGCTCGACCTGCTCTACATGGACCGTTCGCCCGATGTCACCTATTTTTTTCTCACGCGATTTTCGGACGGTTGGGGTGAGCCGATCATCATTCCGCGATCACTGCTCTGCGAATCGCACAAACAAGGCTCGCTCGGCAATCAGGACACAACCCGCAAAAAGATCGAACTCAGATTCCGGCATCGCGCAGGGCGTGTCCGATGCTTTGAGCAGGATCTGACACCATACATTAACGACTGGGGTGTTTGGCCGGAGTTGGAGACTGAGGATAAGCGATTACGATGGAGCAAGGAGGTTAGCGTAGAGACATAGGATGCGGAATACCGTCAGAATCCTCGGCATGACGAGGCAATCAATTGTAGGGGCACGCCGCGCGTGCCCTCTTTCGGTGATTATGCGCAGTTGAGCCTCCGCGGTGGGCCCACCATTCAAGGGCACGCGCGGCGTGCCCCTACAGTGAGGGAATGCATAGCCCGCCCCACCTTAGGTCGGGCGAGACGCCCGAGCCACGCGGCGGAAATCCTGGATTATTATGGGCTTTCGGGAACAGCTTTCTCAGAGAAGCAGAATTATGAATTCTCGATTTACACACGCAAGTTCACGGCCTCGGGCGAGACGCCCGAGCCACGCGGCGGAAATCCAGGATTATTATGGGTTTTCGGGAACAGCTTTCTCTGAGAAGGAGAATTATGAATTTCCGATTTACACACGCGCATCGGGCAAGGCTGAAGGATGAGGGCTGAAGGATGAATTATGAATAAAGTTTTCACATCTCACACGCTAATCCTCGAAATTGCGTCAAAAATGGCAACTGGTTCCGGTTTGCTATTCTACACTCACTACTTCGTAAGTTTGCGGGATGGAATTGCGGAAGAAACGGGATCCCCTGGCTGAGTATCGGACTAAGCGCAAATTATGGACACCTGCGAACGTCATTAGCTTTTTGAGGATGCTTTTGGCGGCGCCGGCTATTTATGCGCTTTCACATGGGGCGGTGCGGCAGGCGGCGACGATCTTTGCGATCGCGTTTGCGACCGATGTACTGGATGGCATCGTTGCGCGCAAGACGGGGGATGTCAGCGAGTATGGCAAGATCATCGATCCGCTGGCCGATAAGGTTTTTGTTGGTTCGGTCGTGATCGCGATGCTGGCGCTCGGGCTTATTCCGCTGTGGTTCGTGCTGATGATCCTGGTCCGTGATGCGGTGATCCTTGTTGCAGGAATCTGGGCCGGCAGAAAGTTTAAGGTGGTGCTGCCGTCAAACTATTGGGGCAAAGCCGCGGTGATCGTCATTTCGCTAACCCTTTTCTGGATTGTTCTCGGACTTTCCCATGATATTTTGGTGTTCCTCGAAGGCTTGAGCGTGGCGCTCATGATCGTTTCGCTCATTGCCTATGCACTGCGTCTCCAACGCGTGATCCGTGCAACTTCCATTGAAGCGATCTAAGAAATTCTGCGTGCCACGAGGGATGAAAGCTATTGCCCTAAGCACACACCGCAACTATTGTTATGGGGTTTTTCGATAAATTAAAGCTCTCCAAGTTACGCGACGGCTTACGAAAGTCGCATGACGAATTCGTCCGAAAAATTAATCGGGTCTTCTATCAATCGCGCGAGATCGATGACCAGTTGATGCTGGAGATCGAAGAGACGATGCTGCTGGCCGATATGGGCGTGATGACCACCGAGCAGATCACAGCGAATCTCATCGAAAAGATGACCTTCATGAAGTGGTCGAAAGCAGAACAGCTCCGCGACGAACTCCGCCTCGAGAT
>Ga0207148_1014_pt1 | contig 15243 bp, 16 predicted proteins | sample Alteio_BWMinHeat_34_FD_153558 | JGI IMG/M metagenome (GOLD analysis project Ga0207148, IMG submission 153558) | Enriched cells from forest soil in Barre Woods Harvard Forest LTER site, Petersham, Massachusetts, United States -... | ecosystem: Environmental > Terrestrial > Soil > Temperate forest >... | reverse complement strand
TATGGGTCTTCCGCAATATGGGCGGTCAGAAAAATGACAAGCTCTGTCACGTGCCGCTCATCTTCTTTCCCTTTTGCGAGTTCGCCTAAGAAGGGCAGGGTATCAATACCGGGCACGGAAGCGGTGGTCGATCCGGCCCGATCTTCCATGAGCCCGCCCATGATGACGACCTGCCCGGATTTTATTTTAAGGACGGAATCCAACTCCCGCACTTGCACAACCGGCACGGTTGATTTCACTTTTTGGTGCGATTTCATGGAAACGGCCGGATCCTCCACTTCCTTTTGAACCCGCGAGACAGTGGGCCGCAGGGTCATGGTAATCTCTCCTGTTTGAAGGTTCACAGACGGCTGAACCACCATCACAAGTCCAATGGGAACGGTCATGGGATCGCTTGAAACGGTTTCAATGTCCGGCTTGCCATCTCCTTGAAATAAGCGCTCAAATTCAAGATGAAAGAAGACCTCATTGGTGGCGACTTTGAGCATGGCGGGCTGGTTGTTCATGACCGTGAGGCGCGGATTTGACAGGGTACGCACCGTTCCAAATTTCTTGACCAAATTAAGGATCGTGGAAAATTTTGCATGCTCCAGGGAAAAGGCAACACCATCGGTGGAGGCCTGATGAGGAAGGGAGAAAGCGAGAGGCGCTGCCACATGGACCATTCCGCCCAGCTGATTCCAATTGATCCCGGTTTGATAGGCCTGGTTCAGGGTGACTTCGATGATTTTGGCTTCAATGATTACCTGGGTGGCTGTGGCTTCCTTGAGTTTCATGAGATAATTCGAGATTTGCTCATGTTGCTTGGCCGTTCCCACGATGGTCAAAAGGCCGCCCTGCTTATGAAGAGAGTAAGAGGCCGGCCCTTTAGTGACGCCCAAAAACAAACGGAGATTTTGTTCGAGCTCTGCCCAAAAATCGATGAGGCTGGTTCCTTGCAGGATGCTGTTGGATCCATTGTCCGCCCGGTTCTTTGACTCAAGGGGAGAAAAGACATCCGTGGCAATGGAAATACGCGTTTCATTTTTACGGGTATTGCTTAAGAATTGGATGTTGTAGGTCATTAGATAAGGGATGTCAGGCTCCACCAACACGCGGTTTCCTTGAATTTGAAACCGATGATTTGTGAGAGCGCAAAGATCCCGCACAACCTCAATAAAGGGGACCTTCTGCGCACTATAAGTCAGATTCATTCGTCCAGGCGCCATGGCGGGGTTCAAGGCAATGCCCACATTGGCCTGAGCCCCCAGCTCCATAAAAATCCGCTGAAGGGGAATCTCGCCACACACGGTGAGGGAAACCTCTTTCCGCATAGCGGCCGTTAAGAAGGGGAGGGGAGAGGGGGCCGGGGGCTTGGGATAAAAAGGACGCTCTTTCAGAGAATCTTCAGGTTTTTTTGTAATATTCTCAAAGTCTGCTTGCTGGAGTTTCAGAACAGGGTCATGAAAGGCCCGATGGTCCGCAAGGTCGCACCCCCAGAGAGTGCTTAGACTTCCTAATATCAGCCATTTTGCCCGCATGCGCGTCCCCTTTTGTAAAATCACTTAACTAGATTTTTAAGTATGAAGAGGAGGGGCGTCAATCCCGTTGTGAAAGGTTAGAAAATTTTTAACGCCCTTGCATCTTAAAACAACCAAGGGCATAAAAAGAGCGGGACATAAAGCCCGCATGTGACAGGGCATATGAAATTTCAAGCCATGAGGAGCAATGTTAAAAGGCTATTTTAAAAATTATGTTTTTGTTTTTTTCTGCATTATTAATCTAGCCCATGCCCTTCCTCAGAAGCCTAAAGTTGCTGATTTTGAAAATACAATTCACGGAACAGTTGATTTTCAAGAACCGGTTCTGAAAGAACTCTGTGCCTCTCCGGTGATGCAGCGTTTAAAACACATTCATCAATATGGCACCTACTTCATCTCCCATCCTTTCTCAGGGGGAAGGACCTTCACACGGTATAGCCATTCTCTTGGCGTTTTAAAAATGTTGCAACTTGCGAAAGAAAAGGGAGCTGAAATCTCACCGGCTCAAATGGTTGCGGCCTTATTACATGATTGTTCTCACACCGCTTTTTCGCATTCGACTGACGTGCTATTTATGGGTGGATACACAAAGGGAGCTTATCAAGATAAAATCCATGAAAGGTTTCTGAGAAAATACGGCATTTTGGATATCGTCAAAAAGTATGGATTTTCATTAGCAGACATCCTCCCGGATCACCCTCAGCATACAGCTCTCGAACAACCCACACCCAATATATGCGCCGATCGTTTGGAATATAATCTTCATTCAGGATATCTAACGGGTCTCTTAACCGATCAGGATCGCCAGGCCATCCTCGCGGACATTCGCTTTGAGAATAATCAATGGTATTTCACCGACCCCGCTCTTGCTGCGAAATTGGCCCGGATTTCCCTCTATAATGCTTTACATACATGGGGGTCCCCTGCTTCGCTGCTGACGGGTATGCATGCGTCAAAAGCCTTAAAGATCTTAGTGGACCAAAAAATCATTACGCTTGAGGACATTAAGTATAACAAAAATGATGATGAGATTTGGAAAATAATGGCGGAGTCGCCTATCCCGGAAGTGAGGCAAGCCGTCAACGCTATTCTTCACATCGACGACACCTTTAAAATTGTGAATGAGGGTGAGCATGATATGATTGTAAAAGGAAAATTTAGTGGAATTGATCCTTTTGTACTGGTGAACGGACACATGATGAGGCTGACGGCGTGTGATCCCCTCTATCGTGAGGAGTTCCTACGAACAAAAGAGGTGGTACACCGGGGGCGGCCTATTAAGTTTCTTCGGCTAAGATCATCAGAGCAGCCCCCCATTGAAGTAAGCTTCGAAAGGCTCTATAAGCAAGGGTATGTTTGTTAAAGGAACCAGTCGAATGAAGACATATCTCGCACGGGCAGGGGCCCTCCTCTGCACTTTTTTGATTGGCGGATGTAGTGAAAACGAAGCGCCCTATGTTGAAAGGCCTGCAACCGACCTCTATGCCAAAGGATACAAGGAACTTGTCCAGGGAGATTACAAAGATGCGGCGGCCTCCTTTGATGAAGTTGAACGGCAACATCCTTATTCCGAATGGGCAACGCGCGGCCAGCTGATGGCCGCCTATTCCCATTATCTTAAAGCAGAATATGACAAAGCCATTATGACCTTGGATATTTTTATTCAGCTCCATCCAGGTCATAAAGACATTGCTTATGCGTATTACCTGCGCTCCCTCTGTTTTTATGATCGTATTCTCACCGTGACCCGTGACCAGAAGAATACCTATGAGGCGCTTCAAGCTCTGGCTGCTGTTTCAAAAAAATTCCCCGAGACAAAGTATGCGCGTGATGCGCAGTTTAAAACAGACCTGGTGCGGGATCACTTGGCGGGGAAAGAGATGGAGGTGGGGCGTTACTACATGAAGAGACGGCTCTATATTGCGGCGATTAATCGGTTCCAGGTCGTTGTAGATTCCTATCAAACAACAACCCATGTGCCAGAAGCCCTCCACCGTCTAATCGAGTGTTACTTAGCCACAGGCCTCACAAAAGAAGCGCAAACAGTTGCGGCGGTCCTCGGTCACAACCATCCCGGAAATGAATGGTACGCAGATTCTTTCCTCCTCTTGAAAGGGAAAGATTTGCGGCCCGCTTGGATTAAGACGACGGATGACTCCTGGGTGAGCCGGCTGATACCGTAATATGGTTTGTCATCCCCGCGAAGGCGGGGACCCAGGCTTGACAGTTTTTTGCAACCCTAGCCACCTGGAAGAAGGTGTGAAAGACGCACATTTTTCTAGAAAAACAAAGGTTTTAAGTCTGGGTCCCCGCCTTCGCGGGGATGACACTGGTGGTTGTGCGAGAGAACGTGCCTTTTATTTGCATTCAATCGCTCTGACCTAAGAAAGCACATCCTTCTTTTTCCTTTCCTATCCGGGACGAAATTAGCTATAATGCGTATCACATCCATTGCTGAGAAATGAGGACCTATGATCCAAGAGAGTATCGCTGCCTTAAAGAAACGAATGACCAGTGCTTTTGACAACGTGAGCAAAGACTTTACGGGGTTAAGAACAGGACGGGCTTCCCCCAATTTATTGGAAGCTGTCACCGTTGACGCCTATGGAAATCGGGTGCCGATTAATCAAGTGGGGAACATCAGTGTCCCTGAGCCACGCCTCCTCACCGTTCAAGTGTGGGATGCAGGGCTCGCACCCGCTGTTGAAAAAGCCATTCGGGAAGCGGGCTTAGGCCTTAACCCGTCTGCTGCAGGTGCGATGATTCGCGTGCCGTTGCCGGAGCTGAATGAAGAGCGCCGCAAGGAACTCGTCAAAGTTGCGGGTAAGTATGCAGAACAAGGACGCATCGCGATCCGGGCTATCCGCCGGGATGGCATGGAAGAAATGCGGGGGCACGAGAAAGACGGTCATGTGTCTGAAGATGAAACCCGTAAACTTTCAGAAGACATTCAAAAAGTCACCGATGAATTTATCAAAAAGATCGATGACACCTTAGCCCAAAAAGAAAAAGAAATCCTGCACGTATAAGAGAAGAGTCCATGTCAGATCATCCTTCACGCCCCCCTCAACACGTTGCCATTATTATGGATGGGAATGGACGGTGGGCCCGCCAACGCTCCCTTTCCCGTCTTGAGGGACACCACCAAGGCAGCGCCGTGGCCCAGGACATTGTCGCAGCGGCGGCCCAGATGGGCATTCCCTATCTGACACTGTACGCCTTTTCGTCTGAAAACTGGCGCCGGGATTCTGCAGAAGTCTCAGGCCTGATGACCCTTTTGCAGCACTCCCTCGAAACAAAAGCGGATGAACTGCATGAAAAGGGTGTGCGCCTGAAAGTCATTGGTGAACGGGATGCTTTGCCTCACGCGATCCTCAAGACCATTGAAAAGGTAGAGGATCAAACCAAAGAGAACACGCGGATCACCCTGCAGATGGCGATCAGTTATGGAAGTCGGGCAGAGATTGTGCATGCGGCAAAAAGCCTTGCTGAGAAAGTACGTGATCGGCGCCTTAATCCGGAAGATATCACAGAGCAACTCTTCTCCGACCACCTCTATACGGCGGGGGTTCCTGATCTTGATCTTTTTATTCGAACCAGTGGCGAACATCGCATCAGTAACTACCTTTTATGGCAACTCTCCTATGCGGAGCTTGTGTTCGTTGATAAGCTGTGGCCGGATTTTACCCCTGAGGATTTTAAGGAGGCCATTGCCACCTATAACACACGGGAGCGGCGCTTTGGCACAGCGGCTTAAAGAGATCCTGCTATCCTGGCGTACCCTTTCCTGGGTTGTGCTTATTCCGGTAAGCCTTTTCATTCTTTACAAAGGGCCGCCTTATTCAGTTGTCCTCGGAACCCTCGTGGCTTTAGGAATTTTGATTGAATGGATGGGGCTTGTCAAAAAATATCCCGGATCCAAAATCTTTTTTGGCCTTATCGGAACGGCCTATTTAACCATTGCCGTTGCATCAGGCCTGTTCATGCTCGCTTTCAATTATCGGACAGCAATCGGCCTTTTGCTGATCGTATGGGCCACAGATACGGCTGCCTTTTTAGGGGGATCATTTTTGAAAGGACCGAAACTCGCGCCTTCCATTAGTCCCCACAAGACCTGGTCTGGCTTTCTGACAGGGATGGTTGTCGGTGTAGGCGTAGGGGGTGTGCTAAGCTGGTATTTTTTGAATTGGTTCATTGTTGCGCGACCGCTTCAGTCCGGCATCCTCCTGAGCCTTCTCGTTCTGACCGCCCAACTCGGGGATTTGCTGGAATCAAAAGTTAAAAGGATGTGTGACGTTAAAGACTCAGGCAATTTGATTCCTGGCCATGGGGGGCTTTTGGACCGGCTCGATAGTTTCCTCGCGGTTGCGTTTTTTATGGCTGTCTTTGTTCTATTACTTGCCCTCACTGACGCCTGATGATCCCCGCCCATCTCGACGTAGACTGGCTCTCCTCCCCCTCTCTCCAACATCTGTTTACCCTTTTTGAGACGGAAGGAGCCACCTTGCGACTCGTCGGGGGATCTGTACGAGATGGTCTTTTAGGGCTGCCTGTGCAGGATATTGACCTGGCTGTTGACCGCGATCCTCAGTGGGTTTTCGCGTTTCTGAACGCGAATCAGATTCACGCCATTCCCACAGGTATTGAACATGGAACCATCACGGCAGTGATTGATCATAAGCCCTATCAAATTACCACCCTCCGGGTGGATGTAAAAACCTTTGGACGTCGGGCTGAGGTGGCCTTCACAGAAGACTGGACGCAAGATGCCCAGCGCCGCGATTTTACGATCAATGCCATTTACGCAGATAAAGAAGGGATTCTCTTTGATCCCGTGGGCGGCCTTGAGGATCTCAAAAACCATATCGTCAAGTTCATTGGCGATCCGAACTTACGCATTCAGGAGGATTACCTCCGCATCCTCCGGTTTTTCCGTTTTTCGGCGCGCTTTGGGAGCGCGCCTTATGATCAAGCAGGGCTTGAAGCGTGCCAACGGTACGCCTCTGAAATGCACATTTTGGCCCGCGAACGGATCACGGAGGAATTCCTCAAAATCTTGGGGCTACCGAACCTTCTCTCGATCCTGCAAGCCATGGAAGCCTCTGGCGTCTTGGCCCACATCACACGTCCTCCCACTTCATGGCGCACCCTTGCAGCGCTCCTCACCCTTGAAGAAGGGCGGATAAATCCACTCCTCAGGCTTGCAGCCCTTCAACCTAATTTTGCAGAGATTTCCGCCCGCTTGCGGCTCTCCAATGATCAAACCCGCGTCCTTGCGTTTCTCGGAGAAGACCCTCCGCTGATCACGCTCTCCTCCCTGAAAAGTCAGGCGTATAGGCAGGGGAGAGACGCTGTGATGGATCTTGCTCTTTTGCAAACCGCCCAGCGTGTGGGTCAGGGAGACATCACGGAAGAGGAAGGCGTTCAATTGCTCAAAAGCTTTTACACCCTGGAAGATCTTCCTCCCTTTCCCCTGACGGGGGAAGATGTTCTCGCTCACGGGGTTCTCAAGGGGCCCCAAGTGGGGCACACCTTGAAACAAGTGGAAGACTGGTGGTTGGATCAGGATCTTCAGCCCGATCGGGCTGCGTGCTTAGCTTATCTCGCAACCCTTTTGTAATCTAAGTTTTTGATGGGTCATTTCCCAGAGGAGACGCGGTCATTTATCCCATTAATATCTATTTTTTCTGTAACTGAATGAGGTAAAGACTGCATCAACTTGTCCAGTTGAGCATTAAGACTCTCCAAAAGGTTGTGGTTGCCAGCATTCCGCGCATCCCGGCGTGCCACCTGCATATTCTCAAAAGCTTCGCTAGCCTCCTTCGCTTGCGTCTCCAAGGAAACCCCATTTTCAGATGAGACTTCTTTTTTCCCAATGAAACTGCTTGAAGCGCTGGCGCTAGCAGAGGGAGCACTGACAGGCGCAGAAGAAGCGGCTAATGCAAAATCGTATCCCTGTAAGTCCCGTTGAATATGCTGCATCCTGTTCTGATAACCCTTTTTCGCAGAAGAAAGATTAAGGAGCTCAGCCTGGAGAGCAGTATTAATTTCCACAAGTTTTTCTCGGGCGAACGCTCTCTGTCGGGCGAACGCTCTCTGATCAGAAGAAACTGTTTTTCTGGGGGCTGTAGCGGTCTTTATTAAAGAATCAATCTTCCACTCTTCTCCCATTGTCGGGTTATTCACCTTTTCAAGAATTATTCTATTTGGAGAATACGTTGATGCCTCATCCTGACCCGAAGCCATGAGAGGAGGAAGAGAAGAAAGATGCCCTATGAAGGCAAGGGCTGAAATTGTGGATAAAAGAGCTTTCTGGGTCATCGCTTAAAATCCTTTTAAAAATCGCCCCTTTCATGCAGAAAAGGGTGCATTTAACAATATTTAGAACCGTTGTAACATAAAAAAATTTATATTACAAGAATATTAGGGGTTTTTCGACAAATATCGCATCCTTTTAAAGAGACGACGAGGAAGATTACCTCACACACGCCCCAATATGTTGTTCCCCTCGCGCCTGAGCAAGCAGCTCTTGACGGTGGCGCTCCCGAAAAGCAGTTCGCCGTTCAGGGGTCAGAGAATCCGCACAGTGGGGGCAGGCAACCCCTGCCTCATAGAGAGGGGAGGCGCGCTCTTCCTCAGACACCGTATGGCGGCAGCCATGACACAGCTCATGGTTGCCAATGATGAGGCCATGGCCTAGGGACACCCGTCCATCAAAGACAAAGCAGTCCCCTTCCCAAAGGCTCGTTTCAGGCGAGGTTGTCTCAAGATATTTGAGGACGCCTCCCTTCAAATGATAGACTTCCTCAAACCCTTGGGAGAGCATGTAGGAGGAGGCCTTCTCACAGCGAATTCCCCCTGTGCAAAACATGGCCACCTTTTTGTGCTTTGTTTTATCAAGGCTCTGCACAAAAGTGGGAAATTCGGAGAAAGACGTTGTGTGGGGGTTGGTAGATCCTTGAAAGGTCCCCAACGCAACTTCATAATCATTGCGGGCATCAATCACCAGGACGTCAGGATCAGAAATGAGGACGTTCCAGTCTTGGGGGGCGACATAAGTTCCCACCGTTTGTGTGGGATCCACACTTGGCACGCCGAGAGTGACAATCTCTTTCTTCACAAGGACTTTGATGCGGTGGAAGGGCATCTTCTCCGCCCAAGATTCCTTGTATTCCAGGCCATCAAAGTGAGATTCCAAGAGAGAGCGCAAGCGCTGGATCCCTTCTGCAGGCCCAGCCACTGTTCCGTTGATTCCCTCGTGAGAAAGGAGAATCGTTCCCTTAATTCCCGCTTGCTTGCACGTCGTCTTGAACCGTGCTTGAAGATCCGTAGGATCCCCGACGGGGGTAAATTGATAAAAAGCGGCAACGGTCATCATGGTCATACTGTTCTCAAAATAAAGTCTCTTTGGGCCAAAATATACACAGTTCGTTTTTCCCAGTCTATATGGTCCTTGGGAACGGTCTACTTCCTCTTCTTCCTCACCCCTCGCCACGTCGCATGGTTTTTTTGATGTTCCTGCAAATCTGAACAAAATACATGCCCTCCCGACCCATCCGCAACAAAATAAAGACAAGAGGTAGGTGTCGGGTGAAGGGCGGCCTTCATCGATGAAACGCTGGGATTCGTAATAGGTGTGGGCGGAAGGCCAAGGTTACGATAGGTATTATACGGGCTCTCCACTTTCAAATCCTCCCGCGTAAGGGAGCGCCCCAAAGGACGCACACCTTGCGTCAATGCATAAACAACGGTGGGGTCCGCTTGCAAGGGAATCCCTTGCGCAAGACGATTGAGAAAAACGGCAGCGATCAAGGGCTTCTCTTTCTCAAGGGCGGTTTCTTTTTCAATAATAGACGCGAGCACCACCATCTCTTCCCATGATTTGAGAGGGTAGCCCGGAGAGCGCTGATCCCACAGGGACTGAATCACCCGATCCATCTCTCTTTGTGCACGAACAATGATTTTATGGCGATCTGTCCCTCGAGGAAACGCATAGGTCTCCGGGAGAAGAGTTCCCTCAGGGGGAAGAGCGCAAGACCCCTGGAAGCGCGGATCTGCCAGCAATTTTTGGATGACATGGGCGCTTGTTTCTCCCTCCACAATTGTCAGAGGGTGAGGAATGACCTTCCCTGCTTCCAAAATCGCCAATAAGTGGAGAGGCGTAATCCCAGCAGGAATGAGGTATTCGCCGGCCTTGAGGGCACGCCATTTCCCTGTGCAATAGAGGACGAGCTGATATAAAAAGGGATGATCGATCACGCCCTGGTGATGCAGGAGACGCCCAATGCGGGCAAGAGAGGTCTTTTTTGCAATGAAAACGACGGTTTCTTTATTCGGCTGGGGATGGTGAAGCCAATAAAAGAGGCCCCCACTTACGAAACATACCCCCAGCACACCTATGATAAGGAGGGCCGAGAGGCCTTTTTTAAGGCTCTTCAAACCGTTCCCAATACGAGGGAAGCGTTCGTGCCGCCAAAGCCAAAAGAATTTGACATGACGTAGCGCAATTTCTTTTCTTTGGCTTGATGAGGGATGAGATCAATCCCCGCACTCTCTTCAATCGGATTATCAAGATTCAAGGTCGGAGGCATGATCCCATTTTGCAACGCAAGAACAGAAAAGATCGCTTCCACACCGCCTGCCGCCCCTAAAAGGTGGCCAATGGCTGACTTGGTCGAGGACATGCTCACGTTTGCAAGATCCTTACCCTGAAACAAGGTCCTGAGCGCTCGAATCTCAATGGGATCTCCCGCAGGGGTTGAGGTCCCATGGGCATTAATATATCCGATCTCTTCTACTGCAATGCCCGCCCGTTTGACGGCGTTGCGCATCGCACGATACGCCCCATTTCCATCCTCAGCAGGGGAGCTCATATGATAGGCGTCGCCGGAAAGGCCATACCCAATGACTTCTGCATAAATTTTTGCCCCGCGCTTTTTTGCGTGCTCGAGCTCTTCCAGAACAACAATCCCAGCCCCTTCCCCAATGACAAAGCCATCATGATCTTTATCCCAAGGACGAGAGGCCTTGGTCGGCGTATCGTTGAAATTTGTTGAAAGCGCCCGCATCGCTGCAAAGCCCGACACGCCGATCTCACACACAGAAGCTTCTGCACCGCCTGCAACCATCACATTGGCATCGCCCCACTGAATGAGCCGCGCCGCATCCCCAATCGCATGGGCCCCTGTCGCGCAAGCCGTTACAGCCGAATGATTCGGTCCTTTGAACTTATGACGAATGGAGACCTGGCCTGAGGCAAGATTGATAAGCGCAGAAGGAATGAAAAAGGGACTCACCTTTCGGGGCCCTCCCTCATGCAAGTTCAAAGAGGACTTATAGATCGACGCTAAGCCACCGATCCCTGACCCAATCATGACACCTGTCATTTCTTGCTGTTCTTCTGTCTCAGCGACCCATCCTGCGTCCTTCAAAGCCTCATCAGCAGCAGCGATTCCATAGAGAATGAAATCGTCCATTTTTCGCTGATCCTTCGTGCTCACGTAAGCATCAACATTGAACTGATTTTCGCCTTCTCCGCGGGGGACAAGCCCTGCAATCTTTGAAGGATATCCTTCTGTGTCAAAGGTATCAATCTGACGAATGCCAGATTCTCCCCGAATCAGGCGATCCCAAGAGGCCTTCACCCCATTTCCGAGGGGTGTGGTAAGCCCCAGACCTGTAATAACAACGCGGCGCATTTGCATTCTTGCGTTATTTAGAGGCGCGTTCAGATACGTATTCAATCGCGTTCTTAACCGTCATGATTTTTTCAGCCGCATCATCGGGAATTTCACAGCCAAATTCTTCTTCAAAAGCCATAACCAGCTCAACCGTATCCAAGCTATCTGCGCCTAGGTCATCCACAAAATTTGCGTTCTCTGTAACTTTATCCTCGTCAACACCCAAGTGTTCAACGACAATTTTCTTTACACGTGCAGCAACGTCACTCATCTGATTTTTCCTTACGTTGTTGATAAACAAACAATCACAGGCCTGCCTGTGCTCTTCTATGGGTAGCTACCATACTCTGAGCGCCTTGGCTAGCCAAGAGTGTAAAAAATATCGTTTTTTGCTCACCCACGCAAACGCTCTGCCACTTCAAGAGCTGCGTAAGTGATAATACCTGTGGCCCCTGCACGCTTAAAACTCATCAGACTCTCCATGAGAGCTTGCTCATACTCAATCCACCCTCGCGCAGCCGCTGCCTTTAACATGCTGTATTCCCCACTTACCTGATAGACAAAAAGGGGAACGGCAAAGGCCTCATGGAGTCGATACAGAATATCGAGATAGGGAAGCCCTGGCTTAACCATCAGCATGTCCGCCCCCTCCAAAAGATCCTGCGCTCCTTCTCGCAAGGCCTCTCGTCCATTGGCTGGGTTCATGTGGTAAGTTTTTTTATTTGCTTTTCCTAGGCAAGTGCTCGAGCCAAGGGCCGATCGAAAAGGACCGTAAAAAGCTGAGGCATATTTCGCAGAATAGGCCAAAATGCGTGTTTTTTGAGAACCAGCCTCATCAAGAGCTTGCCGAATCGCCCCCACCCGACCATCCATCATGTCTGAGGGGGCAACGATATCAATGCCAGCTTGGGCAAGGGTCACAGCCATTTCTGCCAGGACAGCCACTGTGGCATCATTGTCCACATCCCCCTCTTTGAGAAGACCATCATGGCCATGGGAGGTATAAGGATCAAGGGCTACATCGCCAATAAGGCCCAGGTCAGGAATCGCCCTTTTCAGAAGACGCACAGCACGGCACATTAAGTTTTGAGGATTGAGGGCTTCTCTCCCGTCCTCACTCTTCAGGTCGGACGAAACACACGGAAATAAAGCCACCGCCTTGATGCCTAGCTCATAGGCTTTTTGACAGATCGGCACCACTTCATCCAGAGAGTACCGAAAAACATCTGGCATGGCCTCAATATCCCGCGCCATTACCTCTTCTCGGATAAACACGGGCCAGATGAGGTCATTCACAGACAGGTGCGTTTCAGCGACGAGGTCGCGGCACCACGCCTCTTGTCGGTTGCGTCGCAAGCGACTTTGGGGGAAGGAACCAACGCTAACTATCATAGAGAGTCTCTCCTTCGTATAGGGCATAGAGGATTTATCAATCAGTGGATCACACGATGATCTGCCACCTGATGATCTTGTTTTCTAATAGGTTTCACAGGCGAACGAAATCCCACTTCTGAGAGAACCTCATCAATCGCCTCTGGCGCTAAATCACTGCGCTCCCTTAAAAGGGTATAGAAATCACTTCTGTCTAAGTGGAGACCTTTTGCAAGATGAGTGACCCCGCCTTGTGCTTTTCCAACAATGCGAAGAGCACGGAGGAATGTTGCTGTGCTCCTTCCATTTTCGCAACCTTCCAGAGTCAATTGAAGAAAGAGCCCCGCTTCTTCTGGATCTTGGAGATTTTCATGTAGAAGGTCTTCTAACGTTCTAAAATTTCTCATTGTATTCTCCCTCTAAAATCCTTCCAATATCTCTTTTGCTTTTTTGATATCTCTAGTTTGCGTGTTTTTATCACCTCCACATAAGAGGACAACGACGTAGGCTTTGTATTGCGCAAAATAGATTCTAAAACCAGGGCCAAAAAAGAGCCTCATTTCAAACACGCCTTCACCTATGGATGCGTAATCCCCAAAGTGCCCCTCTTCCACCTGTACCAATCTATCCTCTATCCTTACACGAACTCCCTTATCTTTCAGACAAGCCAACCACTCCGTGACCGGCTCCCTTCCTGTCGCTGTTGTATAGATCTCGACGGTTTTCACGTGCATCACCTCCCCGATTGATGCGTCCATTATACCCTATAAACGCGCAAATTTCAAGAAATAGCCACGCGAATCCGCCCTAAACTCTCTTCTTTCCCCAACACCTGCATGATATCAAAAACGCTTGGGGAGACCGTCTTTCCTGTGAGAGCCGCCCGCAAAGGTTGGGCGAGCTTCCCGAGCTTTATATCATGGGCTTCTGCGATGCCGCGCAATCCACCTTCAAGCGCTTCTTCTGTCCAAGCCTCTGCAGGGTGAGCCGCAAGAAACGCTTCCGTCAGCTTTAGGATATGACATCCTTCCTCGGAAGACAGCACCTTCTGCGCTTCTGCATCCAGCGGTTGGGGAGCAACATAAAAAAGGGCGTTGTCCGCAAGCTCAAGCAAAGTTTTAGCGCGCTGCTTGAGTCCCGTCATTCCGCGCATCAGAAGATCTACCTGGGCATCATTAAGAACAAGATCGTCCTTTCCCTCAATAAAGGGACGTACCAAGCGAACAAGTCGCGCATCGTCAGCTTCTCGGATGTAGTGACCATTCAGATTCGTCAACTTCACAAAATCAAAACGCGCTGGTGATTTTCCCACATGATCCAAATCAAACCATTGGATGGCTTCTTGGGTTGAAATAATCTCAGCATCCCCATGGCTCCAGCCCAAACGCAACAAATAATTGCACAATGCCTCCGGCAAAAAGCCCATCTCTTGATACGCCTCAACGCCTAAGGCGCCGTGACGTTTTGACAACTTCGCCCCATCCATCCCATGAATAAGGGGAATGTGGGCATAGTGAGGCGGTGTCCATCCCATGGCCTGGAAAATCTGGAATTGGCGAAACATGTTGGTGAGGTGATCATCCCCGCGAATCACATGGGTAATCCCCATGTCATGATCATCAACAACAACGGAGAGATTGAAGGTAGGCGTTCCATCCGCTCGCAAGAGCACCAGATCATCCAGTTGGCTATTGGGGACGGTAACGTTCCCTTGGACAAGATCATGAATCGTTGTCTCGCCTGTTTGAGGAGATTTAAATCGAATCACAGGAGACACCCCTTCAGGCGCCTCTGCTGCCGAGCGATCCCGCCACCGCCCATCATAGCGTGGGGGGAGCTTCTTTTGTCGGGCCTCTTCCCGCATGGCCTCGAGCTCTTCTGGGCTGCAGTAACAGCGGTACGCAAGCCCTTTTTCAAGAAGAGCATGGGCAACTTCAATATGTCGATCTTTTCGGGCGAATTGATGAACAGGCTCCCCTTCCCAATCAATGCCAAGCCATTGCAGACCTTTGTAAATGGCATCAACCGCCTCTTCCGTCGAACGCGCCCGATCTGTGTCCTCCACGCGCAGGAGGAATTTTCCCCCAAAATGATGGGCGTAAAGCCAATTGAAGAGCGCCGTCCTGGCGCTGCCAATATGGAGATAACCGGTCGGAGACGGCGCAAAGCGAACAATAGGAAGCATGGGTGAGGCACTTTCAAAAAAAATGGGGCTTCCTACAATGTAGTAGAGAGCATGTCTGACTGCAAGAGGTGGAAGACAAGCATCCAATTATCATAATTTTTATAGAATCTTTTATTTTCACCAAATTTATGCTAGACGATGGGAGGGTACTTAAAAATAAACACAAAGGAAAACCCCCAGCCTATGAAGGGTTACAAGAAGATAATCCAATTTAAAGTGCTTGCCCTGTTGGCTGTTTTCCTGGCGCCCACACTCTCTTTAGCCGACAGTGACCCTGCTCTGCGTAACGGCATGCTGCATGCAAATCTTTTTGGCGCTCCAAATGGGGTTCCTGGAGGACCGCAAACGATCGACCTTTCCGCTTTTATAGGGCAGACGATCACCTTAGGAGCCTCCCTTCCCCTTATCTTTAACAATCTAACTGTGGATGGCGGCACGGGCTTACCTGTCACCATTGAGGGGAGTGGCGCTCACCGTGGCTTTGTGG
>Ga0207148_1128_pt1 | contig 15529 bp, 9 predicted proteins | sample Alteio_BWMinHeat_34_FD_153558 | JGI IMG/M metagenome (GOLD analysis project Ga0207148, IMG submission 153558) | Enriched cells from forest soil in Barre Woods Harvard Forest LTER site, Petersham, Massachusetts, United States -... | ecosystem: Environmental > Terrestrial > Soil > Temperate forest >... | reverse complement strand
CTCAGCACCAGGATCGCGAGCAATGCCACGATCAATGCGATACCCCGCTCCGATTCTCTGTAAGTAGTTTGCGTTTCCATGTCTCGATGTCCTCCTGCCGTTTGGTTCACTTTCCCAAGGTTTAATAAAGGCTCACATTGGGTGGCTGGGCTTGAAGGCGGGTCGTAAGCCCCGCATTGCCCAATTCAAAACCAGCCAGCACATTGCGTGGGGACAAATCTAAGAACGATTTCGTCATGGTCAAGTAGGCTTGCGTTTGCGGGTCGGGCGTCAACGACCGCACGCTGATGGTAAGCCCGACGTTAGTCACGTACGTGTTGCTGGGGGTCCCAACGGGGTAGCTCGTGTATTGGAAACAAGGCGTACCGCCCGGGTTTGGGATCAGCGTCGAGAGTAAAGTCTGAGCAGTGTTGATGGTGTTGACGCCCGGCGTGATCACAGTTACCGACCGCGTTAGGGTTCCGGGGGTCGCCGAGGTGTCACACGTGTAACGGATGTAAACCAGCGAGCCGTCACCGTTGATGTCTCCGTACATGTTCAGCACGCTTTTCCCTGGCTCGGCCACGGAGGTGGAGCCGTCGGTCGCTCCCGGAGGTACGATCCCGGAGGGGTAAGCGCCCAGAACGGTGACGGGAGCGCCTGAAGCGTGCGCATTCTGGAAAACGCCGCTCATCGTAGTCGAGGTGACTGCGGTGAGCGTTACCAATTCTTCGCTAGCGCTGCCCGCGTCAACCAGCAGTTGTTCGCCAACGTACATGGAAGTGGCCTGCGAGACGTTGACGGCTTGTGCCGCTGCGTTGGCGGCCACAGCCGCGCTAAGCGTTGTTGTGGGCAGACTCACCAGGCCGGCCTGTCCGATTTCTTGCGCCAACAACTCCGCGACGCTTCGCACGTTTTCGTACATATCAGAGCCCAGTTCGGTTCGGGCATAGGATTGTTCCGACGTGGAGAGGGCAGCAATAAACCCCCCCATAATCAGAGACAGGATGAACATACTCACCATCAATTCGATCAGCGTGAACCCCCCGCACGTTGAAGGGAAGGGGCGCAAGCCAAAGGGCCGTTCCGCTGCTCCGAACGGCTTTTTCAATGCAGAGGAACGCCGCCAGGCAGGAGCCCTTCGATTCTGTTCACGATATTTTCGGTAGGCAAACATATCGAACACCTTTCATGGGCCGGTCTACAGTCCACTCGACTTGACGGAGACGAGTGTTGAGGAGGGAGCCAGGCCCTTCACACCAGCCCCTTGCACAGCAGTGGCGACTATGGTGATGGTCTTCAAGGTAGCCGTGGAATCGGTCGTAACCTTCCACTGCCGGGTGTAATACGCTCCCGTGGAACTCGTGAGGAGATTGCCGTTTACGTCGAGATAATCGGCGAAATACTTTACCGCCGCTGCAGGCGGAACCGAGCCCACCGTCGAACTGGCCGCCATCGTCCCACCTAAGCCGCAAGTATTGGCTCCCGAGCCCGTGCATCCCGTGGACCCATCGGTCACGGACGGAAAGACCGTGGTATCCGTGGTGCCGTCGTTGAAGCCGTCGCTCGTCAAGTTGATGGCGTTCAGAGTGAGCAACTGTTCCATCTTGTCCTGGGCGTATTCGGTGGTCCTGGTGGCCAGGTCTGCCTGCTGATTCGTGGTTTGGATACCGACGACGAAAATGGGCAGAAGTCCTACGATGACGATAAGCAAAATCGCAACGGCCAACATGGTCTCGATCAAAGTTGAGCCGCGCTCTGATCGCGGCCTATTTTTCCGGCCGCCTTTTGCCGATTTCATTGCAGCCGTGCTTAGGAGTTCTCCAACCATTTTCCAAGCTCCTGAGTTTTAAAATTGAACCCACGCCGACCCGTTGTATCGATACTGCGCTGGCTGCCCAGAGAGGGATACCGCGATGGCTGAATAGCCCTCCGCGTTCTTTACATAGATCGCGTCGCTCGCGACGACTTTGTTGGTGGTGTCCACCGGATAGGTGCGCGAATTAAATTCGATACATGCCGTATTGGAGGTGGTAGAGCCGGGGCTCGGGCCCGCGACGCCTGAAATGCAAGCCGGCGCCTGAGCGGGCGCCGTCCCAGTGGGTCCCGTTGCTATCGATCCATATCCGAAGGTGTCACCTGGGGCAAGAGGAACTACAGGGCTCGTTGTTTGAGTGCAGGAGTTAGAATCCTCAAAGGTCTGCCAGCATGCGCTGGCCTTGTTCCATACCTCCAAGTGATAGGTGTTGGCGCTGAGATTTACGTAAACGCGTGCATGGGTGTAATCGGCAGCCGCGCGCAAGCGCGCCAAGTTAAGCAGGGCGGCAACTTCCCTCGTATCGCCCCCGATCCGGAAACTGCGCGCCAGTCCCGTTACGGAAGGAATTGCTATAGCCGAAAGGATGATGATGCCGATGACGACTAACATGAGCTCGATCATTGAAAAGCCCTGAGCTCGGTATGCGTTTTGCGGGGTCGGTCCCCCACGTTTTTGAAGAGAGGAGAAGAGAGAACCCCCCTGAGGGCCTCGAGACTCCAGGTCTGGTTGAGTTATTCGATCCCGATCAAACATTGGCTTCATCCTCGTGACTTCCGCGCTGTCAATCAATTCTTGCAGGAGCTACGTATTTTATGGATCGTGGTGGCGATCATTCTGGTTATTGCTCGCTAGGCGCCGTCTTATGTTTCAACTCGGGAATCAATATCGCACGCGGGCAGCCTTTCTACGCGCCTAGACGTACCAACAAAATCAATAGGTTACAGGAGATAAGGTGCGAGGGGTGTAAGCGTCGCTGTTCAAACGGCGCAACAGTGTACGGGACAATTACATCAGCAGGAACTAAAGCCGGACGAATTCGTTACCTAGGCGAGTTCACAGAGTTACATCTAAACCAATCGAACCTATTGGTTGAGCACCTGTGGTAAACCGGCTGCGAGTTTCGCGAGCTTTTTCCAATACCGTGGATGCGGTTTGCGTCGCCCTCGGCGAATAGCCGCAGCGTATGACCAAGAAACGCAAAGCGCAGTTGCCGATGTTGTTCAAAAACTACTAATTTCGGCGGAGGGATTCGGGCCTAAGCGGGGACCAATCCTTCAAGCACTTGTGGCTGCGCTCTCCGAGAGGTTTTTGGCGGACCGGGCCTATTGCACAAATACAACGAACTGCGTCTGTATTGGGGTGCCTATAGACGGTGTAGCTGTTACAACCACTGAATAGATGTCGGCTGTTGTGCCGGGACTCGTGACGCCGCCGCTTGAGCCCCCACCTGAACTACCCCCGCTTGAACTGCCGCCGCTGGAACCGCCGCCTACGGGGTTGCCAGCGCCGCCAGTGTTCGCTCCGGAACCGCCGCCACTGCAGCCAGCGGCGCCCGCAACGATAAAGGTAAGTAGCACGACAAAAACCATCGCCCTACGTAGGCGGGTCGTGCGAGCGTTCAGTAGCAGAAGAAAACATGCCGCAAAATCGACTGCTGCGGATTCGAGCATCCAGGGGGGTGCTTGCGGATGTATTGTCGCGACTGGCAGTTTCGAAGCAGCCGTTGTGGTAATGGTCAAAATCCGTTGTCCGCTGCTGCCATTACCTGTCAGGGATACAGTAGCGTTTGCAGCTCCGTTTAGCGTAAACGAGCAGCTCGGTATTTGCAGATCAGCCGGGTTCATTGGCGTGACCATGCAACTCAGCGCCACCGTGCCAGTCAATCCGATGGAACTAACCATTATAGGACTTGTCGCGCTCTGGCCCGCCGCAGGGATGTAAAGGCAAGGCCCTCCGAACCCTTGCGAGCAGTCGATGTTCATCCCTGCCGGATTTATAGTGAAGCCCTCGTTATCGGCGACGTTAATATTGACCGCCGATGTTGTCATTGAGGTCAAGTAATTCCCATCTGACGGTGTAAAGGTAGCAGTGACGCTTACATTTTGCGCAGTGGTAGGCGTGTAGTAAGTGAACAGACTCGAGCCGATAAAGCCATTCGAATCGGCCTTAGCAGTGGAAAGCTGTGCGAATAGGCTTTGCGTCTTGTTCCCAATTGTCAACGCAACTGTGCCTTCTATGTCTGCTCCTCTCTGAAAGGTGCTACCCAAACTGCCGCCTGATGGATTATTGAGATTCTGCGTATCAATGAATACAGTCACGGTTACGGAGGTATTCGGCGACACCGTAATGCTGTTGCTTGGGGTGATGAACGAAGTCGAAACCTGCACGCTGATTGTTGTGGGAGCTGCCTGCACGGTGATAGGCAGGACCGCGGAGGTGCTGCCAACGTAGCTCGCGTCTCCGCTGTAAACCGCAGTTATGCTGTGTGTGCCAACTGTGACCGGTGTAATGGGGGAGCCTAGTGTAGTCTCCGCCGTCTGCAGCTCAGCATACCCATCTGCATTGATAATCACGGTGCCCAGAGTGATAGTTCCGGCCGTGGTTGTATCTTTAAACGTGATGCTTCCGGTCGCTTTGCCCTGACCCGAAATGCCTAGAACGTTGGCCCGCAGGTAGACCGCATCCCCAAAATCGACCGTTCCGCCGTTCGGGGTTACAAGCGTCTCGGCTATATTCCCCTTGGCGAAATTAAGCACGGGTGCGGTGAGCGCAGTTGTGGAGGTCTCGGAAGTGACACTCACGGCGATCACGCTAGAGTCACTGGCTCCAAAAATCCCATCGCCTGTGTAACGTGCCGTTACCGTGTACGTTCCCCCTGGTAAGCTGCTGAGCTGAGCTGAAACCGAACCGCCTGAAAGAGCGAAAAAGCCAAGTCCACCTTGTGTTCCCGTGCCGATAATCGCGATATCGCCGGTCGGAGTTCCGGAAGTGGCGGAAACGGTAGCTTTGATCTGGAGTTGCTGACCGTGCGTAATCGTTATAGATCCCGCGACCGGAGTACAACTGGTTGCGGGGGGAACGACTGCGCACATGTTGAGCGTGGTTGTCGTTGGATTGAATGTGCCAACTACTGAACTCCAGTTATTCACTAAATTCGCGACATTGATTGTACCCAGGCCGGTTGTCAGGTCGTATCCGGTGCCGCTGTTGTACGCTATTCCGGTCAAATTGCCTGAGGAGTCCAGCGTTTCCAAAAGCCCGTACGGGGCTGTACCCGAAGCATTGCAATTTGGGGTGCCGCTGTAACAAGGAACTGAGTTGCTCCCTCGAGTCACGTCGTTAAATGTGCAGCCCGCCGCCGGCCCTGTGCTTGACTCGCAATTCAGGTTGGCTTTTAGTTGGGCATTTGCCAGCGCGTATAACACGTAGTTGGCATTGCCCTGGCGCGTTGGTCCGTTCTGCCTGCTTTCCTGCTGATTGACGAGGGCCATCACCGCCGCAAAAGAAGACGCCGACGCTGAAGTTCCACCCACGCCATCAACCGTTGTGAAATTCGACCCGTTGAAAAGGTTGCACGCAGGATCGCCGGGATGTAGATCGGCCTCGCAGATTACATAGAAGCTCCCACTGACCGAACCATCAGCCGCTAAGAAAGAGATGTCTGGCAAGTCCCGCACGCCATCGGTGCTCGGCGTGCCCCGAACGTACTGACCACTTTGCCACGAAGGTTTTGCGTATCCACCTTGGCAGGAAGTGCCGTTTTGGATCGCGCAGCTGCTTTCGCCGCCGCCTCCTGCACTGATATTTAGGCCACTCAACAAAGGCGCGTTGCAAGCGGCAACGAAACCTGTGAAATTTTGGGCGCAAGAATCATTCCAAGTTGTCTCGGGGATATAAGACTTCGCGGACTGTTTGGTCGTTCCGTCATAGAAGTTGTTCCAATATGTAGCGGCGTAGTTCGCGGCTGTGATGTCAAAATCGGTGCCTCCTACGGCTACGTCGAAAGGTGTCGAGGCGATTCCGTTGACTGCGGGTCCTAACGCTGCGGAGCTCGGAGAAATAGCGGAATCGTCACATCCGGCCGAACCGCTATCGCCCGCTGCAACCACCACGGTGATTCCTTCTGCCGCCGCCTGCTCCCAAAGAGAAGCGTAAAACTGATTGAAATTCCCCAGAGATCTTTCGCATTCGCCGAAACTTTCGCTCAAGATCGGCACAAGATTATTGTCCACGACGTACTCGGCGGCAAGGTCTACGCCGGAACTGGTTTCGGTATCCTGCGCAATTACAAAATCGATGGTCGCGTTCTTGGCGATGGCCCCGGCCCACTCCACATCAAGATCTCCTTCTGTTTCGGTTGCGGTGAAGCCAGGATCGGCTCCATCCAAGATAATGTTGGGGGAATTGGGGGGAAGGCCAAAAAAATTCCGGAAGCTTGCCACGTCATCGGTGTTACATAAGACCCGGATTCCAGTGGGACCCAGATAGAGCTGTCCCCAATACGACGAACTCGTGATGCAAATTTGAGAGTTGCCCACAATCGCGATCGTCTGACCGGTGCCGTCGAGACCAGAGGGGAGGTTGTAGATCCTGGCGAAGTCCGCTGGTCCGACAGCGTAACACGTGTTGTTGAGTGGGCAGCCCGACGAAGAGACGGTGAACTCCGTACTCGGTACATTTCCACTCCTCAGTTGCTCCGGCGCGGCCAGGCGCTTCACCATCCCGGTCGACTTATCTTGCGAGAAGACACCAGCAACGCGGCTCTGAGGTTTTCTCGGGAAATTATGAAGTGAGACCGTGCCGACCACCACCGGGGTCAGCGCAGTCGGTATTTGCGGATCGCTCGAATTGGCGAAGTGCTCTTCGCCATTGACCACATATTTGTGAATCTCCGTATGAAATGCTTCACGGACTTGCCCTGCCGTTCCGGAAAACTCGATAACCGTTTTGCCTGCCGCCACACGGCCTATCTGAAAACCATGAGATTGCAGCCAGTCGCTGACGGTTTGCACATCGGTGTCCGCAGGCCCGAACTGCTGCCCGAACTCCTGCGAGCTAATCCAGCGATGATAATTCGTGGAGGACCTGCTCTGTTGCTCATCCAGGAGCACTCTTAGCGCCGCATCCTGGCTTGGGCTGCGGTTCAGTAACAGGAGCATTCGTCGCAGTGGGAGGCTATCAGCAACAACACCTTGATCGAATTCTGGACGCGCCAAAGGATGTGTGTTGCCAGTGAGCTTTGTGAGCGAAGTTTCTTCAATATCCGCGACAATTCGAGGTGCAACCGCCGGCGCGGTCTGCGCTTTAGCTTCCGCAGTGCAGACTATGGCCCCGACTATCATCGTGGCAATCAGCAGGAATCTGAAAACAAGGCGAGTATTGGGCGGTCGTTTACTTGATGCAGAGTTCCTCCGCGAACAGAGCCTCGCATTGAGCAATTCGGCCGGAATCGCGGCAGTTTCACGCATCGGGGCACACTCGATTCGAATCGACCCGAGGACTAAATTGTTATACGTGTAGCTGAGCGGAAGGCTAAAGCTTACACCCTAGGATCGAAATACAGGTAAAGCATTAGAACGGTCCCTTTTCGCAGCTACAGGCTTTCGCGTACTCGACGCTATGGTGCTAAGATTGCTAGCATTCGCCCCTTCGTTTTTCGATCTTGGGCTCGCCGCACGAAGTTGAATCTGGAGGGTTGCGTGATTATTGCCCGAAGGCGCCAAATTGTAGTTGTTTTTGGCGCTCTTTGTTTCCTTTTGGCGGGCAATCTCCCGAACGCCGTTGGGCAGTCAAAACAGATCGCCATTTCGGCAGCTCCGATCATCTTCGAACAGAACAAGGGCCAATTACCTGCGAAATATGAATTTCTGACCCGGCGTAACGGCGTGGAGGCTTTCTATTTTTCGGATGGGATGGACGTGTATGTGCCTCAATCCCAATCAATCTTTACGCGGCTGCATGTAACGTGGACTGACACAAAGGCGGGTTCCCTCGTATTCGGAGAAGGGGAACTGCCTGGACGTTCAAACTACTTCCGCGGGTCAGATCCATCGCACTGGATTCGAGGCGTCCCACACTTCGGCCGAATTCGCTATACGCAGATATATCCTGGCGTCGATCTGCTGTTTTACGGGACCGGAGACGAACTGGAGCACGACTTCGTTATAGAACCAGGCGGCAACCCAACGCAGATAGCATTCCATCTGAATCGACCAGTCCACATGACCCCTTCCGGCGACTTGGAGATTGATCTCGGGACCTCCGTACTTCACCTTCGCAAGCCAGTTGCGTTTCAGCAGTTCGGAGCCGCTCGCGAAAACGTAAAGGCACAATTTGTTCTCTCTGCGAAAGGCCAAGTCACCTTCCAAGTTGGGGCATATGACCACCAACGCGCCCTCGTGATTGACCCCATACTGAGCTTCGCAACTTATCTGGCGGGGACAAACAACGATCAAATTAAGTCCGTAACGACTGATGGGAGCGGAAATATTTACCTCACGGGCTACACGAGTTCCACCGACTTTCCGACAGCAAATCCAGAACAAGCCACTTTCAGCCAATTACCGGATGCATTCGTTTCCAAGCTGGATCCAACAGGGCATTCGCTCTTGTTTTCGACATATATCGGCGGTTCTAATTTAGATCAAGGCTCTTCGATTGTTATCGATAAGAACGGAAACGTTGTCGTCGGGGGCATCTCCGGTTCCTCTGATTTTCCGCACGCTGGTGCCGTGCAATCGCCCCCTACGTTTCAGATTAACGGAACCTATTTCTTCGTTCTATCGCTCAAATCTGATGGCTCTGCGCTGAACTATTCGGGTCTGATCGGAGGGCTTCAAGGCTTCTATACCAACGGAAATAACGGGCTAATTGCGACTGATACAGCAGGGAATGCGTATTTGACAGGAGTAACAAATGACAAGAATTTTCAGTTGACGGCCGGCACACTCGCGCCGACTGTGCCCGGATATCCGCAGGATTCGGCATTTGTCCTCAAGGTAGACTCCACAGGCACCCTCGTTTATTCGACCATAATTCCGGGAAATGCTCCTCAGAACCCTTCTCAGCCGAACAATGACACTTTCCCGGCTTCGGGCATTTTTGCAGGCGCAAACGGTCAGGTCACGCTTGCCGGAACTGCCGGAATAGGTTTGCCCACGACCCCGAACGTATTGGCGAGCACCTTGCCACCCAGTAATGGAAACGGGCAGGCGGGCTACCTTCTGCAACTCAATGCCACAGCAAGTGCCCTGAACTACGCGACATATCTGCCCGGAACAGATCGTGTGGGGGCACTCGCGGTCGATGCGTTTGGCAATTCGTTTATTACAGGTTCCACGAGCCAACCTAATTTGGCCGTGAGCCCAAATGCATATCAGAGAATCCTCACACCGGGTCCCACCTGCATTTGCAACGATGGTTACATTATGAAGGTAGACGGCCATGGCACCTCCGTCTTGGCAGCGACGTACCTTGGAGGAACGCCGATCGGAAATGCGGGAGAGTCCTTCACGGGCATCGCGCTCGATAGCCAGTCGAATGTGTTCGTGGGGGGAATGACGGGTGCTCCGGATTTCCCGCTGCAGAATCCAATTTCGACAACACTCCAGTTCTCCATCAGCGCGGACGATATGGTCCTAGCGGAAATAAGTTCGGACATGAGCTCGCTGCTTTTTGGCAGCTTTTTGAACTCGACCAGCTCCTTGGGGGGCTCTCAGTTCGGCGGATTGACGATGGACAACAAAGATCACCCGATCGTGGTCGGCGACACATTTGCATCCGATTTCCCGACCACTGTGGGAAGCTTTCAACAGACTTTGCCACCGACGCAAAACAAAGGTCAGATTTTTCCGCACGGCTTTATTGCCAAACTGGATATGTCCGTGCCGGCTCCTTCCGTGTGCTTCGGTTCGCTGTCAATTAATTTTGGAAGCGTACTGGTGAATACTTCCACCGCTCAAAATCTGCAGGTAAAGAATTGTGGAAATGCACCTCTGCTGCTCACGGTGAGTTCGTCGATCTCAACGATCACGGCGTCGTCAACGTGTGGCTCCATAGCACCGGGGAATTCCTGTGCGATACAGGTTACGTTCGCACCAGTTGACAGCAGCTTTTCAAGCGGCACGCTTACAATCACGGACAATGCGGCGATTCCGCAGCAGAAGATTGCGGTTAGTGGCAAGGGAGGAGTTCCCCAGGTCTTTTTCCCACCTGCGTTTTCGACCGCTAATCTCTTCGTAGGCACTCAAGCGGAGTTTCCGATTTCCTTCCTCAACTCTGGGGACGGCGCGTGGATCGTCACGAGTGCCACCGCCACCGGAGATTTCTCAGCCCGCAATAACTGCAGCAGTGGCGCCGCGCCTCAGTTGTCGTGCTCTATTGGAATCATATTTGCTCCCACGGCGGTGGGGCAGCGCACGGGAACGCTAACGATCACCGACAATGAGACGGGCAGCCCTCACGTGATTCAACTGTCGGGTAATGGATTAACGACGTACCCCACGCCGAGCATCAGTTCTATTTCGGGGATCGCTATGGACAGCCAGCTTCCGCAGCTAATCATCTACGGCACAAACTTTTTCCCAACGTCACAAGTGCTGGTGAATGGGAGTCCACGGACGACTCTCTACGGTTTTTCCAGTTTCTTTCCTCCAAATTCGCTGGTCCCGGTTATTACTACTGTGCTCTTTGCCAACCTCACCTCAAGCGATCTGGCAACCCCTACTGAATTACAAATGACTGTCTCGAATCCATCTCCTGGCGGCGGCGTTTCCAATACCTATCCGGTGCCAGTTTACGCGGCGATCCGGAATGTCAGCGTTATGGACGCGGTTTTTGAACCGCATTCTGGTTTGCTGTACGTTAGTACTTCCGCGACTTCTGCAACCGATCCCAATCAGGTTATAGCGATCGATCCGAATACACAGCAAATCGCAAGTCATTGGTCAGTGGGCAACGGCCCCAATCACCTGGCCGTTTCCGATGATGGGCAGCTGCTTTACGTGGGACTGGACGGAGACAGGAGCGTCGCGCAGGTCTCTCTCGCCCCGGCAAACCCTGGAACCGTTAATTTCACAGTCGGACTGGGCAATGATCCGCTGTTTCACAACCCAATGGTGGCTGACGCTCTCCGGGTGTTCCCCGGCCAGCCTTCTTCTTGGGCTGTCACCCGCTGCGGAACCGGATATGAGCCGTGTGGGCAGGGAGTGGCCATTTTTGACAGGAACATGGAGCGGCCCACTGTTGCGTCCGGTGAAGGCGACACATTACTCTTCATCGGAAACGACACCTCTCATCTTTACGGTGCTTCGCTCTCCATCATCCCGCCGACATTGTCTCAGTTTTCGATTAACACCTCAGGTATTACTCAGACTCAGTCTGCCTTTGATCGTGGCGGCGGCATCTTGGATACAGATGGCACGCTGATCTACTCTGCCGAAGGACAGGTGATCGATCCGGGCACTCTGACTCTTAAAACCACCATTCAGGGAGTCCCGTTCAATGGCGGCCCCGTACCGGCAATGAAAGTAGACGTCCCAGCATCGCGCATTTACTTTGCGGGATTCGCCAACACATTTGGTCCTGGCCCTGGGGTTGTCATCCAGGCGTTCGACCTCTCAATGCTGCAACTTCAAAACTCAATCGGAATGGTCGAGGGTCTCGTGAACCCGAGCCTGTTTCGCTGGGGAACCAACGGTCTGGTTTTGGCGAGTCAAACCGGTGTTTTCGTTTTGCGAACCAGCCTGACCAGCAGCACGATGACTCCCCCGCAGTTCGATGTCTCGGGATTGTCACCCGCAACAGTTTTCTCAGGTAGCGGCGACCTGAAGGTTACAATTTCGGGCAACGGCTTCACATCAGGCGATTCCGTCGTCGTCAACGGAACAGTGCTGCAGATCACCTCGTTGACCGCCACACAAATAACGGTCGTTATACCCGCTTCATTTCTCGGAACACCGGGAAATGTGCCGCTCACAATTACGAATTCCTCGAACCAGTCGAATTACCTCGTCCTCGTCGTCACGCCTGGCCAGGCCCCCGTCGCTGCGGTATCAACAAAGGCGCTGACATTCAGCCCACAAATCATCGGCAGCGTGTCCGCATCGCAAACGATCAGTATTGCCAACCAGGGGACTGGCGTACTGCTGATTTCGGGGGTCTCTCTCTCGGGAGCAGATTTCTCGCAGAAAAATAACTGCACTGAGGTTTGGCCGGGTGCAAGTTGTTCGGTCTCGATAATTTTTAGCCCGACCGGCACAGGCAGCCGTTCCAGCGTACTTACGATTAATGACAACGACGCCTCGGCTTCCCAAACTGTGGCTCTCAGTGGGAATGGGACTGACATCCAGATAGTGACCGCTGGGGGTTCCAGCTTCAGTGCGACCGTAACCCGCGGACAGCCAGCCACATATACCTTGAGCATTGTTCCGGAATCTGGATTTACCGGACAAGTTACCTTTGCCTGCTCAAACCTCCCACAATACGCGAGCTGCAACATCACCCCAGGCGCCTCAATTGTCACCGGGGCGGGCCCTATCAATGTCTCGGTTATGGTTTCTACTTCACAAGGCCAGACCAGCTCATTGACCTCCCATAGAAAACTCGTGTTCGCCGGATTATCGTGGCTTGCGTTTTTGGGTACTCTACCACTCCGCCGAAGGATCAGAGCGTTAAGACATAATGGAGTCACGAAACTAGCCTTCGTTCTACTCATTACGGTAGCGCCGGTTATCACCATTATCGGCTGCAACGGAGGTGGTGGAGCTGCCGGTAACGCCGCAACTCCTTCTCAAATCGGGAGTGCAATGACGGCACCGGGCAATTACACCGTAAATTTTGTTGCCACGAGTTCTGGGGTTTCACGGACGACGCCTTTAACTCTTACCGTGCAGTAGAATTCAAGCAACCACCCCTCGGGATTTTCGAAGGCGGGGCTTTTGCGCTCTCATGACCGATCCACTCTCGATGATCCAATCGGCTAGCAAGTGCCTAAAACACCTGATTTCGGCTGATGTTAACAGGTGTTCCTTCGCCATAATTCTGTGCGCCTGTGATTTCAACTATATACGCCGTTGCGATTCACAGCCGATCTGCGATACCAACCGTGCATGCTTCTCATCGGGCGACTTCTCTTTGGCAGCATTCTCCGAGCTTTTCGGTCCCGGTCAAGTCTGTTACTGGAAAACCTGGCTCTCCGGCAGCAACTCGCCGTGCTCAAGCGCAAGCATCCTCGACCACAGATTGCTGTGGTCGATAAACTTTTTTGGATTCTAACGCGAAGAGTCTGGTCAGACTGGAAACAAGCTCTGACCGTCGTCACTCCAGATACTGTGGTCCGTTGGCACCGGGAGGGGTTTGGCCTTTATTGGCGTGCGATCTCCAAGGCTCGGGGAGTGATGGGCCGGAAGCGAATTTCCAAAGAGGCTCGAGATCTGATTTTCAGGATGGTGGATGAGAACCCAACCTGGGGCTCCCCACGAATCCACGGTGAGCTCTTGATGCTTGGATTCGATGTTTCCGAGAGAACCATTTCCCGCTGGATGCGTCATACGCCGAGAAACCCGGAACCCGCGAAACGGTGGCGCGCGTTTCTTCGCAATCATCGCGAAGCCATTGCTGCGATGGACTTTTTCACGGTTCCGACGGTGACCTTTAGCTTGCTTTATTGTTTCTTCGTGATCGGTCATGATCGTCGGCGGATCCTACACATCAACGTCACGCGTCAGCCGACCAGCTCTTGGATCATCCAACAGCTGCGCGAGGCGTTCCCGTATCAAGCCGGTCAGAGATTCCTGATCTTCGACCGCGACAGCAAGTATGGATTGGAAACTCCGATCGCGGTCCGGTCGATGGGTTTGATCCCGGAGCGAACTTCTTTCGAAAGTCCCTGGCAAAACGGAATTGCCGAGCGTTGGGTCGAAAGCTGTCGCCGCGACCTGCTCGACCACGTGATCGCGATGAATGAGGCCCATTTGAAACGCCTACTCTCGGAATATGTTAGCTACTTCCATGAAGACCGCACGCACCTGGGCCTAAGAAAGGAAACGCCGGCGGGCAGAGTTCGGTCCACGGATCGGGGTACAGTCGTGTCTTAAGCGCGCCTGGGCGGCTTGCACCATCGCTACGACCGAGCTGCCTAATAATAAGGACCAGCACACCGGCGAACGGATTGGATTTGCCAGCAGGCTTGCGCCGCAATTCAGCCCTCGGCTCAAAAAACCCCCAACCTTTCGAGTACACGTCCTATTGTCAAGCAGTTCTGCCCTGTGGCCCGTGCCGTGAGTCGCACGATTTTTCATTCGGACGAAGCTTTGGCGAGGCACAACTTCTGGTGTCGATAATAAGTATTCGGACATCCCTCCTGCCGCTCAGGGGCCAGCGCCCGAGAAACCGACATCCTGGGGGCTTGGTATCCTGCGGACCGGTTCACGTTCCGGGAAGAAAGAGTTTACAGGTGCGGTGGAAAGCGTTTCGCCATCATTTCAACGGCAATTGACCCGCGGTTTCGGACAGATCAGCCAGCGCCCGCAGGTTACGAACTGACACCACCTCTCTCCGCGCCACCACAATGCCTTGCCGATCCCAGTCAGAAAGCAAGCGGCTCACCGTAAATAGTGTGGTCCCGACCAACTGGGCTAACTCCTCCCGCGAAATGCTGATCTCTACCTCCCCGTTCACTTGACGGCCCACTTGATGCATCATGCGAATGATTTGACTGCTTAGTCGTGCCGCTACGCGTTCGGTACTAATTTCGCGGAAACGCTCGTGCATATCGTTTAAGTGGTGGATGAGCATACCCAACATATTGCGCCTCAAAAACGCATGGCGTTCAAAGAGCGCTTCAAATGTAGAGATATCCCAAGCGAGCGCCGTACTCGGCTGCTGTGCTCGAGCCGTTGAGTTATGAGTCCGGATATGCGACTCAGCGATGCCGATCAGTTCGCCCGGTCCGCTGAGCCTGAGCATCACTTCATGGCCATTGGCACCCACCTGCAACAGCTTCACACAGCCCGAAATGATCAGTAGGACCTGCCGCACAGGATCGCCTTGGCAAAAGATCGCGTGCGCACTCTCAAATTTCCTTTCGTGAGCGACGGAAATAACCTCTTTGCAAGCAACCGAGGAAGCGCCCGAGAACAATGAAGAGCGCAGTGCGAGGGCAGCAGTATGGTTTACGGGGGAACTGTCGCCGGAGCTATGCCCCGCTGGATGCGCTTCTCTCACCGCTCTGTCGCGGTCTTTGCAGCTCCCTCGCCAATTCGCCCGCCTTGAAAAGCCAGGACTTACGCAAGCCCCTGCCTGCAAAATTCGCCTTTTTCGGCAGTGGCTTGGCCCCTTTGCCTGAACTTGAGAAATTCAATTCAGTTTTGCTGACGGACCGCCATCGCATCGTCCAATGTCCCCAATTACAACTTGCCCGCGGAGGCATCCCAAGGAAAGCCATCGGCAAAAGTGAAGAGTCTTGCCTATTTTGGGCAGTTCATTGGGACCGGCGCGCGATCCACAGTGGGCATTTGGCTCTTGGCGTATTGCGGCCTTGAGCGACCAGAGGATTTAGATGTCTTGGTGTTGCTTCGCGAACCGCACGCTAAGTGGTTACAAGAATTAAATTTAAAACCTTCGACATTTCGATTGTGCTCTGCTGCAGTGTTCCTTAGACTACGCTCTCCAGGCCTAGCGAGCCGAATGGGGTGAACGAAGTTTTCGGCGCTCGTCTCCTAGGACTTAAGT
>Ga0207148_1104_pt1 | contig 15596 bp, 13 predicted proteins | sample Alteio_BWMinHeat_34_FD_153558 | JGI IMG/M metagenome (GOLD analysis project Ga0207148, IMG submission 153558) | Enriched cells from forest soil in Barre Woods Harvard Forest LTER site, Petersham, Massachusetts, United States -... | ecosystem: Environmental > Terrestrial > Soil > Temperate forest >... | reverse complement strand
CGTAGTTAAGCCGTATCAAAGAGCGTGACGGTTCCAAGATAATCTTCGGTTGGATCGGCAATGCCCGAACACCACGACGTTGGAAGCTCCTTCCTCCAAAAAACACGTCCGAGATAACAGTACTTGGGCATCTCAGGATTGAGCACTTCGAGCACTCGTTCACCTTCTGAACCGGACCAAGCCAAGTACGCTCCTCGGAAGTTCGGCACGATTTCATAATTGCCGCGACCTCGTTGCCGCTGAAGGTTCTTGACCAAGACTTCCACTTGCCTTCCTTCGGCTTTACCCAGATTCTCGACCGCGATGCGGAGTGAGTAATGAGGCCGTTCCACATCTCCAAGATAGGAGTTCATAACGTGGCTCGTGGACACGGAGAACTTCGGGCTCTTGATCCAGTCCCGAATTCTGTCCTGGAATACGGCTACAATGGCGAGGAGAAATGTTGCGGCAGCGGTTGCAATCTCAGCCCAATCGCCGGGTTCAATTCGAAATGCAAACGTAGGTATCATCTTATCGGTTGGGTTGATCGCCACGCTGTCGTGAAGCGGATTCTATCCCAAAAGACCGGAATCAACAGGCCGTCAGTTATGGCTAGATGGCGAGGACCTGTTCACCCTGTCATACCTTAGCCAAACTAGCGAGCCGCTCCCAGTGCCGTGGATGGGGAACGCGGCGGCTCCTGCGAATATCCGCAGCGTATGACGCGCACACGTTGAGTGCCGACATTATGGTTGGAATAGTTACGCCAGCTAGATGCGGTTGAATCTCGTTGCGATAGACTTCGTCACTAATCTTCGGCTGGCCCGATTTTGCCCACGTAAGGTGAGCTTTAGCATTGCGACGCTGCGTTTTAGTCCTGCGAGCTTGAGCCTCGGAACTCTGCGCCGCTATTCGGCCACGCTTTGCACTCTTAATAAGTTCATCTCTCGCGATGTCCACGCCACAGGATGAGCAAAAGTTCTTTCCATAGATGATGGGAGCGCCGCATCCGCGACACATACGGAGTGGTTTAGGTGGTGCCTGGGTCGGAAGAATGCCAGAAATGCCTTTTGCCTCGCGTTTATTGCTCTGAGTTAAGCGGGTGGCGGGTTGGCGTTTGCGACTCGGTTTCTGAACTGAGGACCAAAGCTCACGAGCCACCCATTCAGCGATTGGCGCTACGGCCCGTCCCCAGGTCGAGGCTGTTTCAGCGAGCCGGGCAGCGAACGACGCCATTAAACGGCAATTTCCGTCCCGTTCCTCGAAAAACCATTCGCGGGGGATTGCTTCGCGACTAATCCAATCCAAGACATAGGCATCAACAAGGGGCCGGATCGGTTCCATCAGATCACAAGCCAAGCTATCGCGCGCATCTGTATCGACGTGCATTAAACCTATACCTGGATCGAGCCCAAGTGCGGCAGCGGCGAGACGTGTTTCAGATTCAAGAATCGCATAGAGATAATTGAGCATTGCGTTTGGTGGATTTACTGACAGTCGCGGTGACCCTGTCAGTGGGGAGATTCGGGCTCCAAAGCGCTGCCAATGTTGCGGTACCCGCGGGAGGTCCTTCTTCGGAAACGAGATCGGCACATTGCGCCATGAAGACCAGTAAGCGAGTGCGGCTCTCAATTCAAACAGGCGCAGACCTTCAATCGTTTGTGCTTCATTAACTGCTGCTTGGTTTGTCGCAATCAGGTCTGCGACTTTGAAGTCGCGTAGTGTTTCTCTAGCGAGTTGCTCTTGAGCGTTCAATTTTTGCTGAACCAGTTTCTTCGAAATGTTCAGTGCCACTTTATTTGTGCCTGCAAGGGCTTGAGCTCGTCGCAATCGAGCGTCCGAAGGACGAACGGGCCCGGTAGTGGCAAGCACCGATCCATCGCGTTCGAGCATGACAAAAGCTGCATCTTGATCCGCAAGCCAACGAAGAGCACCGAGTGAAACGAAACCATCGAATCCAATTACGACAAGGCGGCGCAGCCCATGCCCTACGCGGGGAAGCCGGGCTTCGTGGCGGTCGCGACCGATGCCATCCTTGAGTATCAGATGGCCGCGATCCACATGCACCGTAATCCCGTAGCCGTAAATGGTTATGACGCCGTGTCGCGGAGTGAGTAAATTGCGGGACTGTCGGAATTGAGATACGGTTGCCGAAGCTGCCATCGGAGCTATACCTCCTATGGTGGTTAGGGCTTGTCGTCTGCTGCTAACAGGCGGCAGGCCCGCTTTTCCCACCCTATTTTATCATCCGTGACCGTCAAAACGGTCGATCATCTCGAAGGGAATCTTCGGCAAGGCCAGCTGGAATGAAGCTGGGTAAAATGCGCAGATGCCCAAAACAAAGCACGGTCCTCAAATCGGCAAAGCGGAAAAACAGAAACTTAATCGTTTCGGCTGCGCGTTCGACTCGCGAAAAGGAGTCTTTCTTATCGAGTGGCCGTCCAAATGGCTTAGGCAGGCGGAAACATCCACAATTGTGGTGCGGCTTTTTACCCAAATATTGAAGGCAGGCCCGGTCTTTTGCGTCGCTTTCGAGATCAGTCGTGTTCGGGCACTGCCTGAGTACCGTTATTCTCTGCTGGATCTCACGAAGCATGAAAACAAGAAATACCTCTCCGCGCTCGCGCAAACAGGCCAAATGAGGACGTATCTACTTGCGGGTACATCCAGAATTGAGCGGCCGATTCGATTGCTGCCATATCAGTGTTTGCGAATAGCTGAATTGATCACAGAAGCATGCGATCAACTTCGACGTTTTGAGCCAAGCCGGTACGACTTCGAGGGGGCCGTACGGGACTTTGAACAGAGTATTCGGATTCCAGACGTTTTCGAGCGCGTAATCTCAGAAGTGGAGCTACCCAAATTCCTGAAAGCCGTGAGGGAATCTGCCGCAAACGCAACCATTGACAATAGAGCGCTTGCGAAGCGAATTGTGGCCGAGTTTGTGGAGGTCCTTAGCGCACATTCTTCAAACATCCGCACTGTGCTGCATGAATGGTTCCCCGTAATCCGTAAAGCTCTTCAGCTGTCGAATGATATGTTTCGACTGTATGCAACCGATTCAGATGGGTTTGTTGAAATCCTCGGAGACGCGATCGCATCTCAGATTTCGACCGAGGATTTGAACAAGCTAAGTTCCTGGCCCAAAAACGCTGCGCCGGTCTTTAATTGGCTCGCTCAACTAGGGTCTTTGAGGCCACCGGAACGTGCCTTCGTTCTGCCACAAATGCCCAGGGAACTTGCCGAAGCGCTTCAGCGGCTCGCTTCCGGTCAAGGGGTATCACTGAACGCGGTGAAGAACCTTCTTCCCCTCTTCGGCATCCCCGTCGGAGGCCAGCCGGGGCGACAACCTAAGGACTACTCCCGAGAGTACAACCTCAAAGCCAGGCTTAGCTGGTCACAGGTAGCTAGAATCTCGTTGCAGGAAAATGCCGAGCTGCGTGAGGAGTTTGGTGACCGTGACTTCGATTCGCTAGACCTAAGACAACAAGAGGCACTGCAGAATCGAATTCGTGCGGGCGTCAAAAGCTATGCAGAACGTGAAGGCAAACCCTTTCCAATAAAAAATGAGCGGTTGCCGTCCCCTGATGCCGAGGGGGAGTAGGAAATCAACTAGAATTCCTACCCTGTAGACAATCCCTCCCGATAAACTGCACCCGTAGAAAATCTCTTCCTTTTTCTCCACTGCAACAAATCAAATCGCTTTGACTGCAATGTGCAGCCATTGCAGCCCCTGTTAGCGTTGCCGTCGAAATGAGTCCAGATACCAGACTCAGTAAAACATACGAAGAACAGGAGCGTGAATTGGCGCTCGCTACGGTAGCTCTGATGCGACGCGAGGGGATGTCGCTCAGCAAGGCTGCAAGAGTTCAAGGGGTCTCTCGAAAGACAGTCTTGGATTTTGCGCGGTCTGCCTTGCGGCGGCGCCGTGATGGAGAGTATTGGGCGCACCCCTACGACCATATTCGTCGCACGTTGAATTTCTTGACCCCGCGTGGCACGGCCCCGGTCACGGTGTACGACTCCCGAACGGCCACGGATATCGCTGAATACATGAACGCGGTTCGAAAGTATGTGAGAACCGCTGATACATCCGAACTCGAACGGTTTAGGAACAAATCTTTTGTGGCTGAAGGGAGGGTCCGTCGTTTCGTAACTGATCCCGAGGTTTTAGATGAACTGGCCGACGCCGGTTCCCTTGCCGCAATTGAAAATTTGTATTACGCGCGGGTCGCATCATGAACGAAGCCGACCCTATTGGAAATGATGCCAGGGAGGCGGAGCATCTTCGGACGCTCGGGCCGCCTCCGCACATTTGTATGTTCTGCGGCGCAAGTGATCCTCTGCCATTCATGAAGGCTGTTTCTAAGGGATGGCTCGAACAACGAGTACCCCACAGTATGTTGGAAGAACACCACATCTTGGGCAGGAATCACGATCCCAATGCCACGGTCATTCTGTGCAAACCATGTCACTTCAAAGTGACTGTTGGGTATATCCGAGCCGGGCTTGATATGCAGTACGAGCCGGATCCTCGGATACGCGTTAAGAAGATGCTGAAAAGTTTAGCCGTTTTTCTGGAAATGGTCGCGAAGGTGGTACGGCAGTGGAGTGAACTTCTGTGAAAAGGAGAAATGCAGTGAAACATACAAAAGTAGCTTTTATCAAAAGGAGAAATGCGGTGAAAAATCCAAAAGTTGTAGAAGTACGTGTTCACACGGAAGTTCTTGGATCGAAGGAGGAGTCGGTTCAGAAAAATAAACAAGAATTTCCGCTGGCTCTCGATAAATGGCCGGAACGCGTCCTGATCTTGGACTGCGAAACGACTACGGATCAGCGCCAAGCGCTTTTGTTCGGCACATTTCTGTACTGCCGATTTAAGGATGGGCAATACCATCCCGTCCTAGAGGGTACGTTCTATGCAGACGACCTAGATAACCGCAGCATTACTGTCATCAAGGATTACTGCCGGTCGCAAGACCTGCGTGCTCCTCTGAGCCGCAAACAGTTCATCGAGCAAATATTTTTGAAGGCCATTCGTGCCGAAGCCTTGATCGGCGGGTTCAATCTTTTTTTCGATTTGACACATATTGCTACAGACGCTTGCTGGTCAAATCGCAATGGAGGCGGCTGGTCACTCGTAATGAATCAGTTCACGGGCAAAGAGGACGGCGAATTGCACGAGGACCAGTACGCGCCGAGGCTCGTCATAAAGCCGAAAGACGGGAAAGGTGCTTTTTACAGGCTGACGAAGGTGGCTCCGCCCTCGAAGAAACGCCCCAGGGCCAGCAGGCAATATCCGCCAATCCGTTGCCTTGATCTCAAAACTTTGATTTGGGCATTGGACAATAAATCGCATAGTCTCGATTCTGCCTGCGCAGCCAAAGGAATAGAGGGGAAGGTGGCGGGATATGTGCCTTCAGGCAGTGTCTCCGCCGAGGAGGTTAACTACAACCGGCAGGATGTCCGGGCGACGCTCGCGCTACTTAATGTCCTCCGGGCTGAGTTCGATAAACATCCGATCAATCTAAACCCCGAGCGCGCGTATTCACCCGCTTCAATTGCCAAAGCCTATCTCGGATCGATGGGCATAATTCCGCCGCAGGAAAAGTTCGCGATTCCACCAGAATTCCTTGGAATAGCCATGCAAGCATATTTCGGCGGCAGAGCGGAATGCCGCATTCGTCAGACGATGGTTCCAATTGTCCACACCGATGTGCGTTCTGAATATCCGACGGTGAACACCTTGCTGGGCCTCTGGAACTTCTTAACGGCGAATCGGTTACGGTTTGAGGATGCCACTGAGGACGTGCGTCGGTTGGTTGCTAATTTAACCCCTGACGAAACCTTCGATCCGGCATTTTGGAAAAAACTGCCTTTCTTTGCATTGGTCCGCCCATCGGACGAAATCTTTCCGGTCCGCACAAAGTACAACGGTGAAACAAATAACATAGGTATCAATCCGCTCAACTCGGAAAGCCCGATTTGGTTTGCGGGGCCGGACATAATTGCAGCCAAGCTCTATACAGGCCAATCTCCGGAGATTCTCCGGGTCATTCGTGTAGTACCGGAAGGGCAGCAAGCGGGATTGATGAGAACGGCACTGAGAGGCATGATCGAAATCGATCCGCGAACGGATGACTTTTTTAAGGCAGTAATCGAAGCACGTGAACGGGTTCGGAAAGATACCAGCCTGACTGAAACTGAGCGCGACGTTTTGCAATATTTTCTTAAAATTCTCGCGAACTCAGGATCTTATGGGCTTTTCGTGGAACTTAACCCTGAACGCGTTGGAACAGATGAAAAAACCGGTGCACCCGCCAGGGCGAAGCTACAGGTGTTCTCGGGAGAACGCCAATTCGAGACTACTTCCACCGTCACAGAAAGACCGGGCGAATGGTACTGCCCTGTGTTTGCGTCACTCATTACGGGTGGTGGGCGACTGTTGCTGGCAATGCTCGAACGCGCCGTCAAAGATCATGGGGGCAGTTTTCTACTGTGTGATACTGACTCCCTCGCAATCGTCAGCTCTGAAGCTGGCGGGCTTGTTCCGTGTGCCGGAGGACCGTATCGGCTTGATGATGGACGAGACGCGATCAAAGCTTTGCCGTGGGAGATTGTTCGGAGGATCGTAGGTAAATTTGAGCAACTAAACCCGTACGAGCGCAATTTCGGTCCTGCCTCAATTATTAAGATCGAAGACGTGAACTTTCATCAAGGTCAGCAACGACAGCTCTTTGGATATGCGATTGCCACAAAACGATACGCGTTCTTTACGCGAACACCCGATGAAAATATCCGTGTCTTGAAGGCAAGTGCACACGGTCTTGGATTTCTTTACCCGCCAAAGCGAGGACAGACCGGCGACACACCGTCTTGGGTAATAGAGGCTTGGGAATGGATTTTGCGAGAAGCTCTGGGAATGCCGAATGTTGAACCGGCCTTTTTCAGTCTACCGGCAATGATGCGCTTTGCCATATCCACGCCAGAGGTCTTGAAAGTCCTACAGGCACGGCAAAAGGGTCTGCCGTATCACGACAGAGCGAAACCTTCCAACTTTTTGCTGAGTGTTGTTATTGACCCGCTCGGCGGGTATCCAGTAGGCGCGGATCCGAACGCTTTCACGTTGATCGCGCCTTTTACGTCGGATTCATCGGCGTGGTATGGCCTGAAATGGGTGAATCTGCACGACGGCAAAATCTATCAATTGGGACAACCTGGACGGCGCTTACCTTCTCAAGTGGAAGCACGTACCTATGGAGACGTAGTTCGCGAATACCGCTGGCATCCCGAAGCCAAGAGCCTTGCACCAGATGGCAGCAAAGGTACGGGGCGAACTGCCGGACTTCTGCGCCGTACTCTCGTCATTGCGACTCTTGAATTCGCAACGATCGGTAAGGAAACGAATCGACGATGGGAACGCGAGGACGACATAAGCCTGCTTGAGTCCGATGTGATCGAATACCGGCCAAACGAAACGGAAAACCTAGTTACAGATATCGAGCTTCAACGAGAACTCCGGCTTCGCTCAATTCGAGGCACTGCAAAATTATCGGGTGTAAGCGCTACAACTATAAAAGCTGTAAGGCGCGGTAAGCGCGTCAGAAAATCGACGACCGCAAAGTTGAGGGCGGTTCTGAAAGGGGGTAGACACCGGTGATAAACAGCATCACCTTGTGCTTGTCTTTCGACTTTCCAATTCTTAGTTCTCCAGTGAGGAGCTTTCCGCCATCGTTTGCAGATGTTGGAAGATATCGCCATGATGTTGGGCGAGGTATCGTGTGACACGAGCGTTGGCTAATAATTTCGTAATGTAGCCGCGTGCCAAAACCAAATTTAAGACTTGGTTTCCATGAGACTCTTCAATCACTTTGAGATCTCTTTGCAAATCCTCCATTTCTTTTTCCATCTTCGCGACTTGGTCCGGGGTAAGACCTTCGATAATTTTGTGCTTACCGGGGTCAACAAGCATCTCAGGACGAGTGGCCGCGAAGAGGGCCTTAACATAAGGCACGGAGTAATTGGTGGTTGTCGTCAAAAGCTCCGCTACTTCAATCTGACGCATTGGTTTCATCTTTCTCAAGAGAGAAAATACTCCGAGCGAGACACGCTTGTCCTTCAAGATATCTGCTGCTTCCTTGCAGATTCCGTTCAGGAGATCGCGTTTCTGCCGGATACTAGCTACGTCAACGCGTAACACTTTGGCAATCCGTTCTTCAGAAACGCCATGACGCGTAGCCTTGAGAATCATTGCGTGTTCCTGAATCGTCGCCATACGGCTAACGCGTTTATTGTAGGTGTATGTTTCATCGTCGGTCGCAATCAACCCACGGGCGTGCGTTTCCCCAATCTGCTTCAGCACTTCCAGGCGAATGTGGCCGTCCAACAATAGATAAGTGTCATCCTTCTGAGGAAATACGCTCAAAGCCTCGATGATGCCAATCTCACGCACGGAAGCAAGAACCTGCTGGTACTTCTGGCTCGATCTTATGGAAGTTTTTACTTGCTTCAGGGGAAGAATGCTCGCAATTGGCACAAGAAGCCCTTGAAGGTCAAAGGCGATGGGGACCTGCTTCACGATGTCATACCTTTTCCGCAACCTGAATTTTCTCTGCTAAGTAGGCAGGAAGAGTGTGTAGTTCTTCGGCACGCAGCAACGTTATGAAGTTCTCATCCTGAAATAGACTCTTGAGAGCTGATATTATAAACAGCAGTCGATGCTCCGTTACTCGGGATTTCTTCACGAAAAGTTTTTGCCGGTCTGCCTCTTGCCGATAAACACGAACCAAGCCCTCAGCTGATTGCAAACCAGCGCTTCTACGACGGAAACCGCGGTTGGAAGAGCTCTTACCATTAGCCTTGCGCAACTCTATGAGGCGGCGAACGGTAAGGAGTCTGCGCCCACGAAGTGTTTTTTCCTCGTACGCTTGGTGAAGGGCTTTCTGGATGCCCTCTTCGTCGGCGTTTGCAATTTGCATCGCAACCGACAGCGGTACGCGGCCTTTCTCCACGGCGTAAAGCAACCGTTCCTCACCATTCTTCAAGAGATGGGTAATTCCTGTAACGTAGGTCTTATGAACGTCAATCTTCTGGGATATCTCTGCCGTGCTATACCCCCGCGATTTTAGATTGCTGATTTCGCGGAGTAGTTCTAGCGGACGAGGTTGTCGTCGAGCAACGTTCTCAACCAAGCTCATCAGAAGACACTCTTCCCTGGAAGCCTCTTTAACAATAGCGGGAATTTCGGTCTGTCCTAAGGCGATAAATGCTTCGAGACGACCTTGGCCACAGACAAGATCGTACAGCCTACCGTCAGTAGCCTCTAGCCGTCGAGCGACGGTGATGGGCTTCTTCAGGCCAAGATTGAAAATATTCGAAACGATGCTTTGAAAGCCCTTCTTGTTGCGACTTCGAGGATTCAGAATATTGATTTGATTGATGGGGATCATCTGAACGGTAAGAGCGCTGTCATTCATGCTGCCTCCCAGATTTGTTTCCGTCGTGCCATTCCAAAAAAGAAATCGAGCGTATCGAAACGAAAGGTGTCTAAATTGATTGGGTTATCTTCAGCAAGCATTAGTCTCTCAAAGGTCATATCGAGACTCGGCAGGAGATAGTAGTCGAGCGGGTCCTGGTTCTCTGTGTCCATTCGCAGAGCGACGGTAATATCCGGCTTGAGGCCAGCGTCAACTCGAATCAGCCAACGATATGACCCGGCATCTGTCCGTCGGCACCGGGACAGGACGAGTGAAGCTGTGAATTCATTGTTGACGGTCAGCAAATCAGTGATGGGATCAGTAGCTACGACACTTCCGAGATGACGAATACGCTCGATAACATCAGCTACGACTTTCGGATACATCAGCCGTAGCTGGCGGTTTGTTTCAATAAACTGGTAATCGCGTTCGGGTGTATAAGCAATCAGTTTGTATGCTTGAATAAGACTGCTGAAACGATGGCGATAAACAGAGCTTGACGCCATACCATCGGTTTCGTCGATGAGAAGACCCGAGAGACGGCCCTCTCGATCCAATAGACCTCGAAGGTGATCGAGCAATTCATCGTTGGTATACGTCCGGCTGCGATCATGAATGATCTCTTGAGCTTTAACGAACAACTCCGGTCGAATGATGGGTTCAAAAACTGCATTAGCCCGAATCCACATCTCAGGAGGATTTACAACGCGCTTCTTCTTTAACTTGAAGGAGATTCGATTGTAGATATTGTTACCGACGTACTTTTCGCTGGTTAAAATCTGATGGACCGTACCCCGAGTCCAATCTCGCCCCAGATCCGTCCTAATCCCGCGCTCGTTAAGCATTTTTGCTAGTTTTGATTCAATTATTCTTTCTTCCACGAACGTGCGGTACATCCAGCGAATAACCTCGACTTCTTCTTGAGGCCCAGGAACTAGAACCACTCGGTCTGTCTGGATGCTTTTTTGTTCCCCACGGTTAAGCAGTCCTTTAAATTGACCGCTCACATCGCGCAGCATCCGCCGAAGCCCAAATCCGGCGGAACCACCCTGCCGAAAACCAAGTTCAATGAGCCGACATTGGCCAATAAAAACCTTGGCAGAAAGCTCGCGGCTATACTCACCCGCCATCGCCCGCTTTACGCCTTTCACGATGGTAGAAACGGGACTGCCATCATTTTCAAATTGCTCGGCGCAATAGTGCACTTCAATCTTCGCTCGTCGGCAGATGTACTCGTAATAAGCACTCTCGTCCGCATCCTGAAAACGTCCCCAGCGGCTGACGTCATAGACCAAAATGACGCTGAAATCGGCACTCCCGTTCTCTACATCCTGAATCAATTGTTTCAGTGCATCTCGACCGTCAATTCGCAGGCCGCTCTTACCGGCGTCTGTGTACGTACGGACGATAGCCATTCCTCGTTGCTGTGCATATTGGCGGATGACTTCTCTCTGATTTTCGGTGGAGTATTGCTGGTGTTCGGTGGACATGCGAACGTATTCTGCCGCCCGCCTAGTTCCAGGCGCGGGTTGAAAGGGCGGACTTAATATTCGTTCCGTGCTTGCCATGGGCCGCTTTTAATCGCGTCCGTATACGTCCAGACGATAATCATTTCTCGTTGCTGCGCATACTGGCGGATAACTTCTCTCTGATTTTCAGTGGAGTATTGTTGATATTCAGTGGACATGCGAACGTATTCTGCGGCACAGCTTTTTCCAGGCGCGGGTCGAGATGGCGGACTTAATGGTTGTTTCGTGCTTGCCATGATTGGATTGTTTTCAAAAAGGTGGCGTAAAGCGCGAGGCAAAGACGGTTTATCTGCCTAATCGTCGCCAACTATCCGTTACCGATGCTCCCCTGCGGAACTTGATTTCCCCAAATCCAGAAAAAGAGAGCCTACGTCCGTGAACATTTCCGAATAATGAAGGCTCGGTTAAAATCATCTCAACGTGTGCATTTTTTGGCGGCGGGAAAAAATTTCTCCTGTTTTGGCCTCTTTTTTAACGCAAAGCGCAGGGTGGGCCAGAAATAGGGGGGTACGCCCATATACCCCGTCAAGCAAGCGAGAGAGTATGCTGCCCGGCTGGGGTGCTTGATCGCAGCGTCAATTTTTTTAATACAGAATGGTATCGTTCCTACAACTGACGATGGCTCTACAGCATCGAAGAGTTGGGCAAAAAGCAAGAGCCCAAGGAAATAAACCCGATGGAATACATCATTCAAGAACCAGAGCCTCCGGGTAGCGGCAATCTCCCGGAAAACCGGGCAGAGCTAGTCTAAGACGCAGGCTCCTTCCACCTGATCCACTCGCTCTCCCGAAGCGAAATAATCGGAGCGAGTGGGAATCTTCGCAATTTCCGCAAGAGTCCCCACCGGCAAAAATTTAATTTTAGGCCAGGCCACCGTCTGGAATCGTCCATGACGCGCGCGTCTTGCCAGAGGAGGGGAACATGCGGGTCGTTGTAGACAATTCAGAAAAGTTGACCACACGCCAGGCACGCCGGGGTTTGTATTGCATCTGGGAGCGAGTCCGCGAAGGCGAGCGGACGCGCTTGGTGGCGCGGTGGATTTATTCAGATGCCGCCGTGAACGGGGCGGACGACGATACCCACGAACGCGAGGAAGAAGCGGGAGGACTATGCCTTAGCGCTAGTTTGAGGGCCGCCTGATGGTAAATTCGCAGGCGGCCACGATGTGCCGAGAGCAGATTCTAACTCGGCTTATGGCAGGACCCAATTACAGTTTGCGAGAATTCCGTCGGGACTGGAGCGCTTGTTTGGCAAAGGAGCGGCTCTGGCCGACATAATCACGCTATATTCAATTGGAGAGAATGCTGACATTTTCAGGCTGGCTTCGAGGTTGACATGAATTGGTTCTTCTGGGCACTACTCTCAGCTGTTTTCGCTGGTGTAACGGCAATCCTGGCCAAAGTTGGCGTTCAGAACGTTTCGTCCAACCTCGCGACGGCTATCCGCACCGTGGTGATCTTCATATTCGCGTGGTCGGTTGCACTCCTCACTCGTCACCAGCCGATTGCAAGTTTAGGAAAGCGCACATGGCTCTTCCTGATCTTGTCCGGTCTTGCTACAGGGCTTTCCTGGCTTTGTTACTTTCGAGCTTTGCAACTCGGAGAAGCTTCGCAGGTTGCTCCAGTCGATAAGTTGAGCGTGGTTATCGCGATCGCTCTAGCGGCGATTTTCTTGCACGAGCGAGTAACCTGGATTCACTGGGTGGGAGGGCTGCTGATTGTAAGCGGATCGATCATTTTGGCCTACGCGTGAGCGTAGGTGCCGGCGACGAGCGTACTCCGGCGCCCGGTTTAGAGTTCAGAAACTAGCGGGAAGTCGTTTGCTGGCCGGTGACGGGCACGAATTTCTGAATGCGTTTGCCGTCTTCGACTTCGCCCGTGTAGACATTGCCCTTCGAGTCCATGGCGATTGAGTCGATCCAGTGGAGCTGTCCGGCATAATGGCCGGTACCGCCGAACGAGCCAACCAGTTTTCCGTCGTCGCGATTGAGAATCCAAACCATGTTGTTAGTGCCGTCCGCAACCAAAATATATTTCTGCTGGGGATCGGTGGAAAGCGTGAGGTTATACACCGTGCCGCAAGGCGGATCGGTCATGCTCCAGATTCCGCCGCAGTGAGGGCCGCGAGATTGCGTCGAGGGGTGAATCCAGAACTGCTTTACAAATTTGCCTTGCTTGGTGAATACCTGAATGCGGTCGCTGCCGCGTTCGCAGACGTAGACAAAACCGTCGCGAGAAGGATGCGCGCAATGCAGGGCCGGGGCAAACTGCTTTTGATCCGGGGGCGGACCAGATACGTCATAGGGGGGCGTAGGATCGTTGTCGACCTCGCTTAGCGGGATGCCGTGGCCTCCCCAGCCGCGCTTGAAGGCTCCTGTATCCATGTCGTAGACGAGCACGCGCTTGTTCAGAAAACCGTCGGGAATGTAGATTTCGCGGGCGTCTTCATCGAACTCGAAGGCCGCGATGCCGGGCGGAAAAATCGCGGTCTGCTGGTTATCCTGTTTGACTTGTGACGCGGGAACTTTGGGGCCGCGATGGCCAAAGTCCGAAACAAACTTTCCGTCCTGCGTGAACTTGATGATGCTGTCGCCGGGCATGGTTCCGGAGAGGTAGACATTCAGGTCGCGATCCACGCCAATGGTCTGCAATCGGCCGGGCCAGCCCGGGACATACGTCTGAGAGCCCCAGGACCTGAGAACGTTGCCGTCAGCATCGAACTCAATCACTTCCGGCCCGAGGACACAACATTCCGTGCGGGGCGGCGTGGTCATCGCGCCCAATTCGTCGGGTCTGGCATCGTCAGCGCGATTGATGGCCCAGATGTGGTCGTCCTTATCCACGTAGATGTCGACGACCTGCTGCATGCTCCATTTGTTGGGCAAGCGCTTGGGCCAAAAGGGATCTACGCGGTAAACCGGGCCTTGCTGCGCATGCGCTGCGGGAACGCCGAGAGCGGCAAAGCAGGAGAGCGCCGCCACAAAAATCCAAGTCATCGTTGATCGATTCGGCATTAGCATTGGCCGGTTCTCCTTCTCTCTGTTTTTCTGCAGATCTTCGAAATCACCCGCAATGACGTCACCGGGAACGCGTGCGCGCTCATTTCCATTTTTCTCTTTTGCAGGATCCGCTCTGGGCGCGGATTCTCGCACCGCTGCCTCAGAAGGAATTGCCGCCGCACAGCTCCTGGTTTCCTCCGGCACGATCGTGACGCTAAAGGGACAGACGGTTTCCCGGCAGGAATTCGATGCCGCCCCGGACAAAGTCGTCTGGCACGGCCCCATCGCTGTGTTGATCTCCCCGAGCACTTCCGGCGCCGCGGAGATCGTTGCCGCCGCAGTCGGCGATAATCATCGCGGAGATCTGGTTGGCGAGCGCACCTTCGGCGCCGCTTCCGAACAAAAGGTCATTCCGCTCGAAGACGGGGCTGCGCTGGTGCTCACCGTCGCTTATTACTACACGCCGGAAAACAAGTCCATTCTCGAAAATGGCGTGGTGCCGACGGCGGAGGTAGCCATAACTCCTCCAGAACTCGGAGGCGAAGACCTGGCGCCGGCGCCGCTCGGCTTTAATCAGCTGCCTTCTAAAGATGATCCCATTGTCCACAGGGCACTCGATATCCTGAAGAACGACACCCGCAAAGCGGCTTAGCCGGCTGGCGCTACCTGGCTTCAGCTTCCGCTACTCTTTTTACGCCTGAATTGAAGCTAGTCGAGCGTCTCCGAAACCAGCGGAGCCACATACTTGGCGATGGCAGGCGCCGACGTCAACCCTGGAGACTCGATTCCCACCAGGTGGATGGCGCGCGGATGAGCGGGGTCGCGGGCAATAACGAAATCGGCCATTCCTTTTCCGCCGGGCGGCACGAGCTTGGGACGAAGCCCCGAATACGCCAGCCGCAGATCCTGAATGCGCAGCTCGGGCAGTAAGCCCTGCGCATCGTGCAGGAATTCTTCGAGCGGCAACCGATCGTGTTCGTAGTCGTTCTTTTCTGCGACATATCGCGCCGTAGGCCCCACCAGCACAGTTCCCCACAGCGTCTTCGTCAGATGCACGCCCAGGCTCAACCTGTCGTGATGCGGCAGAGGATAAACCAGGGCATTCACCAGATCGGCTCGTGTGCGCACCACCTCCGCATATTCCCCCCGCACCGGATAAATTCGGTAACTCTTGTTTCCTAGCATTGCGGCAATCTCGTCGGCGTAGAGCCCCGCGGAATTCACTACGCATTGCGCTTCGACGACTTCGCTCGTAAGAGTCTCATCGTTCGCGGCATCTCCCAATTCGACCGTTACCGCGATACAGTCCGCCCGCGGCTCCAGCTTAGTTACGCGAGCATTCGTCAATATACTGGCGCCCCGATCGCTCGCCAGGCGCGCGAACGCTTTCACCAGCTCTTCCGCCGAGACGATCGCAGTCGACGGCACTTCCAGCGCTGCCGCTGCCCGGATATGAGGCTCGCGCTCGCGGATTCGCTCCGGCCCCACCAGCTCGAGCCCCTGAACTCCATTCGCTCGGCCGTTTTCAGCGAGCTTTTCGAGCTCCGGAATTTCGGACCCATGAGCAGCCACCACAATTTTCCCGCAATTGCTGTGCGGGACTTCGTGCGCCGC
>Ga0207148_1125_pt1 | contig 15745 bp, 9 predicted proteins | sample Alteio_BWMinHeat_34_FD_153558 | JGI IMG/M metagenome (GOLD analysis project Ga0207148, IMG submission 153558) | Enriched cells from forest soil in Barre Woods Harvard Forest LTER site, Petersham, Massachusetts, United States -... | ecosystem: Environmental > Terrestrial > Soil > Temperate forest >... | reverse complement strand
CTCCTTCTTAATTGTTTCTGTACTGGAAGTCGCTTGCGCCTTACTCTTTTCAAAATTCGGCGTAAGAGCAGCTGTAGAAGAGTGATCTGGATACATTTGAACGGAATTCGCCGCATTAAATTCATCCAGTAGGGAAGGTTTTCTCATCGTTAAATCTGCGCGGAATGCTAACATAGGTGGCGAGGCAGCAGCACATGTAGAAATTTCTTGACCAAACGTAGCTGCAGCTGCAGAACTCGGAGCCACTGAAGGCCCCTCTGACTTTACAACCGCCAGCTCTCTGGTAAGTTGATCCAATAACATCTGTTTTTCAAATGTTGACAAACTTTTACAAAGATCCTGACATTGATTGAACCTGAGGGGAAGAGGAGGAGGGAGGATAGAGGGGAAATCAGGAGTACACGTAGCTGAGATTCTTCCTGGTGTGTTTTCCCCAATGCCCTTTTTAGGGGTAACGTCTATCGCATTCGTATAACCTTTTTCTCGAAATACCCCCTTAATATCCCAGTTTCGTGTTGGACTTCTCGTAAATTCTGAGATACGACGTTGAACGCTACGAAAATCCCCAAGTGTTGTGTCAGCGTCCACTTTAGACTTAATACCTTCCAGGATCAGATTAGCGCTAGGTGTAGAGAGATTACGGAGATGAACATGTGTTGTTGAATCCTTTTTTAGGATCTGCATTACACGTGATATCGCTGCGTTGTTCTGACCCTTAATGACATCGACCGGGATAGCACGAACGGGCGGAGAGGGCGGCGCTAATCGGGGGGGAGATCTTTTAGCAGGAGAGGCAGAAGCAGAAACTGCTGCCAGAGCTTGTGGCGGGCGGGAGGTGTTGGGGGTACGTAAAATTGATGATTCTTCTCCTTCCCCTTCAGCCAAGGATCCTTTTTTCTTAAGGGAAACCTGGAGCTTACTTCTATCTACTTTAGAGGGAGCAGACGAGGGCAGGAGAGATCTTTTAGCAGGAGAGGCAGAAGCAGAAGCTGCTGCCAGAGCTTGTGGCGGGCGGGAGGTGTTAGGAGTACGCAAAATTGATGATTCTTCTCCTTCCTCTGCTGAATCCTCAGATAAGGGCTCATTTTTCTTAAGGAAAGAACGTAAAAAAGAACGCACATCCACTTTTCCAACTTTCTCTCCCTCTCCTTCTACAACAAGCCCTGCCTCAAGCTCATTGACTAGGTTGACCTCAGAATCAAGCTGTTTCGCTAACTTTTCCATGGCCTCCAGAGAATCAGGATCTAAGAGGTTCTTTTCCTCAAGTTCATGAGCGTGCGCACTTAAAAATGCAATCCACTTTGCTATTTTAAGGGAGGTTTCTCCCTGCCTAAGAAGGTGGCAAATAACACCTACTTTGTCGACAACACTTTGTTCCTCATAAGCTGCTCTGTGGGCCAACCTGTGGTAGAGCTCGTGTCCCGTGCATTTATCTAAGGAAGAAGGAAGAAGGGGGGCAATAACCGCAGAATACTTTCGGAGATCACTAACGAGGGGAGAAGGAAAAAATTTAGACCCGACTTTTATCTTTTCTAGGTAATTCTCTCCAACTCCAGGGGTTTTGTGGAGGGCAGGGGTCTCCCATCCAACATGATAGGATGTAATATCATACTTAAGTGCAGCTGGTTGGGGCATCAACTCAACAAAGTAGACACCAGTGGGAATAGCAGGTTCACTATTTTTACATTGAGGTGAATAGCTCTCCGGCCTATACCGTTCTGGTAACGAATCATAGTACATGTACTGTGCATAGGCGCCTTTTTTTTGTCGAATTTTTTGAACCAATTGTGTCCTACATATTAATCCCCAATAGGAGTGCAGAGGTTCTGGGATATAATTGCGAGGATCCAATGTTGAAATACGCGGAATACTGATTATGTTCTTTCCTTGAGAATCTGTTTCAATACCTTGCGTATCGAGAAAATCAATACAGTGTCCACACATATATTGTTTGTTTCCAACCTTAAAGTCTTTATTAGACATGGGAAAAACTTTACGCAAAGGATCGTTACTAAAAAGACCTTCTCGCGTATACGCAAAAGAATGATATGTAACGCCATCCCAACGGCTTAAAAAATTGAAGTGCTTGTCTGAATCTGTGGCATAGGTAACAAATTCAAAATGATGCTTGGGGGCTAAGTTGTGCTTATATAAATGCACCCCGTTCTCTTGAATACACCACTGATATAATTCAGGCAGAGCCGGCCAAAGGGACCGCTCAAGATTCTGAAAAATAGAAGCAAAACCCGGAGGCTGAGCGTAAGAAACCGGCCCCCATTCTTCCCTAAGAGAACGCACAACAGCAGAGGGATTTGCGTCGTACGAATCCTCTGATGCACAGGAAAATCCGGGACAAGAGAGAGATAGCCATACAAAAAGGATAAGGAGACAATGAAACATAGCGCTTCTGGTCTGAGAGAAAAATTTGGGTATTGTATTCATTGCACGCTCTGTGGGACGTAACGAAGACTTCACTCTACTGCCATCGTTCTGTCAGGACAACCACTCTTTTAAGCCGCGGAGGAGCCATTCTCTTCAATGTATGTGGCATCCAACGTTTGCACAAAGCGTAAACACTTAAAGGCCCTCCCAGCTTTAAGGCTCTCACAATTTCCGTTCATAATAAGCAGGATCTTCGTAGTAAAGATTCCGAATGAACGTCTCAAAAGAATCCTCTATTTTGAGACGTCCCATATACCATACAGCATTTGGGTTATCAGATTGAGTTTTAAGAACCATATAAAGCGAAGAGTCCGCAATATCAAAGAATGGGAGATCTCCTGGTTCTAGGAAATCTTCAACAAAGGTTGGAGATATCCAATCCTGTTGTCCCTCCCATTCGAGTTCGCCTTTTCCAAAATGCGCAACTGCTAGTGGCTGAAGAATTTCATTACTCCCAGAAAAGGTATAACTTGGAAGAGGGTTATAAGGCGTTGTTAAAAAGCCTGTTCCTATTTCCTGGTAAAACTGACGCAATTCTGATGGAAATGGAAATCCAAGAATATTTTCACCTTCTCGAATTTCTTTTTCGGAAATTTCATAAAAAATATTGCTGTTTAGTTTTGTCCTAGGTCCTCCATAATTGCGGCACACATAATTTTCTAAAAACGAATAGCCTAATGTCATTCTTTTATATCCTTTAATAAAGTCTGAAGAGCAGAGCCCTTACCATGAATACCTCCCTGATGTGAAGGCTGTGCTACAGGATGGGCATTCCACCATTCATGAGGGCCCCCAACCTGTTGAGGAATGATATGATGAAGTTGGTGATCTACAGGTTCCATTTTCCCACTCTTAGGATTTAAGACCTGAGTTGTTGGCCATGGTTGTTGTGTATTTGTAGTCCATTCCTTTTTAAGGGCTTCTGCTTTTGTACGTGTATATTGCTTTGAGTGAGATAACGCCTCAGCTGGGGTTAACTTTTTATAGCTTGTCTGTTGTAAAGAATCTTTTAGAGAAAGGCGTTGCTTAGAAGCAATAGGGATTCCGGATCTGGTTGCCATATCTCTTACATACGCTCGTGCATTACTAGAAAAACGCGTTACTGTTTGAGAACTAGGCTGTGACGCTGAAGCAGAAGCTGCGGCTGGTTGTGCAGAGGGTGGTTTAGGTGCCCCAACTGTAGCTTGCGGGCCAGCAGCACTTGGTTTTGCAGCCGCGGCTGATGAGTGCGCAGTAGCTCGTATATTTTGAGCTGCGGCAGGGGGTGCGCTTGAACGGGCAGTGCCTCCATTTGCTATATACCCTCTGCCACCTCCTCCCATCGGCATTCCAGGAAAGTCATCCTTCCCCATCGATCCATAAAGGTGTTCTGTAAGAAGAAAGTTATTCTGCACCGCCGTTGTTCCTGTAAGGGCTGCAAGATTCGGATCGAGGCCAGTGCCGAAGGCGAGGCCAGCGGAGATCAGAACGCCAAGGTCTGCTCGGGTTTGGGCTGCGAGGGACGCGGGAAGGGCTTCCGCAATCGTCTCCGCGACTATGGCGCCCATCGCACCTGAGGCCGCGGAGCGTCCAACATCATCGCCCCCCGCAAGTCCGATGGCCGCCGCTGTCGCACCCCCCACAATCCCATGGGTGAGCTTATGGATGAGGGCATTCAGATCACCTAAAGCGTAGGCATCGCCAATCGCGTTGGCTGCAGCCCCTGAGGCCACAGTGGTGACAATGGTCGTAAGACCTGTCTTAAGAACGCTGCCGATGTCTTCCCCTTGGGCAATCCGGATGCCCATGGACACGCCCGCGCCCAGAGCGGTGCGCGTCAGGCGATCTCCAAATCCAGCTTTTGTGGCAGAGACACCGGCTGCACCTCCAAGACCTGCTGTCGCTCCTGCGGTAAGGGCACTGACGCCTATGGCCTGAAGACTCTGGGTGCTTGCCAAGGATTGAGCGGCTTTGAGGATATTACCTTCGTTTTGCAAAAGAGCGATAGCCGCCTGGGAGGAGGCTGTCACCATGGCAGCCGTGGCACCCGCTGATACAACCAACCCTGTGGTCCCTGTGAGCGCCATTGAGCCCACGAGGCTTGCAGAAAGGCCAGATGCTGTCCCATAGCTTGCCAATGTCACGGCAAGAGAAACAACGGCCATCAGTTCTGGGGTGGGGGCCCAGTGTCTTTGGTGGAAGACTTCATAGTGGTCCTGAAGTTGTTTAAAGGTTAGAGGCGCCCCATGGGTGTTAAGATTTTTGAGGAACGCTAAAGTCTGACCTGCGACCTCTTCCACGACAACGCCTTTGGCATGGATGTTAACCTTGTCTGAAATCTGAGAGGAGTGATGGGTGGTGCTTTGAGCGTGATTCACCTCTTGCGTTTGGCAAAAAAGATTGGAACTGTGGCTCATTTGGGAAGAGGAGTGCGTATTCTGGACTTGGGCGAAGGTCACCTGTCCTTTAGGCGCATGGATGTTCATGCCCGGGGCAGAAACTGCCTGGAGCGTCACGTTTCCGTTACTCCCCACTTCAACAGGATTTTGCGTGTCAAAGATTGCCCCCCTTCCTGTGCTCGAGGCGCTCTGACAATGGGTTGTTGTTGTCGTTGGAAACATTCCGAAAAGGCCGCCGCTCGTTGAGGTGTGCTGGCTTTCGTGCGTATAGGAGTCATACACGGCGCGGCAATGCGTCCCCTGATCGCCCTCAACAGTGCACTTGGGGGCTTTTATTGTTGGAGCATCAAGAACTGCCATTCCCCCTGCTCTTATGGCGACCTTCCCTCCTGACTGATATACAGATGTTGCCTGATGAACCCGGATGCTCCTATCAAACCCACCGTCAAAATAGGTGGTCTGTTGGCTTGCGAGAGGGACGGAGAGATCCTGGAACGGACCGGATGACTCGATGCGCATCCCTCGGCCAGATTTCATATGGACAGCTTGCAAGACCATCCCCTTCTCTCCTGCTTGCAGTGTCAAGGTCCCCCGCGCATGAAGCTTTGCAGAATCCAAACTGTCACTATAATTGTCTCCTCCCCCATGACGTACGGCTTGTGAGTTCGCCCGCACAGGGCCGCCTGATAAGGATCCCAGATGCACATCCTCGCCCTCAATGTCTGCGACCTGAAGGACAAGCTCACCCTTGTTGGTGAAGACGCTCGCGTTTCCGCCTGCACGAATCTTGGCGTGATCATAAAGGCCTGTGCCTTCTGTGACATCCGTCACACGACCCTTGGCGTGTGTCTGACTGTGGCTGTAATCAGCCTTTCCGGTTGCACCCCGCGTTAAGGGCCCTCCCACGTTAAAATGCGCTTTTCTAAAGTCAAAATCTCGCCCTTGAATGGCGAGACCTTGTTCAAAGTGAAAGTGAGCGTGACTCGCGACCACATCACCATTTGTTTTGAGTGATGTCTTGGCCTTTCCTCTGTTGTTTCCGTAAAGATGCTGGGTCCGTGTGCCCGTTTTGGTGAGCCTTGTCTCGATCGCGCTATCATCTTGAGAGAACATTCTTTGAGGACTGAACAAGTCTTCAACCGTCAGCGTAAACCTCTGACTTGGAAGTGTCTGAATGCCTACGTTTGTCCGCGTTGTAATGTCAGTATTGCGCGTGTGTCCTGTTAAAGCACAATGATTCGTAACCGTAGCCTTAAGTAACCCTGAGACATCTTGGGTGATGACAGCATTGTTCGCATTGATTGTTGAGGAACCATCGAGTTTCCCGTGAGCATTGACCTGAGGAGCCGTGGCGTTCACAGACCCTTTGTTGTGGTCGCCCAACATGGTGACAGAATCCCCCCCTTGATAGGTTTGGACGGCATCAACGTCATCGCTCACGATATCTCTTGCATCTGTTGACACAGTCTGGGCGCGTATATCCGTCGACGTTGCGGAATCACGGGCTTTGACGGAGACATCGTCTTTAACTTTCAGATGCGCAGTGGAAGCATCTCCTCCAGACTTAACCTTCGAAGAAGCAAGGGTACTCTCTCTTACATGGGCTGACTGTGCCGCCTTAACCGTAAGCTTTCCGCCCTTCTGTCCCGAAACACTAGCTACCCCGTCCTGTCCATTCCCACTACCATGAGCAATGACATGGGTTTGTTGCTGCGTTATATTCCCAAATGCATATGCATTCGCACCTTGAACAACGGATGTACCTGTTTTATTCCCAGATGCCACGGCATCTTTCGCCGCCACAATCACTGTAGAGGGCGCTTCCGCATTGTGCACGCGTGCATCCCCTTGAGTTGCTGTTACGCGAATAGGGCCCGTTTTTGCTTTATCAACGCTCACAGCGGCTGCCTTCGCTTTTAAAGCTCCCTTGAGTGTTACGTCCCGTAAATTACATTTCTCCTTTGCTAGAATGCGCAATGTCTCTCCCCGTACGTGAGAAATCATAACGTCTCGATCTGCCTTGATTTGAGCCACTCTGGCGTTTAAAGCTTCTGCACAGAACTCTCCAACCTTTGCTTTGAGGCGAGTAATGTGCGCTGCTGGCGCAACTGAACAACTGTCTGCCTCGAAATGAGCCACGCCAACGTGAGAGGCTCCTAAGAATATATTCTTTTTTTCCTTAACAATAAGCGTATCAATCCAACCTGTCTCGAGTTCAGCAGGGCGAAACTCTCCCATCATTAGCCAATCACCTTCGGTGCGCAACAGCTTAAGAGTAGGACAGCGGTCTATGCTCTTCCCTTTCGCAAGGATCACCAAGCGATCTCCATAAATATCGCCGGTCGCAGAAAAGAGTTCTCCTGCGTGCACAGTCCCATCTTCGATTTTAATCGTTGGTACTCCAGAGTTGCCAAAGAATGTCTCTTGGTTCGTTTTAACAAACGTTTTTCCGTGAAAATTTTGACTAGCTTCCAACGTTAAGCTGTTGGACTCAATAAAAGTATTTCTTTCTACATAAAAACGCCTCCCAATATGGGCATTGGCGGTTTGAAAAATCTGCAGCCTCTCCACGTTAGTCTTAGCACCTGGAAGGATCTCTAACTCCCTACCCGTTGTGTGCAAAGTTCCAAGATGGGGGGGAAGGTTTTTGAATTTTTGACGATTTGCATGAACGTACAAATCATCCAAAAGGGCAGATGATTCAATAATGGCTTGACGTCTCGCCTTAACAACCAAGCGCAAAGGATGGGACCCTGTTCTCAGCATCTGACCATAGACATACCCATCACGCCCCTCAATGATGGCTTGGCCTGAGGCTAATTCAAGGCGCGTCTTGCCCGTTTTCTCTTCTTTTTCTCCAAACGTCACATGCCCTTCACTGCTTTGAGCAAGAAACTCCTGCGGTTCAGTCGAGGCTTTAATTTTGTACTCGCCCAAAACATCTAAAGAGGCCAATGTATCAAAACGAATCGATCCATCAACTTCTACCTTTAACCCAGGGGCTGTTTGTATGCTCTTGCTCTCAACAACAAAATTCCGACCTAAAAATTGAAAATGAGGGAAGAGTGAGGCACTCTGGCCTGTTACCTTGTGATCTTTTGCTTGAACAGAACAGTTACAGCTGTAAACATCAACGTCAGCAGAAAAACCCTCTCTTACTGAGATGCTCGCTCCTTTCCTGGCCGAAAAAGAATTCCCTTTGGCTAAAAGAGTGTCCGTATCAATTTGGCCTCGATGTTGCCAGCTCCCTTCCAAGACTAAACCGTTCCGAGCCGTTATCTGGGCAAGGTTCACTCCCTTAGGGCTGCTGAGAAGACAAGTTGTATCGCTCGTTAATGCACCCTCGGTGGTTAAGGTCTGTAAAGCAGTGGCGTGCAGCTGCGGACAGCTTAGATCATTTAACCGGCAATTTTGCGATTGAATCGTCAAGCCATAATTAAGAACTTGGCCTCTGTTAAGCGTGACATCGCCAGCAGAGTCAATCACGAGCGGCGTTGAAGAGGTTGGAAATAACGCAAGATCAAGGGGAGTCGTCAGCCACTTTAATAAGAGCCCTCTGTCGTTTCGGGAGAGAATTCCAAGGTGTTGTTGTGTTGTGGGTGAATAAAAAAACACCTCCTCTTTTTTTACGCTCTCCATGTCTTGGTTAAGCTGGACCTGATATGTATCCATACCGGCTTTAAGCTCGAGAGGGATGTACCGAATTCTGTGTGTTTTTCCACTTTCTTCAAACTCACCCTCTCTTATATCCCCGAGGGAGACGGTTTGGTATCCGTAGACAATCTGAGGAGATAATAATTGCCCTAAGACGAGAAAAGAACACACAAACCGTTTTAAAAACAATATCATTTTCTTCTCCTCTTAAGGGGGCTGTTAAAATTGTAGAAATTTTCTTCTAATCATCATCGGACTGAGGGGGAGTCGGGCGTCGTGCAGGTGTCTGAGGCACTGAGCCATCATTCCCAAGACGTGGTTCGCGAATACGCGCCATAAAAACTTGATTCTGTTGACTGAGTCTCATGTTATCCCTCTTCTCAACTGTAAGATCTACCTCTAACGCTGCAATTCTAACCCCTTTTCCATCAAGTTCTGCTCTTAAAGCCAGAAGCTGCCTGTCGAAATTTGCTTGAATTTCGGCTTTTTCACGCGCTTGCTGCGCGAGCTTAGCGGCTAACCCGGCATTTTCTAGATGCAGATCAACATTTTCAGCTTCCACGACATCAACCCTGGCTGCTTTCGCCACTAACTGTCGTTGCATTTCTCTCGCTTTTTCTTCTTCTATTGCTGCCTGTTCTTTCGCTACCAGTTGTGCTTGCTTAGCTTTGGCACTTGCTTCAGCTGGTGTTGTGAAAAGAAGAGTGAGAAAAGCGCCTGCTGCAATCTTTTGTAAAGTTGTTACGTTCTTCATGTTTTTCTCCATTTTAAAAATCATCATCGGACTGAGGGGGAGTCGGACGTCGTGCAGGTGTCTGCGGCACTGAGCCATCATCCCCAGGACGTGATTCGCGAATGCGCGCAATAAAAACTTGATTCTGCTGATGGAGCCTCGCATTATCCCTCTTCTCAACTGTAAGATCTACCTCTAACGCTGCAATTCTAACCCCTTTTCCATCAAGTTCTGCTCTTAAAGCCAGAAGCTGCCTGTCAAAATTGGCTCGATCATCGGCTCGTTCTTGTGCTTGGTGCGCGAGCTGAGCAGTTAATCCAGCCACTTGTCCATGTAAATTAGCATTTTCAGCTTTTACGGCAACAGTCATAGCTGCTTTCTCCTGGAGAAGGAGATAAGTTCTTTTCTCTACTACCACTGTTTCTGGCGCCGGCCCATGCAACCTCCAGGTTGCTTCGGCGGGTGTGACAGAAAGGAGAACAAGGACAGCTCCCCCTAAAATTCTGTGTAAAGTTTTCATTGTGTCTTCCTTCAGTTAAGATGCAAAAGAACCCTTCACAGTCCATCTAGACTGCGATTAATTTCCAAGGGTCAAAAAAATGCAAAAGCCTCCACTATCACGGAAGGAATCCAAGCATGTAAGATTTTTATATTCAAGTTGTTTTTTACACTATTTTTCAATACGCTGTTTAAACACAGGGAGAACCTGAAGGGCAGAGAGCAAGAAGTGCGATCCACCTCACGGCTTGTGGCTCGCGAGCGCCTGATGTCATACTATACAAAAAGTGTTTTGAGCGAAGACAAAGCCTTAAGGAGAGCTGAAAATGAATCTTCAACGTGGCAGTCTGTTCTAAGGAACCCTCTGCAAAACTCCCTATGCTGTCATCCCCGCGAAGGCGGGGACCCAGACTTTAAGTCTTTTTATTTTATAATATACAATTAATATTTACTCTTTATGAAAGAAAAACGATCAAGTCTGGGTCCCCGCCTTCGCGGGGATGACAATCGGGAGGAGAACACCACTTTTGCAGAGGTTTCTCTAAGATCTTTCCAAGAAAGAATTGAAAGACTAGAGTCTAACCTGTGAACACGGCAGTCACAGATACATTCTGGGTGTTCTAATCTATCTGCAACTCTCGAAGATTGGGGAAATACTGTTTGAGAGTGGATAAAATCACAAAGTCGTACTCTCGAACAAATTGCGCCATTGTTTCTGTTGGACAACGGAGAGTTGCCGACATCTCGTTCGGAGAAATCGCACCGAGGGATCCATTTAAAACTGTCAGCGCTGAGAGGGGTCCCATAAGCCTCATAATTTCTCTACACACCCATTTCCATAGAGGGTCTGTAATACAGTCAATGGAGTGGCGGGCTTGAGAATGTATCATGTCGGATGCAACATTTTTTTTGGGAGACGCGATCGGTAAAGAAGCACGAGTTGCCGCAAGTTCATCACGAGATGAAACGTAGGAATTGTTTAACACTCGCACATTTCCAGGCCTTGACGTCGTCGATTTTTGCGGTCTCCTACCATGGAAGGTCATGGGCGCCTCCCATCTCTTCGCATCTTGACATAAGGCTATTCTCATTTTTTATCGCCCCGCTAGATATAACAAATATCACATAAATTCAATCTATTAGCACAAAAATACAGACATAAAACACATATGTACGATAAGGAAGTGTATTAGAGACACATACTTTTGTAAAAAAACCACCACCAACCATCAACAACAACAACAACACGCACTTACATTTACCATCCGCACCAAAAAAGAGAGTTACTAGATCTCACATGCGTATCCTACCTTCTAATAAAGGATTGAGGAGTCGCCATTTCGGTAAGGGGGGTATGCCGTCACGGCATAGCTTGACCGCAACGCAAGGATTTGCAAGGGGTAAGTGGTTGTAAATTTCCGCTATATCATTTTGGCATAGGAGATATACCATTAGAGCATGCCTAGAGTGTATAAAGGGTTGGCACGTGGGAAACATTCAGATAAAGTCTTCAAAGAAGATATCAAAAACGGATAGAAAATACCAACAACAGCCCGCAAGCTCGAGGATGAACTGTTCCTAAAGAAGGGCGGACCAACCGAGATGGTCAAGCGTTATTAACCCAGGAGAAGATCGTCTTAAACCAATGGAGCTAGAACACTGCCCTAAATCCCGAAATTTTGATTGGGAAAAAGCGAAAATATTTTATTACATTGCGAAATTAGGAAGTTTTGCAAACGCGGCGCGCTTCTTAAACATTTCCCAATCTGCCTTGAGTCGCCAGATCATTTATCTTGAAGAACAATCGGGGTGTCCTCTTTTTTCGCGTCATAGTGGGGGCATTAAGTTGACGCGTAAGGGAGAGGAATTGTTTGCGATTGTTGAGATGACTTTTATTAATCTAAAACAATTTACGCAAACTCATATGAATGTGGGGACGTGCAAAAGACGAAAAATCCGCATTTCTTCAACGCATGCTGTTGCTGCGTATATACTTAATGATCTCATTCTTGACTATACACTGGAGCATCCCGATATTTTTTTCGAGATGATAAGCAATGACCAAACTATAGACGTCGTTTTAAATGATGTCGATATTGCCATCCGTCCCTATGATCCGTTTACTCAAGGCGTTTTCCAAGAGCCTTTGTTTGCACTGGAAAAAAAACTCTATGCGAGTCCTCTCTATTTAGAAAAGTATGGCGTTCCTCAGGCAGTTGAGGATCTCGTCAATCACCACATTATTGTCGGGGGCCTTCCCGAATTGTATCCTTATGCAGACATCAACTGGATTTTAACATTGGGGATGCCAAAGGGAAAACTGCATCACCCTATTTTTGTGTCAAACTCGCTTGAGTGTTTGATTGGAGCTGCTAAGAGAGGGGTGGGAATTATCGGGAGTTACGATACAATGACAATCCTTCAAAATGCACACTTGGAACATATACTTCCCGACACAACGCACAAAGAGCCAGATGGATACTTTATTTGCCCCAGCTATCTTGAGAAAGATACCGAAATTCTTAATATAAAAAAATATCTAAAAGAAAAGCTTTCTTCACGCTAAGAAGAAAAGAAAACATTAGACGCATATACTCTTCGCCTTCAAGTTCTGGGTTGTCGGGACTCGCCCTCGTATGAGAATACGCTCATCGGGCTCGCCCCCCCGATTGCTCGAGGACAGGCTCTTGAAATGCTTTGAGTGTTGTACACAGTTACACCATGCTGGATGCGAAAAAACACTAATGCACTCACGCAACATCAGATGATTAGTTTTTTCATGAGCCCACCTCCCGACACCCGAAGAGCGATACAAAACGGCCCTATTTTTCAGTTATACTGCCACGTTCTTGTAGCTTGAAATTTTACGTTTCTGATTTTCATAGAGGCTCCTCACCCGAAAGTCTCACTCTAACGAGCTTTCGCCTTAGACGTATGCATGCCAAATTGATTTGTCAAGGTTTTTCACATAAAACTTTATGTGAAAATATGTCACTTTTTCAATTGAATGCCTGCGTAAAAAAAATCAGGCCTTCATTCTTCTCTCTTCCAAGCGATCCAGAAAATTGAGGGTGAGCTCAAATATGCCCAGTGTCAGAGTTGCATGATCGTAGGTCTGAGGAGCCAGGTAAGCGGCCAAATGAAGGGGCATATCGCAGTGTCGGTGCTCTTGATTGATTTTATAGTGGAGATCATAGCCTTGCGCCGCATGGGGCTTGGAAGAGAGGCGTATGGCCCGAGAAATGGGGTCTTGTCCTTCATAGTAGGCTGCTTCAAATAGATTGATCATTGCTGAAAAAAGGAGAGGGGAGCTTGCGGCCGCTTTTTTAAAAGCGCTGAGCGTCCATCGTGTTTGTGATTCAATCGGAAAATCATCTCGATTGAGATTTAGATCATCAAAAACCTGTTCCATGAACTTATAATGTCCCACCTCATCACACATAAAATGATGAATGAGTTCATGGGCCTTGTTAAAGTGCACAAGAGCAGGTGTTGCGGCTGTATGGAAAGTTTTGGTCACATACCAAGATTGTTTTGCTACCCATCCAATGGCTTGGAAAAACTTAGTTTCATTTTCTTGTACGAGGCTTATCAGAGCTTTGCCAAAGCCATCTTGACCTGACCACGTGGTATTCTCCCATTCCAAGCGATAGCAAATCAGGTAGGAGATTAGGCTCAGGGGATCATAAAGATCAGTCCCAGGAATACGGGCTTTGCTTAAGATTGCCTCCCAATCCCATGTCCACGTTGGAATCATATCTGATTTCATCTCTTCTGAGAGGGGACACTCAAACGTGCCGATAAGGCGAGTAGGGGTTGAGGTGTCAACAACAATAGGCGGGGGCAATTGTAGATCGAGCTCTTCAAAGGCTTCTATTTGTCTGGGTTGAATATAAAAAACGGGATAATCTTTGAGATTATGGATCAATTTTTGAACGTTTTGATTGGAGGGGGAAATGTGAAGGTGGTCAATTGCGTCCTGCACCCATCCCTTATCAGCTTCCTCAATATCGATGTCCATTGATACCCAGGGCAAAGAAAGCGCTAGACTCTGGTTGTCAGCGCTCCACTGAAGAGATAGTTTTTCATGAGGAATATATAACATTTTCTTTCTCATCATTACGGATGCTAGCAGCGTAGGATGTCCTTTCTCACTTTTCAATAGGTTTTTTCTATTTCCTTTGTTAGTCTGACATCCTCAAGGTGAGAGGAAGGAAGATCCCACATGATATCTAAATTTTTTGGAAGCTATCCTCGTGGATTTTGGGGGCTGAGCACGACAAAAATGTGCTTCAACTTCAGTTTTTACGGTTTCAGGGCTTTCTTTGTCCTCTATGCCATCTCCCAGTTTTCCCTATCAGAATACGAAGCAGTGAGTTTTTTTGCGACCGTGATGACACTCTCTTATGCCACCTCTCTGCTGGGAGGGTGGGTTGCTGACAATAGTTTAGGTCTCAAAAACACCATCTTACTGGGAGGCTTTTTACAAGCGAGCGGGTATTGCCTCCTCATGGCATCTTCTCTGGCATATTATGCAGCTGCTTTGGCCTTCATAACTTTAGGATCTGGTTTTTGTAAACCGACGTTGCCAGCAGCGCTCGGACTTCTTTTTACAAATCCCCAGGATCCTGAAAAAGACAAGGCCTATTCTACCTTTTATATTGCGATGAACTTGGGTAGTTTTATAGCTCCTCTCCTCTGTGGCGTCCTCAACACCATTTGTGGAGCGTACTGGGGCGGCTTTTCTGCCCTTATCCTCAGCTTGGTCATGGGGATTTCTGTTTTCTATAGAACTTTTAACGGACGATCGCGACGCCCTTTAAAGACGTTTTTTTGCCACCCTCTTTTTGTGGGGGGAGGTCTGACTTTTTTGCTGACTCTTTTTTACCTCCTTTTTACCTATCACAACTCTTTTCACCATCTGATGGGAGGGATTACCTTAGGAAGCCTTTTGTATGTTGGACATCTCCTGCGCCAGTCCTCTCCTGACGTGAGAAAGAATATCGTTTGTATTATGGGTTATGTGGCCCTTTTTACAATTTTTTGCGCCTTCTTTGAGCAAGCCGGGAGCTCTTTGATGCTCTTTTTTGACAAGGCGGTGGATAGACAAGTTATGGGCTTTCAACTTCCTTCCTCCACGCTGCTTTCCTTAAGTCCTATCTTTATCCTCCTCTGGGGACCTATGTTTATCCTTTTTTCAAAAAAAGTTCTTGAGAGAAAAGCGCCCATAAGGGGGCTCGTAAAAATAGGGGGAGGCTTTTTATGCATAGGTCTCAGTTTCATCATTTTAGCGCTAGGCTGCACTCAAGCCACGGTCCTTGTCTCCCCCCTTTGGGTTGTGGGCGCTATTTTTATCCAAACAATGGGTGAACTGTGGGTGGTGCCTATTGTTTTCTCAAGAATTTCGCAACTTTCGCCTCCTCATTTTGAAGGTCTCATGATGAGTTTTACAATGATGGCCATTGCCTATGGCCATTATGTGGGAGGCTATCTTGCTCAATTTTCTCTGCACGAGGCCGGCACATCACTTCATCACTATGAGATGTTCTTTAACCACCTTGCCCTCATCCCCTGCCTCGTTTCCCTCGTTCTTTTTCTTTCTCTGTATGCCAAGAAAAGTTAACGTGGCAGCCACTCCTACCCATTTTATACAGGAATTTATGTTCGACAAAATCTTTGAGCCGGGTCAGAGATGGAAGAAATGTGGCGCGTTCTTGACGAACATCAGGCCGGCCGTGTGCAAACTCATTTCTTTGAGCCGACAGACAGTCCTAAGTCTCAAGCGTTGATGAGAACCATTGATGGTCTGAACAAACGATTTGGTAATGGGACCCTGCAGTTTTGCAGCAGTGGGACTGAAAAGAGCTGGATGGCTCAGTCCAACTTGCGGTCACCTTGTTATACGACTCGCTGGTCAGACATTTTAACGGTGAGGTAACGTCCCAAAATCTGTAAATTTTGACGTCATCGACATCCTTTCTCATATGCCGAGGGTATACGTTTAGCTTGAAATAGTTTATTTTTTAGACTAATTTTTTCT
>Ga0207148_1124_pt1 | contig 15787 bp, 5 predicted proteins | sample Alteio_BWMinHeat_34_FD_153558 | JGI IMG/M metagenome (GOLD analysis project Ga0207148, IMG submission 153558) | Enriched cells from forest soil in Barre Woods Harvard Forest LTER site, Petersham, Massachusetts, United States -... | ecosystem: Environmental > Terrestrial > Soil > Temperate forest >... | reverse complement strand
CGGAAGAAAAAGCCGAACGTACTGAAGATTTTAAATCTTCACTCCGGCAGGCCCCTTTTTAGTCTTTGAAATCTTCATTGTCGCGCAAACATCTCATTTGTTCTGCCAGATTTTTTGCCAGCAAAAAATTTCGTGCATTCTTTTCGGTGCATCTTATGTGCAGCAATAAAGAGGGAGCCCACCATCCACACAAATCAAGCCGCTGCACGTTTTTTCGTCATTATTTCGTCTCCTTAAATTCACATATCAAACAGTCCAAAAGACAACAGAATACCTTTTGATTGCATTTAAAACTTCATAGAAATGGGAAAATTTAAGTATGCTCCGCCTTAGCGGATAATGAGAATGCCGCTTGGAGTAATAAATGACAGGACGTTTTTTGGGTTCGTCGACAAAAAATTCACGCACATAAGTGGATTCGTAGGGAGATTTTGAACACATCTCTTGCTTCATGCCAAATATCTTACGAGGTTCGTCGCCATTCACGCAAAATGCCTTGCAGCAAATCAAATCTTAACGCTCAGGAATGAAGCGAATAGCCGGTTTCTCCGCATCAAGCTGCCCAATCTCTCCTCCTTTTTTGCCTTTAGATTGATCCATGAATTTGTATTGGTTGAGCCAGCACTCTTTGGTCCCGGCCTCTCTCAGGGAAATTGTTCTACGCGTTTTACACCTTTAAGAAAATCTCCTTCAATAACGATCTGATCCGTTCCTCCTAAATGGCGTTTACCTTGTGGGGCAGTTATACCCACATGCATCTCTATCCCCTTAGGAACATGAAAAGCATACTCCGTTGTAAGAACTGACTTATCGTCAATGGGGCGCTGCTCCTTGATATTCAGGTTGAGAGTTTGTCGGACAAAAACTCACTTAGGGATATCCCCACTTTTTAAAGGTTTCCTAGATGCAAAGGGTATAATTTTGGAGGTGTTCCCTTTCAAAAAAAGAGCTCCCGCGTAAGAAATGGGAAGATAATAAGCACCTACGTCTGGATCATAGAGCCATTCTTTTGACTCAAGAAGTTTACGTTCTGCATTTAAATAACTACCTGTTCCGGCGTCAACCTGTCTGCCGGAAAAGGGATCACGGTAGGCATCATAAACGGGTTGTTGGGTACGCATATACTGTCGCAGTTTCTCTGAATTTTGTGCCCACTGTTTAGCGGGAGTTTCTTTCTTAGGGAGATCCAGTCTAAAAGCATCGGCCGTTCTTATGTTTGGTTTTGTATTATATTTATAGATATGGAGTTTTCCTTCCTGATCAAGGGAACCCCAGGAACTTGCACTTGGCCCAGGCCATGACAATTTATAGCTCTGCGCTCCGCTCAGCTTACTGTGACTAGGCGAGGAAAGGCTTGTAAAGAAGTCTCTATAGGCCTTCTCAGGGAAAAAAGTATGGGTAGGCTGCAAGACCCCTATATTTGTAAAAGAATGAGGCATCTCAGGCGTTGAGAAGAGTGACGGGCCTGAAGAGAAAGGAGACGACCCATGCTCTGTGCTCATCTTATAGCTAGAGGGGACTCTCAAAGAGCTTGCGACAGAAGCAATATCTATCCCAGAAGAGGACAAACTAACTAAGGCAGTCTTACATTCATTTTGATTCTCTCTGTCGCAGGCTATTGATGCGGTTTCTTGCGAAAGGTTATCAACCAGCACGGGCATATTCTCTCCAAAAAACGCGTTAAACTTGGAGAGACCATACATTGATAATAGCGCACAGGTAGTACCAGCAGGTACGGCTAAGGCTCCTCCTCCTGCAGGTAATGATAAAGCAGCACACACGCCATATCCAATCCTAGCAGCATGACCATACTCTAATCCTTGAACAGTCAGGCCAAATCCATCAAGAAAGCGGTGGTAAAAATCTGTTAAGAGAGGATGTTGAGCAGCGAGTGCTATTTGATTTTCATATAGGTTTAATATGCCGTCTTGAATAATGCGTGAGCTCCCTTGAGAGGGGTAAGAACTGAGTAAAGCGTCCCAATCCTGAACGGGGCAATACGAATCTGCAGGCAAAATCCAAGGGGTATAATTTCCAGGGATACGTGAGTTACCTTCTTCAGTTAAGTCTGGTAGCATTTCTTCAATTAAGTCTGGCAGATCTTCTTCCGCTAATGCCCCCTGATCTTCCGGGATATTTGCCAAGGGAATTCTTTCACCCTGGTTCTCTTGGAGACGTTCTAGCTCCTTTTGCATTTGATAGATTTCATGCGCATTTTGAGAAAAAGCCACAGCCCCTAAGGTTTCTCGAACAGTTGCCAAAGAATCCAGTCCCCTCCCCTGCACGCCAAAGGACCGTAGGGCTCCTTCTGCTTCTGCCAATGCATGATAAAGACTTGATGGATTCGTCCATTCTTGGGGACTTGAGCTCCCGAGAGCGAGCGTATGGTTTAGGCCGTCTAATCTTGAAGCAAGGCGCGCGTTACCCGTCCCATGGGCGACAAAGCTGGTTTCTTGGAGGAGCGTCTGGACTGCAGGGATTGCTTGGCTCCAGAGAGATGGATTATGAGCAAGGCTAGCTATATCTGCAAAAGATTGGTGAAGTCGTTCCCTAAATGCAGGATCTAAGTAGTCCATTTTAAAAGGAAAGCGGGTTGAGCCATTATTAATAGATCCACTCACTCCACTCAGGGCTCCTAAGCTTGAACTCGAGGAGGACAAATCCTTTGAAACTGAATACCCATGAGATTTGCGGCTATCCTGCATAGGCGTAAAGGTGGTTGAACCTTGGACCGCCCCTTGGACATCTTGAAAATTTGCCTCACTACGTCCAGAAGCCTCCAGTTCTCCAATCGTTAGCCCAGAGGCGTCTTGGGTGCGCATAAAGCTGTCGACGACTGCCGCTTCAGAACTTTTTTGTTGAGAGACACTGACTGCAGTCTTGCTTAAAGAAACTTCTTTGGAGTGGGAAGCAGAGGTGCTCACTTGCGAGTCTAAATCGACTTTCCCGATCGTTCCTGTCATCTTATTCGCAGAAATACCTGCTGCTTTTAGGTGCAGCGTGCCTACGTCAAATTCTACTTCTGGAGCAGTAAGATGATTTGATAGCCAACTCACTTTCTGTTGTTTTTGGAACCTTTCAGAGTATGTCATGAAGGGGGTCAGATCAGTCCCGAGCCCTAATCCAACCTGCTGCTCGTGGAACTTATAGGTAGAAGAAAGGGGGGCGCCCTCGACTGTCATATCAGGTGTATGAAGAGACAGTTTTGTCGTTACATGAGGAACCCCTCCGACCCCAAATTTTAAAGACTCGGTAAAATAAAAAGCCGCTTGGTCACTATACATAAATCCGTCTGAAATTGAGGTAGAGGTTTGATGGGTTGTTTGTTGGCGTTGTCCTATTTCGATCGCATCAGGTGTTACCCTAGGGACCCAAGAATGTGTTGTTGTTATCAATTCGTTATTTAAAAATGAGTTTGAAAAATCCCCAGTTTTTCCATACGCACGAAACTCTCCGGGCAAGATAAACTGCGTGCCTCGTGAATGGACAGTCCCCTCAGGCGCCCAAATAACTGTTTCCCCTATCTCTTGAGAGACGACGGATGGAAAGGACACTTGGTGGGTTTCAGAGGTCCTGCCGGTTGCGTATGTGATCCCTAACGAAGACGATTTTTTGGTCGTTATCGTCTGGCTGGTTGCAACAGTGTCAAGGATGTCGAACTGAGCCTCGGGGTCCATAAAAAATTTTACGCCTTCGTGAGAGTTAAGCTGAGTAGAGGTGCTATAAAATTTTTTGTACCCGCAAAGGTAGAGCGCCCCTTCGTCTGATCTCATAGATGCTTGTGCAATGACGGGACCATAATGGTCAACATGATAAGATTTGCGATTGAATTTGTGGCCTTTTTTATAATTTTCTTCCCAATGATCTATGTAATAACGGGATAAATTTTTAATCCCTTCTTTGGCCTTAACAAGAACGGTTCCTGGTGCATGCACCTGTGAAGCAATATTAATAAACTCCCCGTCAGTTTTGAGGGAGAGTCCAACTCTTTTGATTTCGGAAGACTTGGTTTCAGGATTCTCCAGTTCCATCTCAAGACCTGTCCCCCCCCCTATAAAACTTTCCCGATACCGGGCCGACCCGCGCTGACTGAAGTCTTCGCCACATTCATTCAAGATGCCGAGTTTTGCATAGGCTTGGGTCAAGACGCCTCCTTTAACATATCCACCATTGCGGTTTTCAAATTTTCCGTCCGTATAAATACTGACAAAGCGAGGAGCTTTTATGATGCCTCCGTAGTTTTCGACCCCGTCTTCAGCTTGAAGATAGATATCATTTTGGTCCGTTAAAACCTTAGGCTGATGTATTACGGATATTGCACTCGGGCGATAGTCGGGATATGCACCATCAATCCAAGCCCAAGTTTTTTTGTATAATTTCGAGTAAATATTAATCCTGCTCGTATCCCACCAAATATTTCCACTGGTTGTCAAGTCTTTGAATATAATTTTTCCCCCGGAGATGACCTCTGCCCCGAAAGTTGAAACAAGTTGTGAGACGTCGAAGGTAACGTCTCCCCCAGCTTTAATAATATTTCTACCATTGGTTGCTTCGAGCGTCGTGATGTCGAATTTTGCCCAATCTTCTTTGACAGTTACGTAGTTTATCTCATAAAGATTGTTGGATCCTATTTGCACGTCTGTATGCCCCAAATCCACTTTTCCTTTAGCAAAGGCCAAAATATCCCCATTTTGACTATGAATTTTGACGCCCTTCACCTCCAGATCTTGGGCGGAATCGAGCTTTACCCCATATCGGCCTTCTTTGAGTGTCAGTTCTTGCGTTTCTGGATTTTTTTCCCAATAGCTATAACTTTTGCTGCCCCCAGCTGTGATAGGAGCGTTGATGGCTATCTCTGTATTGGTATCCGTACTTGCGAGCTCAAAGTATCCCTGTTGGCTATGAAGCGCATGGTCTACGGTGACCTGGGGCACCCTGAGAGATAATCCTGCTACCATCGTTAAAGGGGATTGCGGTTTAAAACTTATATTCGATTCGACATGAAGGAGCGTTTGAACATCCAACCCACTGCCGCTACCATTGCGCCTCGCTAGAGCCTCTGCATCAATGTTGGGCCCCTTTAAAGAGAGTAACTCGGCTTTAATATGCGCGGCTTCACTAAGATCTAGCTTGTCTTTCCCATCAAAACTGAGGTGAGTCCCCTTAAAGGTAAACTTCTCCCCCACCGTTAAGTTATCGCTTTTGACAGTCACATTACTGCCAAGGTGCGTTCCACTAATGTCTAATTTGTCCTTCCCTTCAAGGCTAGCATTCGTACCCTCAAAGACAAACTTATCCCCTACGATTAAGTTATCGCTTTTAACATCCACATGGTTACCAAGGTGTTTCCCACTAATGTCTAGGGAGTTTTTTCCTTCAAAACGAGCATATGCTCCTTTAAAAGTAAAATCATCTCCTACCGTTAAGGTACGATCGCTTTTAACATTCACTTGAGTGCCAAGATGCATGCCATTTTCTGTACCATGAAGCGTATAGACATTTCTGCTTCGACTCGCGTCCCACCCTTGATCAGCACGGTAGTAGCTATAAGCATTCGAGCGGTCGGCCACTTGGCCTCTAAAAGGGTTGTAAAGAGACGTTCCGCTTGGCATCAGGCCGTTAAGGTGTCCTGTGACTCCCCACTGATTGAGGTAGTAAATCGGGTCAATATCCCAAAAGGCATAATCATTGACTGTTCCACCAACCCGGATGCCACCTAGTTTAATGAGAGAATAATTATTAACAAATCCGGATACGGCCAGTCCTCCCAAATCAATCAAAGATGAGTTCTCCAGAGAAGGGCCAAATGAAAACACCACATCCTTTGCGACTTCTGCCCAAGGAACTGAACTGAGAAGGTCTGTTGATTTTTGATCCGTAGCAGAGGGTTGAGGAGATGGTGTCGTTGTCGTATTTTCAGAGGCAGCCTCTGAAGCTTCTTGTAAAGTTTCTTCCTTCGACTCGGAGAGAGGGGGCGGTGTCTCTGAAGATGCTTCTGGCGTTTTCCTTGGATAAAGGGTATCTCGCAGAGCGGAACCGTTGTTATAAAGACCTAAGCCTGTGTAAGCCAGATGAATGGCCGTCGTTTTTGCGTCCACCAAAAGTTCGATCCAATCCGTATTTCGCGTGACTTCACCTGAAGAAGCCCGGTCGTATATCGCTTTTGTTGATCGATAGAGACTGGGCACAGAAAACGCAAGATTAAAGAGCGTCACAGCTGTGGAAAGGCCAGGACTTACGTAACCCAGCGCAACCCGGGATGCATTGAGAGCATTCTGTGATGTCAGGACATGGCCTCTTGTTAGATTAGGAAGACATACTCCATGAAAACCTACGAGAGAACTCCCAGAGCTTTGGTTGCTGAAAATGCCACCATTGTTCCATAGAATTCCTGCCTTTAGCTCCAATTGCTGAGAATCTAACGTTGCACCAAAGCCATTGTATACAAGAGGAGAAGTCATTTTTAAGTAATCTGATCCTAAACGTCCGTTGTTTCGGATAGATTGTTGAGCCAATACAACAGTTGAGGCCGCTTCGTGAGTGCCTGCGTGAGTGAACCGGTCCACATCAATGAAGGCTTTTTCAAATGTTCCTTCATATGTTTTGGAACTCGCATAATCTCGAGCCTTCAACAAGAGCTCGTTGGCTTTCACGATGCCAGCAAGATGCACGGTTTCATCTAAATGCATAAATAATTTTTGAAAGGACGTCAGTTCTCCAGAAACAGAAGCTCTCTTGGCATTCACCCGCGTATCATTGTTGGCGCCATATCCTGATTGGGATTTACCCTCTAACACAAAGCTCCCATTCTGACTGGAAAAAGCAACAGAACCTGAGTTCACCTTAACGTCACCGTATTGAGAAACCCTGGTGCCTTTTTCTCCTTCTAAATACACTTGATGTGGCATCGCCTTGATGACCGCCTGAATATCTGTCGGAAGAGCGCTCGTCGTGATTCCCTCTGGTAAAGTCTTGTTACTTAATAATTGGCCTGAAAACTTTAAAAAACCTTTTGTTTTGAGGCCCAAGAAATGATGTACCCTAAAATTACCACAGTACTCCAGAGCCCCTTCCACCCGAAAAATAGCGCTTTTTAATTCTGTATCACAGCCCTGTTCACCCCAAAGCTGGCCGAGGTCAAGCTCACTGTGGCCAGTCCATCTATTGCTTCCGTGATCTGTATATTTTGTTACCTTTGCTCTGTAATAATGACCGACTTTCAGACAAGATTTAGGAAAATTTTTAAAAACATCTCCTTCGGAAAGACACACTTCTGGTGTTTCTAAAAGCCCTTTGTTCTCAAAGGATTTATACTTAAGGTTAAGCCTTTTTTTTGCCAAGAGATGCGCACAGTTCTCAACGTCTCCCTCAACATCTAAGGCAATCGTCTCATCAACTTCCACCTTACTTAGATTATTTTTGTTGTCAGGATTCCATAAGGATAGTTTTTTACAGACGACAGCTAAGACTGACTTAACATCCCAGTTTTTGCTTAATTTCACCCATCCATCTGTCGAAATGTTTAATGACTGAAGAGGTTGTGTAGAGGTAAATTCAAAATCCTTTCCTTGGGAGCCTTTGAATAAAACGTGAGCATCATATTTTTTTAAAGTTCCAATAATTTTGCCTTGAGCACTAAAAAAGATCTCAGCCGATTCCTTTTCAAGGTATTTTTCTATAGGGATAGCGTACACTCCCTCTCGCGTAGGGGTAAGCCTCAACATAGGCCAGACTTCAAAAGCTAAAGATACTTTATTTCGCAGAAGTGGCGAAAAACCGAGATGAACTCTTTCAAAATTTCTATACACATCGGTTTCAAGACGGTCAAAGTGATTCAGAGTCTTACTCTCGGGCGTTGATGTGTGAAGGAGCTCTATTGTCTCAGCACTTGGAGCGCTTTCAAACCGATGATTCTCTCGCAACTTTCCTGTGCCATCTTCCTGATAGACAACCACATTTAACCCATAGGCTTTAGCGATGGCATCCATGGCCGAGGTTCCTGCCCCTTCCCCAATCAAGTAACCCAACATGACGCCCGGCTTTCCAAGCCACTCCTTTACATAGATTTTGAGGTTAGAGAGGTCGTTCGCCCACTCATGGATAACATCATTGACGTCCTCAAGCTTTTTGGCAATTTTCCGCAAGGGGTCAATGACGGGATTATTGTGGTTGGGATCCATGCCTAAAAGTTGGGCGAGGGTTCTTCCACTCACCCCTAACGCCTTATTGACCTTTTGCACTTTTGCGTCTTTTTTGCTTTCTATAGCCCAGATTTTCTCATAAAGGTGTTGGGGCGTGGTTTTAAACCCAGAATTTTTCAAGGGATTTAGCTCACCTGCCACAATGAGTTCCTTAAGTTCTGGCACCAAAAGACGGATCGTCTCAGATTGATCTGGTTTTTCAAAAAGAGAAAGCAGCTTAGCCGTTGCAGCGTGTCTGGGATTTTCATCCACCCGATCAGCCAAAAGGCCATAGAATCCACACTCATTGTTTTGGGTAGGCATACGCCTGACGTAACGGGGCTTCCCATCAGGAGCCTTCAATCGACGTCGTAGTGACGCAGAATAATCCACCCCGAACTGCTCAAAATCCTGCCCCTCCCCTGTCGTATTATTAGCCTCGGCTAAGCTTACAAAAAAACTATTAAACACAAGTGCAAAGGAGAGAGTGTAGCATAATACTTTAGAGAGGAGGGAATGGTGCATCATCACACTCCTTGGGCGGGTGGGAGCTGTCTGCTAAATTCAATTTCAGGAAGCCCTGCTTTTGTTCTTTCAGCTCTAATGAGCTCTCTTAGGCTCGTTTCCTGAGCGGCATCAATGGGAGCGATAACTCTGATGGTTTCAAGGCTTCCGCTTGTTAACAATCCTTGGATGAGCTGTTCAGCACATCCAAAGTTTTTTTCATTTTCTTTTTTGTTCTCCTTAAAATTTGTGATTCCTCCGGCACCAATCATCCCGCAGAGAACTACGCCGGGAGGGAAGATTGGCAACATGAGAATGCCGCCAAATGCACCAACCCCCATGTCGAAACGAGCGGTGGGATGGGGGTCTTGCCATTTTAGTGACAATTCTTCTAAGTCGGGCATGCGGGCGAGGGTTTCTCCAAAGCTTTTTGGATTCTCCAAGCTCAGTGGGCAAAGCAAACGCAAAATCCTGAGATGATAAGGGGGTGATAAAATACATGCAATGAAGTCTCGATACAAACTTAACCTGTGTACTCTAATGTCATCACGACCATGTCGAGTAATATAATGAAGATTACCCACTTGCAGCTCTCGAAGGTCTCTTAGAGAATTGGCGAGATAAGGATGAAAACAAAGATTTTCCGTGAAGCTATAATCAGTTACATGTTGTGGATTTCTGGATTCTAAAAACAACCATTTAATCTCCCGCTGATCATTTGGATTCTTAACCCTACTGTTTATTAGAGGCAATTTTAATATATCTGTGTTACCTTGAACGACAAGGCTATTGTTTGGATTTTGCCCTCCCTCCATGACTTCTGGAAATTTTACTGAGAAAGCATGATCTTGCTGCTCATTAATTCCATGCGGGCTATTGGGTGCATCTGCTATAGGGTTCCACAAATTGTTGGGTCCCCCGCATTTCTCAAATAACTCTGGACGCCTATCCCCTTGCGGTTCATTTGCTTTTTTTCCTACAAATTCAAATTCGACTGAAGACTGTTCATAGGTGCGAAACCGAATCAATTGCTTGGGTTCATCAAGCGTTTCCCATGTTCGTTCTCTCGTTTCCGTAAAGTACCACTTATTCTCTTTTCGTAAGATGAGATCTTGAGGGATTCTTTTGTTGGAAAGCTCTTTAAAACCTTGTGTACCTTCAAATGGGGATTGTTTGACATGATGACCTGCTTCATCCACAATTTGATAGTTGATCAGCCGCTCCACTTTCTTTGGCTTTTCCTTTAAGTGACCTTGAAAATATTGATCGAAGGAAATCGTTTTTTGTTGTGAATTAAGACGTTGGGGGATGTGTTGGAGGCGCTGTTTAAAGTCGGAAAAAGTGACGGTGGAAATACTCTTTAACCACGATTGATCCTTGTAGGTTCCCCACGTTTTAAGAAATTCCTTCGGAAGAATCTGTTCTATTTCACGGGCAATCGCATTGCTATAGAAGTGTCCCTCATGAAATGCCACATACCCTGATATTTGGGTCACCTTTTCCTTTAAATCAAAAGCGTCAGAAAGAGGAAAAAATCGCCCTCCAAGGCCTATTAAATTCAGTTTCAGGAAGGCAGAAACTTTTTTATTTTCTTGGTCTACAAAATAAACGAGATGGGATAATTGAGGATGCGCTTCTTCTCCTTCAAATGTTACAGAGGGACCTTCCGCAGGATTTAACCCTGCAACAGGCCGAAGACATTGATTTTTCCAGAAAGAGAGCTGCCCTAAAAGCGTCTTTTCTCCAGAGTCTTGTGTGACAGGTTGCAGAACAGGCCTGATGTTTTGTGGTACACCTTCATTTAACCTAACGTTGAGCAGACTACCTAGAGCTACCTCTGCAGGTTCGGCGATGCGTATGCGATGTTCTTGATTGTTAACTGCCCCTATCCATTGCCCGTCTTCCGCGGGCTCAAGGTCGGTTTCATGGATGTCTCCTGCGGGTCTCTTTGTTGTCAGCGTTACGGCAGAGATTTTCTGAGACAAATTTCCATAAGGCATCAAGGCAGATGCTCTGCTGAATTCTTCAGGAATGGGGATAATATAGGTGTTTTGAGGCGTAAAAGCTGTATCGTCAAAAATATTTAATTGAGCAGGTTTTTTGTAACTCGTGCGACCTTTTGCATAGTCTTCAAATTGTGCTCTGACAGCATTGATGACGCCAGCTTCATCCTCAGCATTGGCGGCCCCAATTGCGTCCGTCGCTCCTATTGATAAAAAAAGAAAAAATACATATAGAAAAAAATTAATTGATTTGCAGAATGAACCCATCCAACATTTGCGCATATTAATTAAATACATACTGTTTTATTCCTTTGTTATAATTGTTTGCATTAAAACAAAACATAAAAATCAACATAAAGCGTATTTATCTAAAGTTTATGACATATAAAAAATAGGCTGCGTTTTCAGTTTATTTGAACGGTGTCCATCCTTAGAAAAGAGTTTTGCATGCACAACAAGATATGCGCAATGCACATGGCTTGGTTGACAAAACCGTTTATCTTTTTCCATCCTTAGCAAAGAATTTTAAGTTTGTAAACAGGCATGCATAATTCGCATGATCAAAGTGATAAATCTTTCTGCTTCACCTTAATGCGCTCTCTCAATCTGGCGTCTTTGATCTTCGAGAATTTGTCTCATCTGGTGATAGTGTTGGAGTTGTTCCGCTTGCCGTTGGCGTTCTTCTTGCTTGACAGCGCTTTTGGGAGATTCGGTATGGCGGTTTTCTTTCAGAAGAGCAGGAGAGAGGGATTTTTCAATGATCTCTCTAATCCCTTGATGGCCTTGGCCATCATATTGAGACGAAAGTGGCGCTTCCTTCTTAAAAACCTTAGCAACTTTTGTATGTTTCTGTTTTGGCAAAAAATGCGCCGCGCATGCTTCTTCCGTTGCAATTTGCCCATGCACGCCGATTTTCAGGTGCTTTCAGATACGGTATATGTTGCGGTATTGGAGGCAGTATACTCGTCTGCTGTTTGGTAAAACGAGAACAAAGAAGCCCTTCAGTTCTGCCTGTGCGTTCTTATGAGGCTGGGGGGGTAATGGCTTCCACAACTGTCTTGGTGAGTTTTGGCATAGGAGAATCCTCTATAATCTCTCCAGCCACTTTACTCTTTTTTGGAGGGGATTATCACAAAAATCTCCCTTATAAGAAGTGGAGCCCTCTTTGGGATTTATACGAGGAGGAGAGATGACACAGAGTTTGGATGATGATCTAAAAAGACAGGGGCACAAACTATTTTGTGACTTTTTTCAATTTGCTCCCCATAGGCTCCCCTAAAATATTTTTTGTTTTTTGTCGCCCTCAAAAAACCCTGTCCATCCCTGGCGCGCCCGAGAAGATTCGAACTCCTAACCTTCTGATCCGTAGTCAGATGCTCTATCCAATTGAGCTACGGGCGCTTCGTCGAGGGGGTCAGGATAGGCATCATACAGCAAAAATCCTCATCCCCAAGCCATCCTGGTTTTACGCGACCTTCCTCTTATAATGCAAGAGAAAAGTACGCAAAGAAGAGAGTTCTCTTTGGCCGACTGACTCTTGGATGGATTCAAACGGCCACTATACACTTTTTAAAACCTCACTGACATGGCCCGTGACAGAAACATTTCTCCAAATTTGAGCGATTTTTCCGGCCTCATCAATGAGAAAGGTGGAACGCGCAATCCCAAAATAGGTGCGGCCATACATGGACTTTTCAACCCACAGGCCATATTTCTCACATACTTCTCCCGTCTCATCCGAGGCTAAGATGAAATTAAGCTGTTCTTTTTCTTTAAACTTTTTGTGACTTTTGATAGAATCCTTAGAGATACCGATGATCACGGTATTTCTTTGATCAAAATTTGGTTTTTCATCCCGAAACGAACAAGCTTCCGTCGTGCACCCCGGCGTGGCATCCTTAGGATAGAAATAAACAATGACATATTTGCCTAGAAAATCAGAAAGGGTCACAGACGTATCTGTGTCCGTTGGCAAAGTAAAAGCGGGAGCAGGGTCGCCAATCGAAAGGGGCATGAAAGCCTCGTTATGGAGTCGAGATGATTAAACAGAGTCTTACCCATTTACTCGCCTTTTGCAAGAGAGTGCGCCTCCTTTTAGAAATCATGGGGTCTCTCATCGCGTTATTCCTCTTGTGTGGCCTTATCCTTCTCGCCCGCCTTTCGGTAGGACCTATCAATTTAGATTCCTATATTCCCCAAATCGAAACGGCTCTGAAGATGCCAGAAATTGGCTTGCAGGCCTCTGTTGAGCATCTTCAACTTGCGTGGCGAGACTGGGATCGCCCCTTTGAGATTGAACTTGTCAACGTTCATGTGCAGAAAGATAAAAATCCCCATTGGCTCACCGTTCATCATGTGGGCGTGTCTCTTCAGTTATATGCTTTGTTGAAGGGTGATATTGTCCTCAAACAACTGCATCTTTATCGTCCTCATATCCTTTTAGAACGGGAAGAAGGAGGCAATTTTTCTCTTGGATTTGAGGATGCTCCCCTTGATCCTCATTTCAGTTTTAAAGAGGTAGCGCCCTTCTTATCCCTTAAGGGAGCGCCTCCCTTTCTCCGAAAATTCCAAGACTTAAGAAAAATAAGTATTAATGATGCCCGGATCGTTTTACGCGATGCCCATGAGGGCAAAACATGGACATTGCCGCGCCTCTCCCTTGCCTTGCATCGCTACTATACGGGCTCTCGGGCGACGTTTACGGTCCTGTCTTCTCACGACAAAGAAAAACTTTTGATTGATTTGACCTATAAAATAGATCAAGACTTCTTAGAATTGACAACAAAATTTCAACAATTCTCCTTTCATAAATTCCTATCAAAAGCGCGCCCCACATTCGCTTACGATAATGTTCTCAGTTTCCTTGAACAATGGGCCGCTCCCCTCACCGGAAAAGCGCACTTGGCCCTCTCATCGACGTCTTTTCAAATTATTGAAGGAGCGGGAGATCTCACTTTTGAAAAAGGATACATTAACTCTTCGCTCGATACATTGCCCTCATTGCTGGTCGAATCTGGAAATATGACGTTTTCCTTTTCTCCTCATCTCCTTGATATCAAGAATTTTTCTCTTTTATCCGGGGAGATGGCGCTGCATTTTTCAGGAAATCTGAGCTCTCCTAAGGCTCCCTTGGGCCTGTTTAATCTTATGAAACCCGGACAAACACTCGCGATTGAGGGGAAAATTGAAGATTTTCCTCTGGGGCGCCTTGATGCCTTTTGGCCCCAGAATCTTGCCAAACCCGCACGGTCGTGGCTTACAGAGAACGTAAAAAAGGGGATTCTCTCGGAAGGCCATCTTATTTTGCAAGGCCATGGGGAAGAGAGCGGGTGGACCCTTGACGACCTGCACGGCACTCTCTCTGGCAAAGAGATCGAGCTGAGTTACTTAAAAGATATGCCCCCTATCACAGGAATAACGGCAGTCTCCACTTTTACACACCAAGGATTTGATATTAACGTCTCCTCAGGAAAAGTCGATGCGCTGACTCTGCACGACGGCAAAGTTCTCATTACAAAACTGGACACCGATAATGAAGAGCTCGCACTTGTTGCAAAAATCAAAGGTCCCCTCGGAAGTGCCCTCAATGTCATCAAACATGAACCCATTGCCTATAATGAAATTGATATGAAAACAACAAAAGGCAATATCGATTTAATCCTTCATATGAGCTTTCCCCTCCTCGCAGATCTTCAATTTAAGGATGTTAAACTTAACTTAAAAGGAAGCGGCAAAAATGTGGCCTTCACCCGGCCACTGACAAAAAATCTTAAGGCTGAGTTCAAAAATGGATCGCTCACGATTAACCTCACCCAGGATAAAATGCTGATGAAAGGCAGAGGCGACTTGAACAAGATTCCTGGAACAACTCTAACCTACACTCATCATTTTACTTCTTCTGACTCCTATAAACTTCAAATCGAAATCAACACAACTGTTGATTTTTCAGATTTCTCTCGTTTGGGGTTTGATTGTGGTGACTATGCCAAGGGGGCAGCAAGAGCAAAGGTTGTCTATCAGTCCAAAACGGAACGACAAGGGCAGCTCGCTGTCAATCTTGATACTACCCTCTCTTCCTTGTCTTTCCCTCCTTTGGAATGGAAAAAGGAGAGGGGCCAGAAAGGAGAGATTGCTTTTGTTCTTCATTTCGATAAGAAAAAGCTGATAAAAATGGATGATTTAACGATGTCATCCCCCCGTTATTCTTTGAAAGGAAATGTGCTTTTTAATGCCCATAATGAGTGGAAAACGATTCATCTCTCTCAGCTCAAGGCTCCCCATACCCATACGGCCATGACGCTGCATGCCTTGCCCCATCATTCTTACGCTGTTTCATTTGAGGGGAAGGAATTAGACCTTGAAAAAGTGTGGGAGCATTTAGACAAAGAAGACGAAAAGACAAACTATCCCCCTACAGACATAAAGATATCTGCAGATTTAGAGACTTTACGTTTGGGAGAGGGACGCCTTTTTCATCATGTGAATGCAACAGCAGAAGTTGCTTTGCAAGGGGCAGACACCCATTGGAAAGCCGTGAAGCTGCAGGCGGGCACGAAGCCAGGACAATCTTCTCAATCAAGAAATAAGCACACTCCAGGATGGATTATGTTGGAAATTGTGCCGGGCTCTGGCAGCACCCAGACATTGGTCGCGAAGGCTAATGATGCGGGCCAGCTTCTGAAAAATCTTAATATTTATGATGACATCCAAGGGGGAAGAATTCGCATAAAAGCCACCCGGCAAGGAAGGGACGCGCCGTATGTGGGCACATTCAAATTAAAAGCTTTTGATGCCCACAAGGTTCCCCTCTTCGCACGCTTTGCGGCACTCTTGTCCCCTGTCGGTATTGCGAATTTGTTTTCCGAGAGTGAAGTGATTTCTATGGAAAGGTTTGATTGCAATTTTAGTTTTGATGAAAACCTGATTGCCCTTCACAAAGGCATTGGGAAAAGCCTTTCCCTTGGATTCACAGTCGATGGGAAAATCGATCGAAAAAATAGTCTCTTTGATTTAAAAGGAAATATCATTCCCGCAAGATTTTTAAATACTTTCCTCGGCAATATTCCCGTTATCGGCAACCTCCTGAGTGGCGGAGAAGGA
>Ga0207148_1122_pt1 | contig 16129 bp, 15 predicted proteins | sample Alteio_BWMinHeat_34_FD_153558 | JGI IMG/M metagenome (GOLD analysis project Ga0207148, IMG submission 153558) | Enriched cells from forest soil in Barre Woods Harvard Forest LTER site, Petersham, Massachusetts, United States -... | ecosystem: Environmental > Terrestrial > Soil > Temperate forest >... | reverse complement strand
CACCTGGACGCGTGGACTGGCCTGGGCGGTGTATGGGTTCACCGCGGCCCACCGCCTGAGTGGCGAAGGAGAGTTCCTGGAAACCGCCCGGCGCTGCGCCGAGTACTACTTGAAACGAGCCCCTGCCGGTTTGGTTCCGCCGTGGGATTTCGATTTGCCGGGGGAAGGCCCGCATCTCTGGGACAGCTCCGCTGGGGCCATCATGGCGTCGGGACTGTGGGACTTATCCGAACAGGTGCAAGAAGAAGCCCTGCGCATGCGTTATCAAGAAGCCAGCATGACAATCCTGCAAACGCTTTGTTCTGAGGAGTTTCTACCGCTCAAGCGGCCAAGTTGGGAAGGCATTCTGATGCATGGCATTTACCATTTTCACAAAGGCCTCGGGGTCGATGAGTCGGTGGCCTGGGGGGACCATTTCTTCGTCGAAGCGCTGGTCAAGGCCGTGGCCGGTCGTTCGGAAGCGGGATGGTGAAAGATGCTCATCGGCATCGTCAGCGACACCCACAGTCGGTATGCCACCGTGGCCAAAGCTTGCCACTTGCTGCGCGAGCGAAACGTGGAACTTGTTCTGCATTGCGGCGATATCGAGGACGGTCAAACCGTGCGCATGTTTGACGGGCTGCCGACGCATTTTGTCCTTGGGAATTGCGATTCGAACCAGCAGGAATTGCGAAGCGCGATGCTTGACAGTGGTGCGACATTACACGAACCGTTCGGCAACCTGGAGCTGGCGGGCAAGAAGATTGCTTGGATTCATGGCGATGACCGGCGACTCTTTCAAGATGTTGAGCGAAGCGGCCATTTCGATTATTTATTTTACGGCCACACCCACCACGCGGAACACCACTGGACCGGCTCCACGCAGGTCATCAATCCTGGCGCCTTGCAACGAGCCCGGCCAAAGAGATTTATGATTCTTGATCTTGCGAGCGGGATTATGGAATCGCTGACGGTGGACTGAACGTGAATCAGACACAATTGGAGAAGTGTCGCCATTTACCCCTTTTTGCCAAGTCTCTGTTGACCTTGCATCCCAACACGGTAATTATGATAGGTTGTATCACTGCTGGGCGAACCAGCGTGTGTTGTCCCACAACGTACGTATGCATAAGGAGGACCAGGTATCATCGAACGCGACCGCCACGCGCAACAGGACCGAGGCCAGCGAATTAACGATCAAATCCGCATCAGCCCGGTTCGCCTCATCGGCATGCAGGGGGAACAACTGGGTGTGGTTCCCACGACCCAGGCGATGGAAATGGCCCGAGAGGCTCAGCTTGATCTCGTCGAAGTCGCCCCAAACGAACGACCGCCCGTCTGCAAGATCATGGACTTCGGCAAGTTCCGTTACCAGCAATCGCGCAAAGGAAACAAAGCCAAACCGCACCAGCAAAAACTCAAAGAAATTCGCGTCCGCCCGAAAACGGGGGAACATGACGTCGAGACCAAAATCAATCAGGCGCGAAAGTTTCTGGAACACAAGGACAAGGTCCTGCTGAACGTGCTTTTCCGAGGCCGGGAATTGCAACATATCGACGAGGGGCGCCGTATCATTCATTCCATGGTGGAGAAACTGAGCGATCTTGCCAAGATCGAGAAGGCCCCCTCCATGGAAGGCAAACGCATGACAGCCATGCTCGCTCCCAAAGGCTAAGTTTTTCAGGCTCCCCAGGCAGAGCCTGATTTTGTATAATTGTTAGTTCCCGACCCTGGGACCGCTGGCTCGCTGGGATATTTCCGGGCCCCCTGGTGTTGATCAGGGGCCCTTTTGTTTTATGATGGCGCGCAAGGGAGGCCTGTACCTCACACCGCCGTGGGGATGGCAACGACTATGCCCAAGATGAAGACCTACAAAGGTATCGCGAAGCGCTTCAAGGTGACTGCCAATGGCAAGCTCAAGCGCCGTCAGGCCGGTAAGAAGCATTTGCTGAGCCACAAGACAGCCAAGCGCAAGCGACAATTGCGGAGTCCAATTACGCAAACGACCCGCATTCCCAAGAAATACGTCGTGTTGATCGGCAGCGCCTAGCCAATAGGACCGTTTTTTCCCGAATATTGCCGGATCGCCGGTGTCCACAGATAGCAGAGTCGATGCGGTGGGCGCTGTGTGGTCCCTGACCATGAGTGCTTTGGAGCTTTGAATTATGACCCGCGCACGCAGCGGCAAGACGGTGATGCGGAGCCGCAAGCGGCTGCGAAAGCTGACAAAAGGCTTCCGCCTCAGCCGGCATAATCTTGTGCGCCAATCCGAGATCACCTTGATTCGTGGCCGCGTTTACGCGTTCCGCGATCGTCGCGTACGCAAGCGCGATTTCCGCAAATTATGGATCATCCGGGTCAATGCCGCCTGCCGCATGCGTGGCTTGCGCTACAGCGAATTGATTTATGGCCTGCACCATGCTCAGGTGGAACTGGATCGCAAGACGCTGGCCGATCTGGCCGTTCACGATCCAGACGCCTTTACGAAGGTTCTGGAACTGGCCCGGGCGCATTTGCCCGCTGCCGCGGCGTCTGCGTAAACGGCTGGCCCGCCGGGATGGTGCCTGGTGAATGCCCTTTCACCGCGCACCATCCCTTTTTTATTTGAGCCTCTATGTCCGATCTCGTTGCCCTTGAACAACGCGGAATGGCAGAACTGCACGACTGTGCGGATGAACCGGCCTTACGGACCTGGCACACGCGCTACTTCGGCAAGGATGGAGAAGTCACGCTCGCACTTAAACGCGTAGTGGAGGTTCCGCAAGCTGAACGCCGGAGCTATGGCCAGGAAGCCAATCGCATGAAGGAGGCGTTTTCAGAAGCCTACCATACCGCTTCCGCAAAGCTAAAGGCCAAAGAACTCGAGCGCAGCCTGGCTGCCGATGCACTGGACGTCACGCTGCCCGGCCGTCCTCTGGTGCGTGGCCGGCTGCACGTGGCTACCCAGGTCTTGCGTGATATTTACGCCATTTTCGCCGACCTTGGCTTCCAGATTTATCGCAGCCGTGAAGTCGAAGACGATCTAACGAATTTCGAACTCCTTAACATGCCGCCGCACCATCCGGCGCGGGACATGTGGGACACGTTCCATACGACAAAACCTGGCGTGTTGCTGCGGACGCACACCTCGCCGGGCCAGATTCACGTGATGCGCGAGCAGTGCCCGAAGCCGATTCGTGCGATTTTGCCCGGCATGTGCTACCGCTATGAAGCCATCACGACGCGCAGTGAAATCATGTTCCACCAGGTGGAAGGGCTGTGCATCGGCACGCGCGTGACCATGGCCGACTTGAAGGGTACGATCGTCGCCTTTGCACGACGCCTCTTCGGCGAGAATCGCCAGGTGAGGATTCGCTCGAGTTACTTCCCGTTCACGGAGCCGAGTATTGAAGTAGACATGGACTGCATCATTTGCGGCGGGGATGGCTGCAGCCTGTGCAAGCGCAGCGGCTGGCTGGAAATTATGGGCGCAGGTATGGTCCATCCTACCGTCTTGAAGAACGGGGGTTACGACCCCGAACAGTTCAGCGGCTTTGCTCTGGGCATGGGCCCGCAACGCATTGCCATGCTCAAATACGCGATCGACGACATCCGCCAGTTCTGGGCCAACGATCTGCGCTTTCTGCAACAGTTCGGTTAAATCCTTATGAAAGTTCCCCTAAGCTGGCTGCGTGAATACGTCGACTTGCCTGCATCCGTGGCGATGCTGGCCGAGCGCTTGACGCTCGCGGGTCTCGAGGTGGCCGGCGTGCGCTTGCTCGGTTTGCCGAAACCGGAGGGGTTACGCGTCAAGCAAGAAGATGCCGGCCCCGTATGGCAAAGAGACAAGATCATCGTTGGCAAGGTGCTCTCTGTAGAACGGCACCCCAACGCCGATCGGCTGACCCTGGCCACAGTCGATTACGGCGCGAGCACTCCCAAGACCGTCGTCACGGGGGCACCCAACATCCAGGTCGGCGACAGCGGCCAAAAGGTTATCCTGGGGCTCGCGGGCGCGACGCTCTTTGATGGCCACGCCGATAGCAAAGTGTTGAAAGAGCTCAAGCCGAGCAAGATTCGCGGTGTGCCCAGCGATGCCATGGTTTGTTCCGCCTACGAGCTGGGCATCTCCGATGAGCACGAAGGCATCATCATTCTCGAAGACGATGCCCAGGTCGGCACGCCGCTGGCCGACTTGATGGGCGATATTGTTCTGGAACTTGACGTCACGCCCAACATGGCGCGTTGCCTTTCGATGATCGGCGTGGCGCGCGAAGTGGCTGCACTCACCGAGCAACCACTTCGGCTGCCGGCCCACGCGGTCAAGGCAGCAGGCGAACCGATCGATGGCAAGGTGACGGTCGCTATTGAAGATTCGCAGCTTTGTGCACGGTACGCGGCGCTCCTACTCAAAGATGTGCAGATCGGTCCCGCACCTGCGTGGATGCAGCAACGCCTGACCTATGCAGGCATGCGGCCAATCAACAACATTGTCGATGTAACCAACTATGTCATGCTCGAATGGGGCCAGCCGCTGCACGCGTTCGATTATGATCGCCTGGTCGAGCGCGCGGGTGCCAAGCCGCCTGCCATCACAGTTCGTTCGGCCCACGCTGGAGAGATCCTGACCACGCTGGATGGTGTGAAGCGCGTATTGACTCTGGACAACCTGGTAATCGCCGATACGGCCGGCGCCATCGCTCTCGCGGGCGTGATGGGGGGCGCGGACACTGAAGTTTCGCCCAGCAGCAAGAACATTCTGCTGGAATCGGCCAACTTTGATTTCCGTAGTATCCGTCGAACGATGAAGGCATTGAATTTGCCCAGTGAAGCCAGCATGCGCTTCAGCAAGGGCATTCATCCGGAAATTGCTCGTCCCGCCGCGGAAAGAGCAGCAGACCTCATGCGCCAGCATGGAGAAGCCAAGGTTTGCCAGGGGATGGTTGATAATTATCCTGCGCCGGTTGCCCCTCAGAAGATCACCCTAGACATGGCCGGCGTGCGCCGTCTCCTGGGCATGGATTTCCCGATTGAGAAGGCCGTTCGCATCTTGCAGGCTCTAGAGTTCAAGGTCGAGAAGAAGGGTAAAGAAGCGTTGGAAGTAATTACGCCCCCTCATCGCCTGGACATTCAGTCGGGGGCTGCCGACCTGATCGAAGATTTGGTACGCATTCACGGTTATGATCGCTTGCCCGCCACCATGCTCGCCGACCAGTTACCGGAACAACACACCAACCGGTCGATGGTGCTCGAGGAAAAGACGCGAGACATCCTGGTGCGTGCCGGACTGCAGGAAGTCATCACCTATTCACTCACCGAGCCGGCTCGCGAAGCTCCCCTGGGGCTGGCAAAAGACGAATATGTCACGTTGCTCAATCCCATAAGCAGCGAACGGGTGGTCATGCGGCATAGCGTACTCGCCGGAGTTTTGCAAATTGCGTCGACCAATTTGCGACACACTAACCTAGTGCGCCTTTTCGAAATCGGTTCTGTATACCAGCCTGTTGCCGACCAACTTCTGCCGCGCGAACCCTCCCGCCTGGCCATCGTGATGATTGGCCGGCGACTGCCGGAGTTCTGGGGCGAAGGGACAGCCAAGGTGCCCGATGTACTCGATTTCTTCGACCTCAAGGGAATCGTGGAAGCATTGACGGCCGATTTACACCTGACGGAAATTGCCTACCTGCCGGCTTCCACGCCTTATCTCCACCCACGCAAGGGTGCGGAATTGCTCATCCACGGCAAGCCCGCCGGCGGGTTTGGCGTTTTGCATCCCAAGGTAGCCGAAGCGTACGAATTGGTCGGCCTTTCCGTCTTGGTCGCGGAATTCGATCTTGAAGCCATCCTGGCGGCAGTACCTGCGCGCTTCACGCTCTCGCCGGTGCCACGCTTCCCGGCCGCACTCCGGGACATTGCCATCATTGTCGATGAAGACGTTACGGCCGAGCGATTGCATGCAGAGATTTGCACGGCCGGCGGCAGCCTTCTGCGAGAGGTCCGCCTTTTCGATCTGTATCGCGGCGAAAGCATCCCTGCCGGCAAGAAGAGCTTGGCCTACGCGCTCCGCTATCAAGCTAACGACCGCACGTTGGTTGACAAGGAAGTGGACAAGACACACAAGAAGATCGAAGATCGGCTCAAACACGTACTCAAAGCACAAATCCGCGGGCAATAAGATCGACACAGCATTTGAGAATCCCCGATTGCCCTCGCACGTTTCTCATTGAAAACTCACTTCCGTCTCATGAATACAGCGTACATTCATATTTGCTTGTTCTGCGCGCACGCCAAAGCGCACAAGTCCGCAGCCCAGCCTGAGATTGACGGGGTCCAAGCATGCCAGGTTTTGTGCCAACTGAATACGATGTACTCATTGCGTTGCTGACGCTCGGACTGTCGCTCCTGTGCGTTCTCGTGAGTATGTTCCTTTTGTTCTGCCCGACTGCTCGGAGCCGGCAGAACGGTCTCCGGCTTGGCTTCTTCCTCGTCGTGGCATTGAGTGGCATTGCGGTGGCGGATGGCCTGGCCCAGGTGCACGACTCGCGGGGACTGGTCAAAGGCTTCGGCGAGTGGCTAGGGATTTTGGTCTGCGTTATTCTCTGTTTTCAATGGGCCCACTCGACCCCAATCCTCTGGCAGGGGCGCTGGGGCATGCCGGTTGCGCTCCTCAGCGTGGGAATTGGCGTGGGGGGATGGGTATCGAGCAACATTTGCTACCGGAACAGCCAGAACCTGGCGAGTACGCCGGTCGCGCAGAGTGAAATCGACTTCAAACAGAAATGGTTCCCGAGCGGCGTCATCGAGGTGGCTCCGCCGGACCCGTCTTACGTGTGTCACGACTTTGCGTTTTTCGGCGGTCCAAGCAATGTCCGCTGGGAATCCGTGGAGCAACTCTTGGAAGAGCGCAACCTGAAGCCCGTCGAGCAACCACAGCCTGGCGACATCGCCGTCTATCGCACGGCTTCCGGGGACGTCATGCACAGTGGCGTCGTGAAGGCGGTAGGGACGGAGGGCTTCATCTTGCTGGAGAGCAAGTGGGGAGCCCACGGCCGCCTTCTTCACGAGCCTGGCGTTAAAGGCTATCTGCAAGCCTTCACCATTACCTACTATGGCGCGCGCTACTAACCACATATCACACTTCAAACCCCATTAGATCGCGTAGCGAATTTTTCGATGGTAGGGGAGTTGACAATGAGCTAAAGTGTCGGCAGGTTCGGCTAGGTACCCCAATGCGGGACACTGCCACGAGGCCCGACGAATAGTCTTGTATTTATCCTGGCATCACAACGCCAGGCGATCAGCGCGGCGCCGCTACGCGGCGGAAAACGAGATCGGCCTATGTCGCCACGGATCCTCATCGTTGGCGCCGGCATCTCAGGGTTGAGCCTCGCTTACCTACTTTCGCGTAAACTCCCGTCGGCAGATGTGACCGTACTCGAGGAGCGTGACCGCCCCGGGGGAACGATATGGACAGAGCGTCGGGATGGGTTCCAGGTTGAAACGGGTCCAAACGGTTTTCTCGACAGCAAACCGTCCACACGAATGCTCTGTGAAGACGTCGGCCTGCGCGATCAACTGATTCCCGCCAGCGCGGTCTCCGGTCAGAACCGCTACCTTTTCCTGAATGACAAGCTGCAACTCCTGCCGCGCGGCCTGGGTTCCTTTCTCCGCAGCCGGCTCCTGGGCTGGCGAGGGAAGATCGCGGTGCTGGCAGAACGGTATCGAAGGAGAAGACGCGACTCGGCAGACGAATCCATCACAGCATTCGCCAGAAGGCGCATGGGCCGAGAGGTTGCCGAGACTTTGGTGGATGCATTTGTGACCGGCATTTTCGCAGGCGACCCCGATATCCTGAGTGTCCGGGCCACTTTTCCAAGACTGGTCCTCCTCGAAGAGCAGTATGGGAGCGTCCTGCGCGGGCTCAGCCAAATCGCAAAGCAACGTCGCTCCGAGGCCGACGCACGGTTTGAATCATCGCCCGCGACAAGCACGATGTGGTCCCTCCGTCAAGGAATGCGGCTGCTGCCCGAAACGATTTGCCAGCGCCTGGGACGGCCTCCCGTCTTTGGCTGTGGCGTACGTTCCACTGCCAGATTGGAACGCTCAGACCAGCAAACGCCCGGCTGGGTCGTGCGCGGTGAAGGGAAGGAACAATGGACGGCCGATGCCGTGGTATTGACCTGTCCCGCCTACAAACAGTCCGAGATCATCGCGGAGCTGGATGAAGAACTGGCCAGGCTCATTCAGGGAATCGCTTACAATCGAGTGGCCGTCGTCGCGCTCGGATATCGCCAGGCCGACATCACCATGAAGGTCGACGGCTTCGGCTTCCTGGTTCCGCAGCGGAGCCGGCGGGATATCCTGGGAGTGCAGTGGTGCTCTTCGATTTTTCCAGACCGGGCCCCGCACGGCTTTGTATTGCTGCGGGCAATGTGCGGCGGCTGGAATCGGCCGGAAATTGTTGGCTGGGACGACGAGACCTTGCTACGAGCGGTGCGTAATGAGTTACGCGTGACGATGGCTATTTCGGCCGAGCCCGTGTTTCATCAGATCGTTCGCTGGGAGCGTGCCATACCTCAGTATCAACTGGGCCACCTTGAGATGGTCGCCAAGATTGAGCACCGGGCATCCCATTTTCCAGGGCTTTTCCTGGGCGGGAACGCCTATCGCGGTGTGGCACTCAATGACTGCGTAGAGCAGGCCGAAGTGGTGGCGGCGCAAGTGTGCAACTTCTTCACAAAATCGTCTTTCCCCAGCGGCTGATGGCTGTGGTACCATGTGGGAATGGATGGGGTGGAACCGCCCGGGCGAGTTGATCGATTCGAAGCGGCGGAACCCGGCGTGGAGATTTCTTATGCAGAACGTACTGAGCCTGATCCTCGGAGGAGGACGCGGCAGCCGTCTCTACCCACTCACCAAGCAGCGCAGCAAGCCGGCAGTGCCCATTGCAGGCAAGTATCGGCTCATCGACATCCCCATTAGCAATTGCATCAACAGCGATTTGAACCGCATTTACGTCCTGACGCAATTCTTGAGCGTGAGCCTGCATCGCCATATCGCCAACACGTACAAATTTGATCCTTTCAGCCGAGGCTTTGTGGAGGTCCTGGCTGCTCAACAAACCAACGAGGCTGCCGACTGGTACCAGGGGACGGCTGACGCGGTGCGGCAAAACATTCGCTATGTCCACGAGGACGGGGCCCAGGAAGTGCTGGTGCTTTCCGGCGATCAGCTTTATCGCATGGACTTCCGCCAACTGATGGCTACGCATCGCGAGAGCAGGGCGGACATGACGATTGCGGTCTTACCGGTCGACAAGGCGCATGCTTCCAGCTTCGGCATTTTGAGACTGGACGATACGGGCCGGGTCGTCGGCTTCGTGGAGAAACCTCAAACCGATGCGCAACTCGAGCCGCTGCACACGTCGGAAGACTGGATTGAACGCCGGGGCATTACCGGCCGGGGCCGTCCCTATCTTGCCAGCATGGGCATCTACCTTTTCAATCGCGACGTGCTCATTGAGCTCCTTAACGCGCCTCCGCTGGCAACGGATTTCGGCAAGGAGATTTTCCCCAACAGCATCAGCACGCATCATGTGCAGGCACACTTGTTCGACGGCTACTGGGAAGACCTGGGGACCATTCAGTGTTATCACGAGGCCAACCTGGCCCTGGCGGGGGATACTCCGCCGTTTGATTTCCACAGCCCCAACGGCGTGATGTATACGCGCATGCGCTTTCTCCCTGCCTCGCGGGTCAGCGGCGCCAGCATGACACAATGTCTCATCAGCGACGGCTGCGTCATCCAGTCCGGAACCCGCCTCGAACGGTGTGTGGTAGGGGTGCGCAGCCGCATCGGACACAAGGCTACACTGCGCGGGAGTGTGGTCATCGGCGCCGACCGCTTCGAAACAGACGACGAGCGCGCCGAAAATCAGCGGCGCAAGATTCCGGACCTCGGAGTTGGGGACGGTTCGGTGATTGAAAGCGCGATCATCGACAAGGATTGCCGGATTGGCCGCAATGTCCAGATCGTCAACCGGAAGAGTCTTAAAGACTTCGACGGCGACAATTTCGTCATTCGCGACGGTATCGTCGTCATTCCCCGCGCCACCGCCGTACCTGACGGCACGGTCATCTGAAGTGCGGTTGACACGTCGCACCGGGACAATTACCTTTCGGGGTGCACGTTTTGTCTCGATTGCCCAGAGTCCAAGGATTTGGACGCTTTTTTCTTGACGCCAGGAGGGCGCGATGGAATTCTTCGTACGTTTAGGCACCCTACTTTCCGATCGCCGACTGGGCATGCATCTCATTGTCGCCCATGGCCTCGTGACCGCGGTGGTCCTGGCCTCACTTCTCATTCGTAGCTTTGTGCTTCGCGGCGGCAGCCGGCTCATGCGCCTGACGGGCTTACGCTGGCTCGAGGCCGTTGGCGATGAAGCCGTCAGACATGGCCGCCGCGTCCTTTTCTGGCTGACCCTGGGCGCCATCGCTTTCATTGCACTTGGAACCGGCGTCTATCATTTTGTCGGCCGCGACATCCGCATCGACTTGCAAGACGCCTACGACCGGCTATCAACCGGTGAACTGCTCGCGCTGGGCATCAATGCTCTGATCTTGCTGGCCATTGCCATGGGCTCTTGGTTTGCCGTGCGCATGGTGCGGCGCTTACGGCCTCTCCTCGAAAGACAGGTTACGCCGTGGGTGCAACGGCCGGGAAATGGAACCGCCTTGCGCCGGTGGTTCGCTCTCCTGCATTGTTACCTGGTGCTCGCGGTTCGACTTGTTGCAGCCTGGGCGGCCTTCAAGGTGGTCGGTCTCGACCGGTTTGCCGACGCGGTGTTTGGATTCCTCCTGCGCGTCCTTACGATCCTTCAGGTAGCGCAACTGTTGACGCTGACCTGCCGTATCTTCTCTCAAACCCTGGCGGACCTGGGCGAGCGCCGTTCACAAACAGGGCCATTCCGGCACTACTGGGAACGCATCACGCGACTGTTTCCGTTTGGCGAAAAGTGTTTCGATGCGGCCGTCTACGTCAAGGCTGCGACGCTGTGCGCCCTACAACTCCGGGTCATTGCCGGGGACGCGGTGTATGGCACCATGATCGTCAAATGCATCGCCATCTTTTTTGTTACGCGCGTCCTCATCGAGTTGATCCAGGTCCTCCTGGGAGAAGCATTTGGCCTTTACAACGACGAACTGGTGGTGGACCAGAAAGGGCAGACGCTGGTGCCGCTGCTGAATTCCATTGTTCAGTACGTTCTGTACTTTGGATCGGCTCTCATCATGCTTGGAGAGTTTAACGTCGATACCAAGCCGATTCTCGCGGGCGCCGGCATTCTCGGCCTGGCGGTTGGGCTGGGGGCGCAAACGTTGGTTTCCGATATCGTCTCGGGCTTTTTCATCCTGTTCGAAAACCAATACCTCGTGGGGGATTACGTGCAGATCGGCGATGCCTCCGGCAGAGTGGAAGCGGTCGGCATCCGCGTGACTCAGATCCGCGATGGGCAGGGGAAGCTCTACATCATCCCGAACGGCCAGATCAAGGGCGTCGTCAGCTATTCGAAAGGCTATGTGAACGCGCTCATCGACCTGCGGGTACCCTCCGGCAGCGATCTCGAAGCCGTTTTCCGGGCCATGGCTGAAGCGGGCCGGCGCTTACGGCATGCCCGTTCGGAAGTCCTGGCGGAGACGCAGATTCATGGGCTGGTTGACCTGGGAACCTCGGAGATGACTGTACGGGCCGTGACCAAGGTAAAGCCGGGCACCCACACCTATATGCAGAATGAATACCGCCGCTTGCTCAAACAGGTCATGGATGAAGACAACGGCAGGCGGCCGGCCTCCCTGGCTGCCTGAGGATGCGCGAGCATGCGATGCTCCAGATCGTCATTCTCATTCCTGGCTTCCTGGTATCCTGGTTCCCCGTCCTGGTCATCCTGGTTCCCAAACTCCCGTTTGGGAACCCCCCGATCGAAACTGCGTTTCCCGGAAACATCGCAAATTATTCGAGAATTTGACCCGGTTTGGCACGTCTTTTCAAAAAGTATTCGCCGGGTCGCCCTGGGCGGTTGCCCGCCCAGGGCCCCCACAGATCCGTACGTGCCCAATTAAGGCATACGGCTCGTCTTTCAGGGTGTCGCTACCTGTCGGTACACCGAGTGAACGATCTTCACGGGTGCCAGCTCGTAGCGCTGGAGGAACCGCGTGAAGAACGACCACGGCTTCGGCCCGCCACTGTCGCGACGCGCCAGCCACTTCCGCCACAGGTGCGTTACAGCAGTACGGAAACGAGCCAAAGCACGTCCGTTGTTCGTCAGCCCGTAATACGCATAATGCCCCCGCAGCTTCTGATTCAGTGCTTGGTGTTGCTCGGCAATCGGCTGGTGTCGGTTACGCTGACACCACTGCGCGATCTCTGCCAGCGCACGCCGAAGGCGACTCTTGGCGGTCTTGCGCTTCACCACCCAGTTGCCCTTCCACGAACGGCCCCAGTAGTGCGTGAACCCCAACAGGTCAAACGTACCTGCCGGCGGTATCACGCAGGAGCCCTGCGTCTGTGGACCGCTCGTCGGCTGGTGGAACGGCACCAGTCGAGTCTTATCCGGATGGATCGTCAAACCGTACTTGCCGAACCGTTTCGGCAGTACGTCCAGAACCCGACGCGCATCTTCTTCACAGGTGAACCCCATGACGAAGTCATCCGCGTAGCGGATCAGGAAAGCCCGGCCGAGCAGGCGCGGTTTAACCTCCCGCTCGAACCAAACATCCAGCACGTAGTGCAGGTAGATGTTGGCCAGCAGCGGCGAGATCACCCCGCCCTGAGGCGTTCCGGTGATGGGATGCTGTATGCAGCCCTCTTCCCAGACGCCTGCCTTCAGCCATTTGCCGATGAGACGGAGCAACACCCCGTCACGTACCCGGAGTCGGAGAAGCTCTCGCAGGTGAGCCTGATCCAGCGTGTCAAAGAACTTCCGGATGTCCACTTCCACCAGCCAACAACCGCCATAACTTGTCGCCTGCTGCCACAAGGCTTGCAGCGCCTGGTGCGCCGATCGCCCGGGGCGGAATCCGTACGAACAGTCCAGAAAGTCCTGTTCGTAGATGGCCTCCAGCACCATGACGACCGCCCGTTGTAGGACCTTGTCCTCAAACGTCGGTATCCCCAAAGGTCGGGTTTCGGTCCCCGTGCCTTTCGGTATGTGCACCCGCCGTACGGGCGGCGCACGGTACGTGCCGGACTTGGCGCGTTCCAGGAGCGACGGCAGGTTTTCCCTGATGTGCGCTTCCCAGTCAGCTCCGGTTTGTCCGTCCACGCCCACCGCCCCACCCTTACGGGTACGCAGGAAGGCCTCGTACAGCCATGCCAAGTTCATGTGGTGGGCCAGCGAAGTGAATCCCATTGCTGGAGACTGCTTCGCCAACTCAGCGATCTGTTGTTGTTTCGTGTACACGGGGTCGAGTTCCGATGCACTCGCCATGTTTCCCTCCAACAGTCCCCTGACCAAGACATCTCCTTCCCTCAGCAGGGTCCTTCAGGTTTCGTGTCCCTGCGTCGTCGGTACTATGAGATGTTCCGACTTCCTGACGCCCTTCACGCCGCACTTCGTTACCTTCGTTTGGCGTTACCACGGCACCGTTCGGCTTTTCGCTTCCATGCGGTCGAACGCACCCGCACGGACCTGGGGTTCTTCTACGAGGTCCCCTTGCCCCGTACTCACCATGGAGACGGCAGGATCTCTCAGGTTCCTGGGGAACCCTGCTGTGCCTATGCCCTGCTCTCGGACCCCGGCAGGACCGCATTCACCAGGCTACTAAGGTGATGCAGCGTGGCCCCCGCTATGGCAACAACGAAGGCTCCCACGATTTGGCAATTTCGGGGCTCAATCACACGGCCTCAGCACTCGCTGTCTTTCGCTTCGCCGCAGGGGTCTCCCCCTGACGACGCCCGACGCGCTTCCGGTTGCCGGCCAAGCTCTACCGGACGGGATTGATTACCCGTAGGGTTCCAACGAAAGGTTTCCGAGCTGCTTCCTTACATCTCTTTCTCCTTTCCCAAGCTTTCCTGACGCAGTGCCGTTCTGCCAAATCCCAGACCCCCATTGGCAGAATACTTTTCAAGCTGTAAAACCTTAAATTTGAATAACTTGCGTCATCCAAAAATAGTATTCTGCCACCCTGCCAGGGCACCGAGGGAACCTAAAAACGCAGAATGGCAAATGGGGTAATATCAAAAGTAGTAAGTAGCCAGTAGTCAGTAGCCAGCAGAGGGAATTGACGGGTTTCACATTTTGCCGCGTAGCGGCTTTTCGATACCCGATTGGCGTTTTAACGCCGATGCGGCTGGCCGGAAACCCACTCGCCACTCGCCACTCGCCACTCGCCTGCCGGAGCGTCTTGCCAAACGACGATTACCCTTGGCAAGATGCTTTTTCGTTCCAAATCATTGCGGTCATATCGTTTATAGGAACACAAAAAGCATCTTGCCAAGGTGCCACGTCACAGTGGAATGGCAAGATGGTCGCACCGGTGTATCAAACGCCCACCAAATGCCGGGCAAATTGCCGGGCATTTTGCCCGGCAATTTGCCCGGCATTTTGATAGAGCGCCTAAAGAATAGGGACTGGCTCGGCAGGACGCGGTGCCTGCACCCATTCTTTTTTGTAAGTCCCCCTCACCCTTCGCCACTGCGCTTGGGATTCAGCTGGTCGATGACCCATTGCTCCAGCGTCGCTCTATCGCTTTCATGGCGTCAGCCAGTCGTGCCAGTGCGGGAAGGAGGGGAAATGTCATCCATCGCAGAAATCATTAAGGCGGTCGAGCGCCTGGGTCCTGAGGAGTTTCTCATGCTGCGAACCGCGCTCGATCGGGTTGAGGAGGGACTATGGGAACGGGAGCTTGTTCAGGTAACGGCCAAGCACCGCAAAGAGAATCTGACTGACGCTCAGATCGACCAGCAGGTATTGAAACGACGCTACAAAGGGCGTCGACCATGAAAGCGGTGCTGGACACCATCGGCGCTCGCGTTCCGAGCATAAGGCAACTGCTGCAAATCGCCAAGGCACTCGACCTTCCACTGCAACGGCTTCTGACCGGGAGCAATAGGGCCGGGTGCGCAGTGCGCGAAATCGCCATCGAGCTGAGGAGCCTGGGCATGCTTGATCTCTGGGTGGAATCCGCGGTAGTGCCGGGCGCGTACCGCCCGGGCGAAGAGGTGGTGACGCTGGCAATCGCTGGGAGAGAACCGGACGCGCGAATCGTCGAGGGGATACCGGCTGTTCTGGCCTGGAACCATTGGAACGGAATATTGCTGCGGGCGTTCGCCAGGGCAACGGGGCGCCGGACAGTGTATCGTCTGGGATGGTTTGCGGACGTCGCCCTGGCCCTGGAACGAACCGGGGGGTTCCCCGGTGGGTGTCCCGGAAAGGAAGATTTGCTTGCTTTCGTAAAGCGGATCAAGAAGCCTCCGCCCGATCGATGGGACGATCTTGGCCGGCCCGCAGAAAGGCCGCCAGCGTCGCCCGTGTGGAAGCGCTGGCGAATTAACTACGCGGCCGACCTCGCTACCTTCCTGCAGCGCGCCGAGGGCCTGGTGTCCCTGGCGAACGCGGAGGAGCGAAAACTCTCCACTTGGGAAGGATAAGTAGATGGAGAAGAACGACATCATTCTCGGCATTGAAACACCGAGCTACTATCGAGGCGCCGCTACGCGGCTGAGTCCCGCATTTCACGGATGATCTCCACGCCGATGTCCTGCACACCGAACTTCTGTCGGATTTCCTGGCTGAGGAGATCCATGTGCTCACAAGCCTGTCGCATGACCTCGGGGTCGCGAAGGCCGGAGGCGGCGTAACGGGCTGCTTCCTCCAGGTCGGCCATCACTTGGGGATCAATGACGGCGGTTTTGAATTCGGTGCTCATATTGTCATTGTCGCTGCTGGTTTGCTGGTGTCAATTCCGCTGTCGACAGCCCGCAGGAACTTCCTGTCCATTAGGATTGTCGTTACACTGCACAGATAGGAGGATACCATGAATACGACAGAGACCATCACCGAGCAACAAGCCGACGAAGAAGCCGTGAATGAACACGTCAGCACGGGCAAGCCGCTCGATCCCCAAGTTTATTGCCGCGTTCGTGCCAGGGCCGAGAAGATCACGGCGGAGCTGCG
>Ga0207148_1121_pt1 | contig 16514 bp, 11 predicted proteins | sample Alteio_BWMinHeat_34_FD_153558 | JGI IMG/M metagenome (GOLD analysis project Ga0207148, IMG submission 153558) | Enriched cells from forest soil in Barre Woods Harvard Forest LTER site, Petersham, Massachusetts, United States -... | ecosystem: Environmental > Terrestrial > Soil > Temperate forest >... | reverse complement strand
AGCGCGTTCCAGCAGCCGCAAATGCAGGACGGCGATGTCCTGTTTTTGCGTATTCGTTCTTCGCAGGATCGCCCCGAGATGATAGAGCGTGTTGTAATTGCGAACCATCACCAATACGTTCCCGGGCCGGACGCCAACCGCCTCCGGCGTTAGATCGCCGCCTGGCTCGAGGTTGAATTGATCCAGGTCCGCGTGGGCTGCGCCACGTTTTTTCGTGATCTTTTCCGACAGCTCGAATACGGTAAAAAAGACGATCGTAAAGGCGACCCCCGAAATTGTGGCAACCTGCTTGGTGAAAAGATTGACCACGCAGAGCGCCACGAGCACCAAAGTGATTAGACCCAGGCCCAGGGGAATCTCCAAACCGGCGATTTTAAAGTTCAACGGAACGCGGAATTCGCGCTGGCCCGGCTCCTTATAGCGGAGCACTAATACGGCCAGGCCCTTCATGGCGAAGCTCCACATCACTCCAAATGCATACGCCTCGCCCAAGATGAAGATGTTTCCGCCGCTCAGGATGATCGTCAGCAGCTGCAGCCCGACAACCAAATTCAAGATGCGGTGAGAAGTCCCAAAGCGGCGGTGCGGCCGCCGGAACCAGTCCGGCAGAATGCCGTCCTCGGAAACGCGGTTGAGCACCCCATTCGAGCCTACGATCGCGGTATTCACCGCGCCCGCGAGCATCAAAACGCCAACGATCACGACGAATGCCCGAAACGCGAGCCGCATCAGCAACGGCCCGGTCATATACATCGCCAGTCCGCCGATTGGGTTGTCGAAGAAGTTTCCGCGGACGTCGTCCGGGATAATCATCACCGCGAAAAACGCCACGCCGGCCGTGAAAATAAGGCTGTAAACAAAAATGATGAAGCCGGCTTTTTCCAGATTGCGCAGTTTGGGATGCTCGATCTCCCGATAGACCTGCGCCATCGTCTCTTCGCCGCTCATGGCTAGAACGGAATGGCCCAATCCAATCAGGATTCCGATCAAACCTACCGTGTAAGGCAGCCGCGTGTGTTTCAACCAGCCTAATGCGTCCGACGAAAAAGTAAGATTGCGCAGCGAGGGGAGAGGCGGCAGATGCGCGCCCTTTGTCCATAACGTGTAGCCGCACCACACGAGCATGACCACCACCATCACCGTGGTCACGTACATGATGCGCAGCGCCTTTTCGCTCGATTCCGGAATGCCTTTGACGTTTTCCCACCAGAAATAGATGGTCACCAGAATGGCGAAAGCAGCCGCCGTGGCGTTCACTGGAAGAACAAATTGGTAATGCGCGTAGTGCAGCAGTTCGTTCAGAAGCCCCACGAGATACAGGCCTGCGGATACGCCGCTGATGGGTCCCGTCAGGATGTAGTCGAACATCAGGGCCGACACGGAAAACTTGGCCAGCGTCGACCCCATCGCCTCTTTGACCACGCGATAGACGCCGCCGCGCACGAACATGCTGCAGCTCTCGATGTAAACGGATCGCACGGCATAAGCCAGGCACATGATCGCCAGGATGAACCAGGGCCCCGCCTTACCGACGAAGTGTTCCGCAATTGCCCCGGCGTAAAAGGCGGAGGAGCCCATGTCATTGAGTACGATGGCCGCCGCGCGCCAGAACGAAATGAAAGGCGAGCATGGCCGTAGTAGCCACCAGCACGCGAGGCGCGCCGGACGTTCTTCTTTGCTGTGATGAGCCAGCCAAATCGATCTTCATCAGAAGGCCGGAGATAACGGCGCGGACTTGAGCGTCTCGTTCAAGTTTTGTGAGTAGATGATGCGGTAACCTTTACACATTACTGGCGAATCTGGACCCGGCACACAGCCCCTCCCCCGTAAACCGTACTTATACCATTAAGGAGTCATAAAGAGAAAATGAGGATTTTGTTATGACAGTCTAGTCGTTAAGTTTGTAGCTCAGGTCGGCCCGGCGATTTCGCTAAAGAACTCATGTCCTGCCACTCAACGAGGAACAACTCAAGAGAGTTAAGCCCGCGCTTTTTTCGACACTTCGCGCCATTTACCTTGAGCTTTCAAGATGCCTTCGATAGCCTCGCGTACACCGGCGTCACCTCCCGTTCGGCGGGTCACGTGGTGAACCGCGCGGCGCACTTCCTCAACCGCATTGGCTACCGCAATCGCCAGACCTACTCGCTCGAGGATTGGCAGGTCCGGCAGATCGTCGCCGATGTAGGCGACTTCGGAATCGCGCACGCCCGCCACTCGCAGGATCTCCTCGTATGCGGGCACCTTTTCGCCGCGGCCCTGAAACACAAATTCCATCCCGACCTCTTGAGCGCGCCGCGTCACAGCCGCCGATTCGCGTCCTGAGATCACTCCCGTACGCAATCCGGCGTCGCTCGCGAGTTTCAACCCGGCCCCGTCTTGCGAATGAAACGCCTTCATCTCAACTGCAGTGCCGTCACCGAGCGGCATCAGATAAACCTGGCCGGCTGTGAGCACGCCGTCTACGTCCATCAACAAAACGCGGATCTTGCGTGCACGGGTTGCCACGGCGGCCGGAAATCCACTGGATTTGGCGCGAATCCTGCGAGCCAAGAGCCTCTCCTGTATCCCCTGCATCCGGGAGTTGTCATCCCGAGAATGTTCACTCGCATGTCTTCATACGGGTGAACAACGAGGGATCTGCTTTCTCTCTCTTACTTGCGGGTCCCTACCCCGAGTCTTTGTGCCCACTCGGTGCGTTGCAACGTGTCCCGGTCGATAGAAACTAGAAAAGTTCCAGTGTCCACAAATCGTGCAGGTGTACGACGCCCGCCACGCGCCGCGCGCCATCGAGTACGACCACTGAAGTAATCTTGCGCTGCTCCATCAGCCTCAGCGCGGCGCTGGCGAATTCCTCCGAAGCAATGGTCACCGGATTCGCGGACATGCACTCCTCGGCGGTGAGTTCGAGAACCGCACCACGCCGCTTTAGCATCAGGCGGCGCAAATCGCCGTCGGTAATAATTCCGGCCAGTGCGCCCGCCGCGTCGACCACCGTGGTCATTCCCAAACCTTTGCTGCTCATTTCGTAAATCACGTCCGGCATCTTCGCGCTGGGTGCCACACTCGGCAGCGCTTCACCTGCGTGCATAAGCTCACGGACTCGGAGCAACTTTTTGCCCAAACGCCCGCCCGGATGCAGCGCCGCAAAATCATCGTGATTGAAACCGCGGCGCTCCAACAGTGCAATCGCCAGCGCGTCGCCCAACGCCATGGCGGCCGTTGTAGATGCGGTCGGCGCCAGATTCAGCGAGCAGGCTTCCTCGCGCACGCTCGTATCCAGCGCCACATCGCTTGCCTGTGCCAAGGTCGAACGTGTGTTTCCGGTGAGCGTCACCAGAGGCAGGCCAAGCCGCTTCATCGTGGCTAGAAGGGCGACGATCTCTTCCGTCTCTCCGCCGTAGGAAACTGCCACCACGGCGTCGCCTGCCTGCAACATTCCCAAGTCCCCATGCAGCGCCTCTGCCGGATGAAGAAAAACGGAAGGAGTGCCCGTGGAGGAAAAAGTGGCAGCAATCTTGCGTCCGATCAATCCCGACTTGCCCATGCCGGTCACCACAACGCGCCCCTTGCACGACAGCAGCACTTCCACAGCGCGCTCGAATCCCGAATCCAGGCGGGCCTGCAATTCTTTCAGCGCTTCCGCCTCGATTCGCAGAACGCGCCTTGCGGTCTCCAGGCTCACGAAGCGCCCCAGGAACGCACCAGTTTGCCTATGGGCGTCAACTTCGCCAACAGCTCCGGCAACCGATCCAGACGCAGCGCATTCGAGCCATCGGAAAGCGCCCGCTCGGGCCGCTCGTGCACCTCGAGAAAAATTCCATCCACACCCACGGCCGTTCCCGCCCGCGCCAGCGGTTCGATAAATTCGGGCTGACCTCCACTCGCATGGCCTTGGCCTCCCGGCAGTTGGACAGAATGCGTCACGTCAAAGATTACCGGGCAGCCGGTCTTGGCCAGGATAGGAAAAGAACGCATATCCACAACGAGGTTGTTATAACCGAACGAGACGCCGCGCTCCGTGATAATCACTTTGTTGTTTCCCGTACTCCTTACCTTCGCGACGGCGTTGGCCATCTCCCAAGGCGAAAGGAACTGGCCTTTTTTCAAATTCACCACACAGCCCGTTTTGCCCGCTGCCGTGAGCAAATCGGTCTGCCGGGAAAGAAATGCCGGCACCTGCAGGACGTCGCAAACGTCTGCCGCCGCCTGTGCTTGATCGGGCTCGTGAATGTCGGTCAAAACCGGCACCCGAAAGCGAGCTTTGATCTTCCGTAGGATCTCCAAGCCGCCCGCCAGTCCTGGTCCGCGAAACGAACTCAGGGACGATCGGTTCGCCTTATCGTAAGAAGCCTTGAAAACCAGTGGAACTTTGGCCTTGGCCGCTATTTTCGTCAATCGTTCCGCCATTTTCATGGCGTGCCCCTCGCTCTCAATCACGCACGGTCCGGCGATCAGAACGAGCGGCTCGCCGGCGCCGATGCGGAAGGCGCCAATTGGAATCGATCGAAGAAGCGGCAAGTGAACGCCCGAGCTCCTCAGGATTCTAAACTGCGCGCGTTTCTCGGGAACCTAAGCCTATGCGGGACGTTTCGGATTTGCAATCTGCACGTTTCAGAATAAAAAACGTCAGCTTCGTTTTGCGGCTTGAACTGCCGCGGGCACCTGTTCCGCGGCCATGGCTCGATTGTGGGTTTCGCGCTTGCTTGCGGCTCCCACAAACGCGGCGAACAGAGGATGCGGCGCCAGCGGTTTGGACTTGAACTCGGGGTGAAATTGGCAGCCCAGAAACCATGGATGATCGGCCACTTCGACGATTTCCACGTAGGAGCCGTCCGGTGTGCGGCCCGTGATCCGCAGGCCGGCAGCGGTCAGGCGCTCTTCGTAGTCGCGGTTGAATTCATAACGATGCCGGTGGCGTTCGCTGATCTCCCCGGTGCCGTAAGCACGATGTGCGAAAGAACCAGGCTCGATGCGGCACGGCCATGCTCCTAGTCTCATCGTGCCGCCCATTTCGTCCACGCCCAGCAGTTCGCGCAACTTGTAAATCACACGGTGCGGCGTGTGCGCGTCGAATTCGGTGCTATTGGCATCCGCCAGCCCGGCGACATTGCGCGCGTATTCGATGGTGATGCACTGCATTCCCAGGCAAATGCCAAAAAACGGAACTTTGCGCTCGCGCGCGTACTGAATCGCAAAAATCATGCCTTGAATGCCGCGCTTACCAAAACCGCCCGGCACGAGAATGCCATCCACGTGCGCCAGCCGCCGCGCCGCAGTTTCGAGCGAATCGATCTCCTCAGCCTCAATCCATTCGATCACCGTGCGCATGTGATGCGGCAGCCCGCCGTGCATGAGAGCCTCGCGCAAACTCTTGTACGCGTCTTCCAATGCCACGTATTTGCCCACCACGCCGATACGCACTTCGCCCCGAGGGTGCTCCATGTTTTCCAACAGCCCGAGCCAGCGGCTCATATCTCTGGGCGCCGCGTCCAATTTCAAAAGGCGCAGGATTTGCTCGTCCAACCCTTCGGCGGCCAGATTCACCGGCACGGCGTAAATCGTATTCACGTCTCGCGCGGTCACCACGCATCGCTCCGGAATGTTGCAGAACAGGGCGATCTTCGCCTTCATCTCGTGCGGCAAGGGCCGATCGCTGCGGCACAGCAAGAGATCCGGCTGAATTCCGATGCTCAGCATCTCTTTTACGCTATGCTGCGTCGGTTTGGTCTTCAGTTCACCCGCCGTGGGGATGAAGGGCACCAGCGTGACGTGCACGAAGATCGCGTTTTCCTGCCCCAGTTCCAGGCGCATCTGGCGAATCGCCTCCAGAAACGGCAACGACTCGATATCGCCCACCGTGCCGCCAATCTCGATGATCACCACATCCACGTCGTGCGCGATCTTGCGAAATGCCGCCTTGATCTCGTCGGTAACGTGCGGAATTACCTGCACCGTCTTGCCCAGAAAGTCGCCGCGACGCTCCTTCGAAAGAATCGATTCGTAAATGCGGCCTGTCGTCCAGTTGTTATCGCGCGAGAGTTTGGCTGAAGTAAACCGTTCGTAGTGTCCCAGGTCCAGGTCGGTTTCCGCACCGTCGTCGGTGACGTAAACCTCCCCGTGCTGGTACGGACTCATGGTCCCGGGATCAACGTTCAGGTAAGGATCGCATTTCTGAAGGGTAACTCGAAGGCCCCGGCTTTCCAGCAGGCAGCCGATTGACGCTGCGGCGACGCCTTTGCCGAGGGAGGAAACCACACCGCCGGTTACAAATATATACTTTGGTCCCATCCGCACAGGTTACGCCCTGCTAAAGGTACACGCCGGGCGCTAAGCTGTCTTTTTCCTCCTGGGAAAGTAGGTGTACAACGCATTTTACGGAGAACTGCGGCAGTGTGTCAACGCGCCCCTGTTCCGCTGGCCAAAGCCTGCTCCACGCGTTTCACGTCTTCCAGCGTATCGACTTCAACAGATTTGTACTCCGTCTCCGCAACGCGAATGCGATAGCCGTTCTCGAGCCAGCGAAGCTGCTCGAGCTGCTCAATGCGCTCTAGATCACCCTGTGGAAAAGTAGCGAATTCCAGCAGGGCCTCGCGGCGAAATACATAGAGTCCAATGTGCTTTAAATGTCTCGCGTGAACAGAGCCTTCGCGATCCCTTACCCACGGTATGGGTGCGCGCGAAAAGTAGAGGGCATTGCTATCGAAATCGAGAACCGTTTTCACCACATTCGGATCCATGATCTCGGCGGGATTGCTGATGGGCACGGCCAGCGTCCCCAATTTGACATCCTCATCATCACGGACTGCTTCGATGCCAGCGTCGATCGCGGCAGGCTCGATAATAGGCATGTCACCCTGCACGTTCACCAAAATCTCCGCATCAGGATGGGCAGCTGCGACCTCGGCCACCCGCTCGGTGCCGGAGCGATGATCCGGACGCGTAAGCACGGCTTCGCCGCCAAATGACTTCACCGCCTGAGCGATCCGTTCGTCGTCGGTCGCCACGATGACTTTGGAAACCAGACTGGCTCGCCGCGCCCGCTCCCAGACCCTCTCGATCATCAGCTTTCCCCCGATCGAAACGAGCGGTTTGCCGGGAAGGCGAGTCGACGCATAACGTGCAGGAATGACGGCCAGAATGTTCATTGTGAACGGCTCGTGAGAGATTTTGGTCGTATCTCGAACTTGTCTCTTTTTTGTCCTTATTTCATCTCAACTGATGAAGCTCATCGCCACGATGCTAGCATAAGACGTCGGAAGGCCAAGTTTCGGAGCCACAATTAGCCGTCTTTGCTGCATTCTGGCGCCGTTAAGGCTACAGCAACAGTTAACGCCGTCTACAGCAACGCAGTGTTGCATGGGCCAAATCTAGTGCTAGAATGGCTGGGATTTCCCCGCAGCCGCCCGGCCCGGTCCGGGAGGGGGTTTTGTAATGGCAACAGGTAAACGACAGCGGCTGCTGTATGTAGCACTCTTCGCCCTTGTTGTGTTCGCAGCACCCGCCCTGGCGCAGGTCACGGGCCCCGAACCTCCGAATCAATCTTACGAACCCGACATCAAAAAATCCGCCGGCATCAAGCTGAACGTCGAGATGGCTTTGGTCAACGTGACCGTTACCGATCCTTATAGTCGGCTGGTCACCGGCCTCGACAGGGAAAACTTTAAGGTTTTCGAAGATGGTGTGGAACAGGAGATCTCCGCTTTCTCGAGCGAGGACGTTCCGATTTCCATTGGCTTGGTTTTCGATATGAGCGGCAGCATGGCTGACAAAGTCGATAAAGCCCGGCAAGCCGCCATTCAGTTCATGCGTACGGCCAATCCCCGCGACGAGTTTTTCCTCGTCAGCTTCAACGATCGTGCAGAACTGACCAGCCGTTTCACCTCCAGCATCGAGGAACTCGAAAGCCGCATGATGTTTACCGTCGCCAAGGGCCGCACGGCGCTACTGGATGCTATCTACCTGGGCTTGAGCCAAATGAGGGGTGCCAAGAACGGCAAGCGGGCCTTGCTCATCATCTCCGATGGAGGCGATAATCATAGTCGCTACAACGAGGCGGACATTCGGAATTTCCTTAAGGAAGCAGACTGCCAGCTTTACGCCATGGGGATTTTTGATGTCAACGATATGGGCCGAACAACCGAGGAGCGCTACGGACCCAGCCTGCTTTCCGAACTCGCTGAAATGACGGGTGGTCGCGTCTTCCCAGTCTCCAGCCTGGGCGATTTGCCCGATATCGCCGCCAAAATTGGAATGGAGCTGCGTAACCAATATGTCCTCGGATATAAACCAAGCGATCTGCGTCACAATGGCGCCTGGAGAAAAATCAAAGTTAAGCTCCTCGCGCCTAAAGGGCTTCCGCCTCTCAACGTTTACGCCAAGACGGGATACTACGCACCGGCTCAATAAGCTATCTGCGTTCACACTGATTTTTGCGGCCGCGGTCCTGGCGATTGCTGCTCCCTTTGTTCACGCGCAGCGGCCCCAACAGCCCTCTGCTCCCCAGGCTCCCTTGGAGGGGCCTGATTACTCCATTAAGAAGGACGTAAATCTCGTTGTCCTGCACGTCTCGGTCGTGAACGATCGCGGGCAGTTCGTCCCAGGGTTGAAGGAGAACGATTTCCACGTCCTGGAAGACAAGGTCGATCAGAAGATCTCGGTTTTCAGCCAGGAAGACGTGCCCGTAAGCATGGGCCTGGTCGTCGACAATAGCGGCAGCATGCGCGAGAAGCGGCCTCAGGTAAACGCCGCGGCCTTGACGCTTGTAAAAACCTCCAATCCTCAGGATGAGGCCTTCGTCGTCAATTTTAATGATGATTTTTACCTGGACACGATCCACGACTTTACCAACGATATCAGTGAAATGAAGGACGCCTTGGATCGTATCGATGCGCGCGGCAGCACCGCGCTCTACGATGCGGTTATCGGATCGCTTGATCATCTGAAGAAGGGCGCAAAAGACAAGAAGGTGCTTCTGGTGGTGACCGATGGCGTGGATAACGCCAGCCGCCGCACGCTGGCCAATGCCGTCCAGGAAGCTCAGCGCTCCGATGCCTTGATTTATGCCGTGGGAATCTTCAGTGACGACGATATCAAGCACAACCGTGGCGACATGAAAAAGGCACGCCGCGCGCTTACCGAGTTGGCTACATCAACCGGCGGACTGGCTTTCTTCCCCGAAAACGTCGCAGACACGCAATCCATCTGCACGCAGATTGCTAAGGATATCCGGAATCAATACACCGTAGCCTATTACCCCACGAATACGGCCCGCGACGGTACCTATCGGACCGTGCAGATCAGCGTCGGTCCGCAGAAGGGCGCCGGAAAGCTTCAGGTGCGCACCCGCACCGGCTACTACGCTCGCGGCCCCGCTCTCTCCACCAGCGGCGGCGCCGGCAACTGACGATCCGGCCAGGATCGTCATCCCGAGCGAACAAGACGAGCGATGGATCTCTGACTCCATCTGCGCTGAAAAATTGACGAAGGGATGTCATTCTGAGCGTCAATGGCCGCGCCTTCATGAGGGGTCCGTTTTCGGACCGCGCGGCCACAGAAGCGAAGAATCCCTCTTCGCTCTTGCGGTCATCGGGAGTTTGTAGCTCGGGTCGGCCGCGCCCTATGCGGCAGACCCGAGGAATTTTCTTCTGCTTTTAAACCTACGCGCTACCTTCGGCTTCTGCCAGAAAGCTCTCTCCTTGCGGAATCTCTCCGCCAAAATTCTGCGCCACGGTCTGCCCCATATCCGCCAGCGTCTCGCGCACGCCCAGGTTCGTGCCATGCTGTCCTCCGGGGCTGTAAGCCAAAATCGGCACGTATTCCCGGGAATGGTCGGTCGTAGGCCAAGCCGGATCGGGATCGCAACCATGATCCGCAGTGATCAGGAGCAGATCCGTTTTCTCCAAGCTAGTCAGCAGCGGGCCGAGAAGCAGATCAAACTCCTCCAGCGATCGCGCGAAGCCTTCCACGTCTTTGCGGTGGCCGTACAGCATGTCGAAATCCACCAGGTTGGCGAAGATCAACCCATCGCGCTGTCGCTCTAACGCGGAACGCAGCTTCTCCACTCCGTCCGCATTGCTCTTTGTGGTCACGTAATTCCCAAGCCCGCGGCCGTTGTAGATGTCGTGAATCTTTCCAATCCCCAGAATAGGCACCTTGCGGTCTGCAAGCACGTCCAGCAACATCGGCCGCGGCGGCTCTACCGCGTAGTCGTGACGCCGCTCCGTGCGGCGAAAATTCCCAGGCACGCCAGTAAAAGGTCTGGCGATCACGCGGCCGACTCGGTGCGGTCCATCCAGAATCTTACGGGCGATTTCGCAATAGCCATAAAGCTCCGGCACAGGAATGACGTCTTCGTGTGCCGCGATCTGGAAAACGCTGTCGCCGGAGGTATACACGATGGGATAACTGGTGCGCACGTGCTCGGCGCCCAATTCCTTGAGAATCTCCGTGCCGCTCGCCGGCTTATTGCCGAGCGTTTTTCGTCCGATAGCACGCTCGAATGGCTGCATCACTTCGGGCGGAAAGCCCTGCGGATAGACCGGAAAGGCACGTTCCAACCAGATTCCCGCCATCTCCCAGTGACCTGTAGTCGTGTCTTTCCCCGGCGAGCGCGTCGCTCCTTTTCCGAAACAGCCTGTGGGCTTGTTGGCGGGTGATAAATGCGCTAGCGGCTCGATATTCGCGAATCCGAGCTGGACGAGATTAGGGATAGCGAGCGGCCGGGACTGCGCGATGTGCCCCAGCGTATTCCGGCCTACGTCGCCATATTGATCGGCGTCCGGCAGCGCGCCAATGCCGACGCTATCCAGCACCACCCACACAATTCGACGAAACGCCATCTCCGCCTCTTTCGATTTCCGGTCGGGACGCGAAGTCGAAGAATCCCTCTTCTATCAAATAGAAGCGAGAGTCCTCCTAAAGACGATCACATTTGTCCTCGATTGAATTATCTGTCTGAACCTCGGCGCATGCCAATTTGCCGCCCCTGCCCCCGCGACGTATAATTTTTCGTTTAGATTGCCACCGAAATTCCGGCTGTGCAGCACTGTGGCGCTCCGTGAGCGCCTGTGAACGTCCATGAGCGATAAGCCCGAAATCATCGATAAACCTGCAATCCTTGACCAGCCCGCGTCCATCGTGGTTTCCGGCGCCCGCGTACACAACCTGAAGAACATCAGCTTCGAGATTCCCCACAATGCCATAACCGTGGTCACCGGCGTCTCAGGATCGGGAAAGTCCAGCCTAGCTTTCGACACCATCTACGCCGAAGGCCAGCGGCGCTATATCGAATCGCTCTCCGCCTATGCCCGGCAATTCCTTGAGCGCATCGAAAAGCCCGACGTCGACGAAATCTCCGGCATCGCTCCGGCGATCGCCATCAAGCAAAAAAACGCCACCCGCAACCCGCGTTCGACTGTAGCCACCGCCACGGAAATTTATGATTATCTGCGCCTGCTCTACGCGCGCGCCGGCCGCACTTTCTGCACTCGTTGCGGCAGCGAAGTCCAGCGCGACGCCATCGATGCCATCACCGCGCGTGTCCTCGCGCTCGAACCAGGCCGCAGATTCTACGTCTTCTTCCGCCTTGCGATTCCTGAGCCCCCTAAGAAGCCGGGCTCGCGAAAATCACCGAAGCCAAACGCCGAAAGTGTCCGCCAAGCCTTGGTTGATCTGCAAAAACGTGGATTCAACCGCCTTTATCAGGCAGGACAAATTCACGAATTCTCTTCACCGGAAACCCTCCTCGACTTGGATTTTTCGCAACCGATCTATGTCGTGGTCGATCGCCTTGGCGTGGCGCCGGAAATTCGTTCGCGTCTCGCGGATTCGGTCGAGATCTGCTACCGCGAAGGCAAAGGCGAAGCCATCCTCGAATTCCCGCCTTCAGAGACGCATCCTGAGACTGAGCGCATCGTCTTCAGCGATCGTTTCGAATGCAAGAAGTGCGGCCTCACGTATCAGGAGCCCGAGCCGCGCCTGTTTTCCTTTAACAATCCCTACGGCGCATGCCCCCGTTGCCAGGGCTTCGGCAATACGATCGATTTCGATATCGATCTGGTGATTCCTGACCGCGGCAAGTCCATCAACGAAGGCGTTATTCAACCCTGGACGAAACCGCGTTATCGTTCCCTTTGGCAGGATCTGAAGCGATTCGCTCGCGCTCGCGGCATTCCTCTCGATGTTCCTTTCCGCCAACTCACCGCCGAGCAGAGAGACCTCATTATTGAGGGCGATCCTGACGACGACTTTACGGGCGTCAATGGCTTTTTCGCCTGGCTCGAACGAAAGAAATACAAGCTGCACGTCCGCGTTTTCCTCAGCCGCTATCGCGGTTATGCCACCTGCCCCGATTGCGGCGGCACGCGGCTTCGTGCCGAAGCTCGCGCCGTGCGCATTCAGGAGAAATCGATTACCGAAGTCTGCAAGCTCACCGTCACCGAAGGGCGCCAATTCTTCGATTCTCTTGAACTAGAGCCGGAAGCAGCTGCCATCGCTGAGAGAATCCTGCAGGAGATTCAGCAGCGGCTGCGTTTCTTGGATGAGGTGGGGCTCGACTATCTCACGCTGGATCGCCTCACCTCCACGCTTTCCGGCGGCGAAGCGCAGCGCATCCAGCTAGCCACGTCTCTCGGTTCGCAATTAGTCGGCGCCCTCTACGTGCTCGATGAGCCTTCCATCGGACTGCATCCGCGCGATACTCACCGGCTGATCGAAATTCTCAAAAGCCTGCGCGATTTGGGAAATACCATTCTCGTCGTCGAGCACGATGCCGAAACCATAGTCGCGTCCGACTATGTCCTCGATCTCGGACCGGGCGCCGGCGAACTGGGCGGCAAGCTCCTTTTTTGTGGCCCTCGCGAGCATCTCCTGGATTCACCGGACTCCCTCACCGCGCGTTACTTGAATGGCGAACTGCGCATTCCTGTACCCTCGCTGCGCCGCAAGCCGTCTCGCCGTTTTCTGCGTATCTTCGGCGCGCGCGCGCACAACCTGCGCAATATCGACGTGATGTTCCCGCTCGGCACCATGGTCGCCGTGACCGGCGTCTCTGGTTCTGGCAAATCCACCCTAATTCACGACGTGCTCTATAAAGCGCTCGAAGCCAAGCGCGCCGGCGTGAGTTTCAAGGAACTCTGCGATCGTATCGAAGGCGATACGCAGCTCGACCAGGTTGTTCTCGTCGATCAATCTCCTATCGGCCGTACTCCGCGCTCCAATCCCGCGACGTATTTGAAAGCGTTCGATTCCATACGCGATGTCTTTGCCTCCACCCCGGATGCCAAGCGCCGCGGTCTCACGGCGGGACACTTTTCCTTCAATATTCCCGGCGGCCGGTGCGAAGCCTGCCAGGGCGATGGCACGGTCACCGTCGAGATGCAGTTCCTTGCCGACGTCGAGCTCATTTGCGAGGAATGCCGCGGCACTCGCTTCAAGAGCTCCGTGCTCGAAGTCCGCTATCGCGACAAAAACATTCACGAGGTCCTCGGCCTGACGGTGCGCGAAGCTCTGCAATTCTTCTTCGGCGTGCCGCGCGTGATTTCCAAACTCAAGGTTCTCGAGGAGGTAGGTCTCGGGTATCTGCGCCTGGGTCAATCCGCAACCACGCTTTCCGGAGGCGAAGCACAGCGGCTGAAGCTCGCCGCTCACCTGATTCACACCGCCAATCCCGGCGTTCTTTACATTTTCGATGAACCGACCACAGGATTGCATTTCGACGATATCCAGAAGCTCCTGATCGCTTTTCGCAAGCTCCTGGAAGGCGGGGCTTCGATCATCGTCATCGAACACAATCTCGACGTCATCAAATCAGCAGATTGGGTGATCGATTTGGGTCCGGAAGGCGGCGCGCAGGGCGGCACCATCGTGGCCTCGGGAACTCCCGAGCAGGTCGCGCGCAACCCGCACTCTTATACCGCCAAATATCTCGCGCGTGCCCTCAAAAATAATAACGGCCGTGGCGACGCCCGGGGTTCCTCCAAGAGCACTTCCCTTGCGAACAGCTAACCGCCGAAAAGGTTTGAACGTAGAGCCGCGGTCTTTAGCGCGGCAGCCTTGTCTTCGTATTTTGATGTGCTTCTCCGCGGAAGACTCCGGCTGGTGTCATTCTGAGCGAAGTGGCCGCGCTGCCGAACCTCAGTTCTCCACTCTTGTCTGCGCTGGGGCAGAACCGACCTACAATCTCATATAGGGCCAGCGCCAAGCTGGAGGCGACGGGGTGTCATTCAGAGCGAAGTGGCCGCGTCTCTTTCCACGGCCCGCCTCGGGCCGGCGCGGCCACGGAGTCGAAGAATCTCTCATATAATGTTCACGACGGGTATCAAGGCGACAAGAATAGTGAAACGCCTTTCACTTCAAGCCGATCGAATCTGTTTCAGCCTTGCGCTCATCGTTCTGTTCGCATCGCTGCACGCTCCGGTCGCACGCACCCAAAACCCTCGCTCTGCATCGCCGAATCCGCCGTCGAATACGCAATCAAAGCCCCAGCAAAACAGCGCAGACCTCATCGCCCCGCTACTCGCTCAGGCTCAGGATGCGCTTGACCGCAAAGACTTCGCCGCCGCCATTCCTTTGCTCGAAAAAATCGCAGCGGCGAAACCCACCGAAGCGATGCCTCACTTTGAGTTGGGATTTGCCTACTCCGGGCTGAATAAAAATCCGGAGGCCATTGCCGAATATCGCCGTGCCATCTCCCTCGATCCAAAACTCGCCCCGGCGCATTTGAACCTGGGAATATCGTTGCTCGATTCCGACGCCGCGGCCGCCGCGGAATCCTTCCGGCGCGCCGTGGATTTGCTTCCAGGACAGTCCCGCCCGGTCTACCTGTTGGGAGAGGCCCTCGAACGCAGCGGCACGCGCTCGGAAGCCATAGAACAATATCGCGCCGCGGCTACCCTTGCGCCTAAAGACGATGTCATTCTTTTTGCACTCGCTCGCGCACTTTTAGCGGACGGTCAAAACTCCGCCGCCGAGACCGGCTTTCGTCAATTACTTTCGGCGAAGCCTGATTCCGCGCCGGGGCAACTAGGCTTGGCTGAATCTTTGCTCGCCCAGCAAAAGACCACCGAGGCCGCTAATCTTCTCGCCGATTACCTACAGAAGACTCCAGACGACAGCCACGCCCGCTTCGAACGAGCAGTCGCCTTGGAAGACCTGAACCGCTTCGACGATTCCCTGCATGAGCTTGATCAGCTTGATAAGAGCGAGGCCCCGACTGCCGACTCTCTGAAGCTTCGCGGCAGCATCTACCTACAGCAGAAGAAGTGGACCGAAGCTGATGCATCGTTTCAGAAAGCGCTAGCCGCGTCTCCGGCCGATGCAGAACTGCATGTGTGGGCGGGCCAAACAAAGATGGAGTTGCGTGATTACACTGCCGCCGAAAAAGAACTCCGGCGCTCTCTCGAATTGGCTCCGAGCAATTCCGATGCCTTGCGAGAGTTGGTTGGGGTCTACTACTTGTCCGGCCAGTACGAAAACACGCTTTCCACTTTGGATCTTCTCGCTCAGCGTGAAACCCTGAGTCCGCTTAGTTGGTTCTTCCGCGCCCTCTCGTGCGATAAACTAGGGCGGAAACCCGAAGCGGCCGCCGCTTATCAAAAGTTTCTCGAATTGGATCGAGGCGAGCGTCCCGATCAGGAATTCCAGGCGCAAGCCCGGCTGACGCTTCTCCTGCGCGAATTAGGAAAGGGTTCTAGAAAATAGTTGGAAGCTGAAGACGCCTCTTCGCCGCGGGCGTAGCCGCATCGCGAAGAAGCTATCGCGCGGCGAAAGTCTGGCCGAACGACAAGCTTTCCCCGCTGGACGACGATCGCTGAACAACGATGCGCTTTTCGGCCAGAAATAAAGAGCGGCTTCGGGACGTATCAAGGTGGGGCTTCGGAGCGAAAAAAGTGGCTCGGCGCTGCAATCATCGCTGTAGAATCTCGATTCCCGTTCTGATCGTGACAACCATGGCTCTTTCCGCCTCTCTTGCTATTAGCGCTGCCGAACAAGAATCGCGCGAGAAGTATGAGGCGCAATTTCAATTGGAGCGCGATCCCGTGGCCAAGGCCAAGATACTCGCCAAATTGGGCCGCTTCGAGATCGATGAGGCTCGCGCGGACTTAAAGGCGGATAAAGAAGAACAATCTCTTGCCGACCTCGAGCACTACCGCGACCAGGTGGAAGGCACGGTGCAGGCGCTTTCTGCTACGGGTGTGAATGCCGAGCAGCACCCCGCCGGCTTCAAGGAGCTCCAAATCAGTCTTCGCGAAACGCTGCGGCACATCGATGAATTGATCCTTCAGCTCCCGCTGGATAAGAGGCCGTGGTTTCAGGCGGTGCGCTCGGATTTGGCCAATTCCCACAACTTGCTTATCGAGGCGCTTTTTCCTTCTCTAGGCGGGAAGCGATCGAAGAGAGGAGATCCTTGATGAAGCTCGCCATGCGCCCCCTGCCGCTCGTGCTTGCAACGTTTCTTTGCGCCGCCGGGATTACCGCAGCCACATCCCCGGCCTTCGCTCAAAAGAAGGATTATC